>Ga0111538_10002427_pt1 | contig 26145 bp, 27 predicted proteins | sample SoiMethybrSBSTD1_FD_79669 | JGI IMG/M metagenome (GOLD analysis project Ga0111538, IMG submission 79669) | Bulk soil microbial communities from a Populus tree surrounding site in Tennessee, USA - Soil MetaG P. TD hybrid SBSTD1 (version 2)... | ecosystem: Environmental > Terrestrial > Soil >...
ACCCAGCGGTCGATCGTCGCGTGCTTCGACGACGGCTGGAGGTACTGACCGATCGTGACGACGTCGACGCCGTGCGCGCGGAGGTCGCGCATCGTGTCGACGACCTCGTCGTTCGTCTCGCCGAGCCCGACGATGATGCCCGACTTCGTCAGCACGGGGTAGTCCGCGACCTCCTTCGCGCGACGCAGGAGCCAGAGCGCCTTGTCGTAGCTCGCCTTGGCGCCCCGCATCCGCCGGTGCAGCCGCCGGACGGTCTCGATGTTGTGGTTGAAGACCTCCGGTCGCGCGCCGAGCACGGTCTCGAGCGCCTCCTCCTCGACGTCCAGGAAGTCGGGGGTCAGCACCTCGACCGACGACTCGGGGAGCTTCGCCTTCAGCGCGCGGATCGTCGCCGCGAAATGCCCGGCACCTCGATCCGGCAGGTCGTCGCGGTCGACGGAGGTCACGACGACGTGCTTCAGCCCCATCGTCGCCGCCGCCTGCGCGAGCCGGAGCGGCTCGAGCGGATCGGGCGCGTGCTCCGGCTTTCCCGAGTTGACGTAGCAGTACCGGCACGCGCGAGTGCAGGTGTCGCCCAGGATCTGGAAGGTCGCCGTCCCCCGGCCCCAGCACTCGCCGATGTTCGGGCAGCGAGCCTCCTCGCAGACCGTCACGAGGCTCGCGCCGTGCAGGAGCTTGCGCACGTCGTAGTAGCGCCCGTCCGCGCTCGGGGCGCGAACCTTCATCCACTCTGGGCGGCGCGGCCGCTCGGCGACGGGCAGGGACGTCCTCATCGGGCTCATCTTATGGACGGCGCCACGCAGCTCCGCCGCCTCCCGCACGCGTGGCAGGCTGACAACGTCTGTGTTGAATCAACACAAACGTTGTCAGCGCACGGACAGGCGCTCGTGGACGGGTTGCGGCCAGAGGCCGGCGCCATCCTCGGCCGGCAGCGGCTCCAGCTCGAGCCCGAAGACCTCCGCGACCGCGGCCGCCGCGGCGGGACGGACGTCGACGACCGTGAACGGGTCGCCCAGCTCCGCGGCCATCGACGTGAACTGCGCGTCCTCGAGCCCGCACGCCGTGATCCACTGCGTGAACGGCGCCGGGTCGAGGTCGACGTTGAGCGCGTACCCGTGGGTCGTCACCCAGCGTGACGCGTGCACGCCGATCGACGCGATCTTGCGCGGGCCCGCACCGCCCGAGGGGGGCATCCAGACGCCGGTCAGCCCGTCGTAGCGGGTGCCCCCGAGCCCGAACGCTGCGAGCGTGCGGATGATCGCCTCCTCGAGCTCGCGGACGTACCTCTTGAGGTCGCGGCCGTGCCGGTTGAGGTCGAAGATCGGGTAGCAGACGAGCTGCCCGGGGCCGTGGTACGTCGACTTGCCTCCCCGGTCGGTCTCGACGACCTCCACGTCGATCCCCTCCGGCAGATGGAGCTCGGTCGCCTCGTCGGTGCGACGCCCGAGGGTCACCACGGGCTCGTGCTCGAGGAGGATCACCGTGTCCGGGATGGCCCCCTGCGAGACGGCGCCGGCGAGCGATCGCTGCAGCGCGAGCGCCTCGCCGTACGGCACCCGGCCCGGGAGGTCGAGGAGGTACGCGCCGGTCACGCAACGAGCGTAGCCGCGGTCATGCGGCCGGCGGCGTGAGCTCTTGCCCGAACATCCAACGGTGACCCTCGAGGTCCTCCGCGCTGTAGAGACGCAGTCCGGCACCCTCCGAGTCCTCGAGCGGGCGGATCACGGTCGCACCCGCGGCGACCGCCTGCGCATGGTGCTCATCGACGTCGTCCACCTCGACGAAGACCCCGTCGATCACCCACGGGTTGTCCTGCCACCGGCGTGCCGCCTCACACGTCTCCCGGTGCCGTCGCGGCCCCTGGTACTCGGCGTTGGGCGTTGCAAGCATGACGATCGCGCCGTCCCGCTCGAGCTCGGCGTGCGTCACCGTGCCGTGCTCGTCCGTGAACCGCTGCCCCTCCCGCTCGCGGAAGCCGAACGCCTCCGTCAGCCAGTCGATCGCCCTCCCGGCGTCCGCGTAGGCGATCATCGGGACGATCCGCTGCGTCATCGCGCTCTCAGGCGCTGCCGTCGTCCCAGCCCTCCAACCGCGCGCGCAGGTCGCGGAGGAAGCCCCCGCTGTAGGCGCCATCGACGAGCCGGTGGTCGTACGTGAGGGTGATGTTCATCATCGGGCGGATCGCGATCACGTCCTGACCGAGCTCGTCCTGCACGACCCAGGGTCGCTTCACGAGCGCATAGGTGCCGAGGATCGCCGCCTGCGGCTGGCTGATCACCGGCGTCCCGTGGAACGTGCCGTATCCACCCGGGTTCGTGATCGTGAACGTGCCGCCCTGGACGTCGTCCGGCATCAGCTTCTTCGTCCGCGCGCGCTCCGCGACGTCGGCGATCGCGCGCGCGATGCCGAGCAGGTTGAGGTCCTGGGCGTTGCGGATCACCGGGACGATGAGTCCTTTGCCCTCCTCGAGGGAGACCGCGATCCCGACGTTCACGAACGAGCGCGTGACGATCTTCTCGCCGCGGAGCTCGCCGTTCACCCACGGCCAGTTCTTGAGCGTCTCGACCGCCGCCTTCGTGACGAACGCGAGGTACGTCGGGTTGACGCCGTATGAGCGCTGGTACTCCTGCTTGAGGCGCTCGCGGGCGGCGACGACCTTCGACATGTCGACCTCGATCGCGCTCGTGACGTGCGCCGAGGTGTCGAGCGAGCGTCGCATGTGCTCCGCGATGCCGCGGCGCATCGCGTTCATCGGCTCCTCGTGCTCGACGCCCGCCGCGATGACCGGCGTGGGAGGCTGCACGGGCACCGGGGCCGGAGCGGTCGGTGGAGGCGCTGCCGCCGGCGGTGTGGTGACAGGCGGTGCGGCGGGCACGACCGGGGCCGCAGGGGCGACAGCAGGCTCGGCCGCCGCGGGAGCGGGAGCCTCGACCGGCACGGCAGGCGCCGGAGCCGGTGCGGGAGGTGCCGCTGCGCCCGACTCGATGAAGGCGAGGATGTCCTTCTTCGTCACGCGGCCGCCCTGGCCGGAGCCGGTCACTGCTCCCGGGTCGACGCCGTGCTCGGCCGCGATCCTCGCGACGACGGGTGAGATGAAGGTCTTCCCGTTGCCGCCCGCCTGCGGCTGCACGGTGGGCGCGGGTGCCGGTGCCGGTGCCGGCGGCTCGGCCGCGGGGGCCTGACCCTCGACGGCGGGGATCTCACTCTCGGCGCCCTGCGGAGCCTGTGACGGTGTGTCAATTGGAGCGGTGGGCGCCGGCTGCGGCTCGGTCGGAGCCTCTGCGACGGGCTCGGGCTGCGGAGCCTCCTCCGTCGGAGGAGGCGCGGGGGGCTCTGCCGGCGTCTCCGGCTCCGCCGGCGCGGCCCCCGCGGGCCCGATCACGGCGAGCACGGTGCCGACCTCGACGGTCTCGCCCTCCTGGACGCGGATCTCGGCGACGACGCCCTCGCCGGGGCTCGGGACCTCGGTGTCGACCTTGTCGGTCGAGATCTCGAGCAGCGGCTCGTCGAGCGCGATGCTCTCGCCCGGCTGCTTCAGCCAGCGGGTGATCGTCCCCTCGGAGACGGAGACACCCATCTGCGGCATCACGACCTCGACCTGGGTTCCCGTGCTCACGTCGTCCTCCTCGGGAGACTCGTCCTCAGTATGCGGCCAGATCGCGGAGGGCCGCCGCGACGTCGTCGACCTGTGGGATGTACGCCTTCTCGAGCGACGGGGCGAACGGCACCGGCGCGTCCGGCGCCGCAATGCGACGCACCGGCGCGTCGAGCTGCTCGAACGCCTCCTCGGCGATCGTCGCCGCGATCTCGCCGCCGAACCCGCCGGTCTTCGTGTCCTCGTGCAGGACGAGGACCTTCGAGCAGCGGGTGACGCTCTCGAGTACCGCCTCGCGATCCCACGGCACGAGCGTGCGCAGGTCGAGCACCTCCACCGAGATGCCTTCGTCCGCGAGCCGTGCCGCGGCCTCGTCGGCGGTGTAGACCATGGCGCCCCACGTGACCACCGTGACGTCGTCGCCCTGGCGGTGCACGCGTGCCTTGCCGAACGGCGTCGTGTAGCGGTCGTCGGGCACCTCGCCCTTGATCCGGCGGTAGAGGTGCTTGTGCTCGAAGTAGAGGACCGGGTTGGGGTCCTCGATCGCCGTCGCCAGCAGGCCCTTCGCGTCCTCCGGCGTCGCGGGGCAGACGACCTTGAGGCCGGGGATGTGCGCGAAGCTCGACTCGGGGTTCTGCGAGTGGAACGGGCCACCCGAGAAGCCGCCGCCCGACGGGAGGCGAAGCACGATCGGGATCGGCGTGCCGGTGCGGTAGCGCTGCTTCGCCGCGACCGTGACTAGGTGGTCCCACGCGCAGGAGACGAAGTCCGCGAACTGCATCTCGGCGACGGGTCGCATCCCCATCAGGGCCGCCCCGGTCGAGCCGGCGACGATCGCCGTCTCCGAGAGCGGCATGTCCAGCACGCGGTGCGCGCCGAACTCCTCCTGGAATCCCTGGGTCACCTTGAACGCGCCACCGTAGACCCCGACGTCCTCGCCGAGCACGAACACGCGCTCGTCGCGCTGCATCTCCTGCCGCAGCCCGTCCGAGATCGCCTGGAGGTACGTCTTCTCCGCCATCAACGGTGGTGGGGCGTGTCGAGCTCGTCGGGGGTCGCGAAGACGCCGTCCGTGACGGTTGCCGGGTCCGGCAGCGGCGACTCCTCGGCACGCTGCATGGCCTCGTGGAGCAGCCGCTTGACGCCGGCGGTGATCTCGTCCTCCTCGTCGTCGCTCATCGAGCCGGTGTCGCGGAGCCATCCGCGGAAGCGCTCGATCGGGTCGCGCCGCGCCCACTCCTCGAAGAGCTCCTTGGGGACGTAGAAGGCGTCGTCGTGCACCGCATGGCCCTCCATGCGGAGCGTGACGGACTCGATCAGGGTCGGCCCGCCGCCCTCGCGCGCCTTCTCGATCGCGCGCTTCGCCTCGCGGTACACGGCGAGGACGTCGGTGCCGTCGACCACCACGCCGTCGAAGCCGTACGCCGCGGCCCGGTCGGCGAGGTGCTCGACCGCGTACTCGAGGTGGGCCGGCGTCGAGTAGGCCCACTGGTTGTTGTCGATCACGAAGACGACGGGAAGCCGTCGGACCCCGGCGAGGTTCATGCCCTCGTGCGCGTCGCCCCGCGAGGACGCCCCTTCGCCGCACCACGCGACGGCGACACGCCGCTCGTCACGGATCTTGAACGCGAGCGCCATGCCGACCGCGACCGGCAGCATCGCCGGGAGGTGACTCACCATCGTGTGCAGCCCGAGCCGGGCGTCGCCCATGTGGACGTTGCCGTCGCGGCCGCGTGTCGGCCCGTCCTCGCGGCCCATGTACTGCGCGAAGACCCGCCACGGCTCGATCCCCCGCGTGACGTGGACGCCCATGTCGCGCTGGAGCGGCGTGCCGACGTCGTTCGGGCCCATCGCCGTCGCGACGCCGACCGCCGAGCCCTCGTTGCCGCGACCCGTGTAGAACGACCCGGGGATCTTCCCCTGCTTGTAGAGGATGTGACCGCGCTCCTCGATCCCGCGCGTGGTCAGCATGTTGCGGTAGATGCCGAGCAGGTCCTCGCGGTCGAGGCCCGCTTCCTTCACCTGTTGCAGCGTCTCGACCGGCTCGGCCTCGCGAACTGCCATCTGGGCTCGCTTCCCCTTCCTGGGCGACGTCGACGTGACTCTAGCGACTGTCCCGGCGGGGCGGCAGTGGCGCGGGAGGCAGTGTCAGGCGTCGTACGATGAGGTCGTGAACGCTGGTTCAGCGAGGAGCGCGAGGCGGCCGGAGCCGGGCTTCGCCCGGCGGGAGGCCAAGGTCGGATGACCGGTGCACGGAGGGGGCTCGCGGGGGAACCAGGGGTTCCCCCGCGCAGGAACTGGATCCAGGAGGAGCGGCGGAGGACGCTCGGCGACTGGGTTGCCTTCTGCCCCTCGTGTGGTCACGTCGTGCGCTACTTCGAGGAGCAGGAGGAGCTGCGGCCCACCGTCTGTCCGCAGTGCTCGACGACGCTCGTCGCACGCTGTCCGTCGTGCGACGCGCGCATCCCGTCCGCGTTCCAGGTCGAGTGCGAGGACTGCGGCGCCCGGCTCCGCCCGAACGAGCTTTTCGGCGGCTCGATCAGACGCGCCGGACGCTGACGCCTCGGACGAGCTGGCCGGCCGAGAGCGAGTGCCACTCGACCGGGTTGCCTTTCCACTCCGCGGTGCCTTCCGGGACGAAGCCGAGCCTCGCCATCACACGGAGCGAGGCGGTGTTCGCCGGTAACGCGAAGCTGACGACACGCTCGAGCCCGGCGCGCTCGAACACGTCGGAAAGCGCCGCGGTCGCGGCCTCGGTCGCGATACCCTTGCCCCACTGAGCCGGTGCGATCGCCCAGCCGATCTCGTCTTTGCACGCCGTCGCGTCCCAGTCGGGCTGGCGCATCACGCCGGTGCGTCCGACGAGCTCGTCGGTCGTCCGGTCCACGACCGCGAGCCGTCCGAAGCCGTGGGCCTCCCAGTGGCGGTCGTAGCGCTCGATCGCGCGAGCTACGTCGTCCCGATTTGCCCCGGCGGGCCCGATCCAGGCGACCACGTCGGGATGGAGGAGGATCGCGGCGAGCGGGTCGACGTCGTCCGGCAACCAGCGCCGCAGGACGAGCCGCTCGGTCTCGAGTCTCACAGCGCCGATTGTCTCGACCTGTGAGCCGACCGTTACGGCCGAAGGCCGGCTTGGCCGGCCGGGAGGCCAGCTGCGGCTGAGCCGTGCGCAGCGCAGGAGAAGGGGGCCGACGGGGGAAACATGGTTTCCCTCGTCCTCAAAACATCGTCCCGACGATCTGGGAGAACTTGATTACGGTGACCGTGTCGTCCTCCGACACGGGCCGGTTGTAGAGCCGCGAGAGCCACTCGGTGAACTCGTCGAGCCGGCGGATCTCGGGGTTGTCGTGCTCGATCTCGCGTGGGGAGAGCTCCGCGAGAGGCTTCACCTCGACCTTGTCGATCACGGCGTCGAAGACCTTCTCCCGCTGCCCGTAGCGCGCGCCGACGAGTACGGTGACGATCATCCCCTTGCGGTATTTCGTCGACTTGTCGCCGAGCCGGATGGTGACGGTCTTGCGCCCCGTGCGCAGCTGGTCGGCGACCACCGGCGAATAGAAGTTCAGGGCGAACGTCGGCACTCGGCGAGTCTAGGAGAAAGCATCCGCGAGCGCATCGCGCGCCCGCTCGGCCATCTCTCGCTCGCCGCGGTAGGAAAGCGTCGTCGACGCGTCGTCGAGCGGGAGCCATCGGGCCTCGGACACCTCGATCTCCATCCCGGGCGGCAGGTCGCCGATCCGGCCCCCTGTCGCGCGGAGGAGGAAGAAGGAGACGACCTTGAACACCCGCTCCCCGTCCCAGGTGTAGACGTACCGCACGTCGCCGAGCTTCCGGTCGAGCACGGCGCGGACGCCCGTCTCCTCGAATGCCTCACGCACAGCCGTCTCGGGGCCGCGCTCTCCGTCGTCGATCAGGCCCTTCGGGAGCGCCCAGACGACCTTCTCGTCGTCGCGCCGCGGGCGGACGAGCGCGACCCACCAGCGCCCGCGCATGCGCCGCACGACCACGCCCCCGGCGGAGAACTCGCGGCGCATCCCGCCAGAGTGTGCCCGTACTCGACCGACCTAATCTACGTCGATTGGGCTTAGATCATCATGATAGTGTGTCTCGGCACTCTCCTATGGGGAGTGCCAGAGGAGTGTCAACGCACGTTGAGGAGGCATACGCATGGATCTGCAGCCCCTTGGTGACCGACTTATCGTCGAGGTGCTCGACGAGGAGGATGTCACGGCAAGCGGCATCGTGCTGCCCGACACCGCGAAGGAGAAGCCGCAGCGCGGCAAGGTCCTCGCGGTCGGTCCCGGCCCGCGCGACGAGGACGGGGAGTACATCAAGATGGATGTCGAGGAAGGTGACGAGATCATCTTCTCCAAGTACGGCGGGACCGAGATCAAGCTCGGATCCGACGAGGTCCTGATCCTGCGCGAATCGGATGTGCTCGCGAAGGTCGTAACCACAGGCAGCAAGGGCAAGCGCAAGCTCGCCGGCGCCGCCGCTTAGCTCGTTCGCTCAGGAGGAAAAGAGATGGCTCACAAGGAGCTGAAGTTCAACGAGGACGCACGCCGCGCGCTCGAGCGGGGTGTCAACACCCTCGCCGACGCGGTCAAGGTGACGCTCGGCCCGAAGGGTCGCTACGTCGTCCTCGACAAGAAGTTCGGTGCGCCGACGATCACGAACGACGGTGTCACCATCGCCCGCGAGATCGAGGTCGAAGACCCGTTCGAGAACCAGGGCGCGCAGCTCGTCCGCGAGGTCGCGACGGCGACCAACGACGTCGCCGGCGACGGCACGACGACCGCGACGGTGCTCGCCCAGGCGATCGTCCGGGAGGGCCTCAAGAACGTCGCCGCGGGTGCCAACCCGATGGGGCTCAAGCGTGGCATCGAGACGGCCGTCGAGGCCGTCGTCGCCGACCTCAAGAAGCAGTCGGTCGAGGTCTCCGGCAAGGAGGACATCGCCCGGGTCGCCACCATCTCGTCGCGTGAGCGCGAGATCGGCGACGTGATCGCGGACGCGATCGAGAAGGTCGGCAAGGACGGCGTCGTGAACGTCGAGGAGGGTCAGACGTTCGGCCTCGACCTCGAGTTCACGGAGGGCATGCAGTTCGACAAGGGCTACCTGTCGCCGTACATGATCACCGACGCCGAGCGCATGGAGGCCGTGCTCGACGACCCGTACGTCCTGATCGCGAACCAGAAGGTCGGCGCGGTCAAGGACCTCCTCCCGGTCCTGGAGCAGGTCATCCAGGCCGGCAAGCCGCTGCTGATCGTCGCTGAGGACGTCGAGGGCGAGGCCCTCGCGACCGTCGTCGTCAACAAGCTCCGCGGCGTCTTCACCGCCGTCGCCGTCAAGGCGCCGGGCTTCGGCGACCGCCGCAAGCGGATGCTCGAGGACATCGCGATCCTCACGGGCGGCGAGGTGATCACCGAGGAGATGGGTCTCAAGCTCGAGAACACGAAGCTCTCGCAGCTCGGCCACGCCCGGAAGATCGTCGTCGACAAGGACTCGACCACGATCGTGGACGGGGCTGGCGACTCGGAGGCGATCAAGGCCCGCATCAAGCAGCTCAAGTCCGAGGTCGAGAACACGGATTCCGATTTCGACCGCGAGAAGCTCCAGGAGCGCCTCGCGAAGCTGGCAGGGGGTGTGGCGGTCGTCAAGGTCGGCGCCGCGACCGAGACCGAGATGAAGGAGAAGAAGCACCGCGTCGAGGACGCGCTGCAGGCGACCCGCGCCGCGCTCGAGGAGGGCATCGTCGCCGGTGGCGGCGTCGCGCTCCTGAACGCGGGAGACTCGGTCCGGAAGGGCTTCGAGGTGCTCGAGGGCGACGAGAAGACCGGCTCGTCGATCATCCTCCGCTCACTCGAGGAGCCGGTCCGCCAGCTCGCCTACAACGCGGGGCTCGAGGGCTCGGTCGTCGTCAATCAGGTCCGCTCGGCCAAGAAGGGCCAGGGCCTTAACGTCGACACCGGCGAGATCGAGGATCTCGTCAAGTCCGGGATCATCGACCCGACCATGGTGACCCGCTCGGCGCTGCAGAACGCCGCGTCGATCGCGAAGAACATCCTCACCACCGAGGCGATCGTCGCCGAGCCGCCGGAGAAGCCCTCCGCCGCTCCCGCCGGTATGCCGGACATGGGCGGGATGATGTAACGAGCGTGGGGGAACCCCTGGTTCCCCCACGAGCCCCCTCCTCTTGCGTCGCGCATGGCTGGACGGGGCTTGGGCTCCCGCCGGGCAAAGCCCGGCTCCGCCCGCGAACCGAAGTGCACCGAACACCGTCGAGGGCCGGCATCAGCCGGCCCTCTTCGTGCCCGTAGCGTCTGATCGCTAGCGAGCGGGGTGTGGTCCGATCCGCCAGAATCGAGCGCATGACGCTCTGGTCAGGCCGCGCCGAGGGCGAGCTCGATCCCGCCGTGTGGGAGTTCCTGCGCGCCGACGATCTCGAGCTCCTTCCCTACGACTGCGCGGCCACGGCCGAGCACGCGGCGCGGCTGCACGGGGCCGGCCTCTTGACGTCGGACGAGCTGAGCGAGGTCGAGGAGCGGCTCTCGGCGATCGCGCACGAGCCCGAGGCGGTGCTCCGCTCGGACGAGGACGTCCACTCGGCGATCGAGCGCCTCCTCGGCCCCGTCGGCAAGAAGATCCACGCGGGTCGTTCGCGGAACGACCAGGCCGCCGCGGCGCTGCGTCTCTACGTCGTCGACGCGTGCGAGGGCGCGCGTGAGGCGATCGACGCGCTTGCGCTCGTCGCGCTCTCTTTCGCCGAGACGGAGGCCGACACGCTGATGCCCGGCTACACGCACCTCCAGCGCGGGCAGCCGATCACGCTCGGCCACCACCTGCTGGCCTGGGTGGAGATGCTCGAGCGCGACCGGACGCGGTTCGCCGCGGCGCGGGAGGCGGCGTCCGCGAGCCCGCTCGGGGCCGGTGCAATCGCCGGCACGACGCTCGGGCTCGACCCACCCGAGGGCCAGCTCCGCAACTCGGTCGACGCGGTCTCGGACCGCGACTTCGCCCTCGACTACCTCTACGCGGCCGCGATGCTGTTCCAGCACCTCTCCCGCATCGGCGAGGAGATCGTCCTCTGGGCGACCGCGGAGTTCGGCTTCGTCCGACTCCCCGCGACCGCCTCGACGGGCTCGTCGATGATGCCGCAGAAGCTCAATCCCGACGTCGCGGAGCTCGTGCGCGGGAAGGCCGGAACCGCGATCGGGCGTCTGGCGGGGCTCCTCGCGACCGTGAAGGGGCTCCCGCTCGCGTACGACCGCGACCTGCAGGAAGACAAGACGCCGGTGTTCGCGGCCCGCCGCGACGTGCGCCTCGCGCTCCAGGGGATGATGGTCCTCGTGAGCGGGCTCGCCGCGGACCGGGAGCGGCTCGCCGAGGCTGCGTCGGACCCGCTCCTCCTCGCGACCGACGTGGCCGAGGAGCTCGTGCGCGGCGGTGTCCCATTCCGCGACGCGCACGAGGAGGTCGCGGGCTCGGTGCGGGCCGGCACCTTCGAGCCGTCGGGGACCGCGGAGGAGAGCGTCGAGGCGCGCGGCGACCCCGGCCCCGGCGGCGTGCACGACGCGATCGCGGCCGCACGGAAGCGGTTCGGCGGGCGCTAGGGACGCGGGCAGAGCCCACGTCCCGTATGTGACGCCGGGCTCGCCGGCGGCGTATCTCCGGAAACGGACTCCGGAGGTCGTGGAATGAAGAAGATCGCAGCCGTAGTCGGGCTTCTCGTCGCCGCCGTCGCGGCCGTCGCGGTGCTGCAGCCGAGCGGCGCGGGGGCGGTCGATCCGCCCGCGAGCGCCGACACCGTGACCGTGACCGGCGAGGGAACCGTGCTGGCCGTGCCCGACCGCGCCGAGATCTCGGCGGGCGTCGAGACGCGCGCGCAGACGGCGAGGGCCGCGTTGCAGGCCAACGCGACCGCGATGGAGCGCGTGCTGAAGGCTCTGCGGTCCGGCGGCGGCGCCGACATCACGACCGAGACGGTGTCGCTCTCCACGTCGTTCGACGACCAGGGCAGCCCGAACGGGTTCGTCGCCTCGAACATCGCCTCGGCCACGGTGGCGTTCGACAAGGCAGGGAGCCTGATCGACGCGGCGGTCGCCGCCGGCGCGAACACGGTCTACGGCCCGTCCGCCTCGCGCTCGGATGCCGACGCCCTGTACCGCGAGGCGCTGGCGAAGGCCGTGGACGATGCGGCCGAGCGCGCCGCGGTGCTCGCCAAGGCTGCGGGTCGCGAACTCGGGCGAGTCACCGCGATCTCGGAGTCGGGCGCCTCGCCGATCCCGTTCGCGGCAAAGGCAGCTGCCGACGCGTCGACCCCCGTCGAGTCGGGCCCGCAGGAGACCACGGCGTCGGTGAGCGTCACGTACGAGCTCCGCTGACCGGGTCCATTCGCGCAGCGAGACAACGCTTGTGGTGAATCACCACAAGCGTTGTCCGCCGCTGCGCGTGTGGCCGCGGCTCAGCCGGGAGCCGGCGCCGGCGAGCCGGCGGGGACCGGGGCTGCCTTCGGCGCCGTGACGAGCCCGTGGGCGTGGTGCTCCGTGCCGTACCCGCCCGGGACCGGGATGTAGAACTCGGGATAGCCCCACATCCCGTGCTCGGAGACGTCGAGCCCCATGCCCTCGACGTGCGGCTCGGTGCGGATCCCGACCGTCACGTTCATCAGCCAGAGGACGACGAAGGAGGCCGTGAACGTGAAGGCGCCGACCGCGACGAGGCCGAGCACCTGGATGCCGAGCTGGTGGAAGCCGCCGCCGTAGAGGAGCCCGCCGCGGCCGGTCCCGAGCTTCTGGGCGAGCTCGGGGACGGTGAGGAACCCGAGCGCGAGCGTGCCCCACACGCCGGACATCCCGTGGGCGGCAAGCGCGCCGACGGGGTCATCGATGCCGACGCGCTCGACGAGCAGCGAGCCGAGCACCACGATGACGCCCGCGACGAAGCCGATCACGATCGCCGCCCACGGCGCCACGAAGGCGCAGGCCGCGGTGATCGCGACGAGCGCGGCGATCGCTCCGTTCAGCATCATCGAGAGGTCCGGCTTCTTGATCACGATCCAGGACGCGGTGACCGCGCCGAGGACGCCCGCGGAGGCGGCGAGGTTCGTGTTCAGCGCGACGTACGCGAAGAAGCCGACACCGCCGAAGTCGACGCTCAGCGTCGAGCCCGGGTTGAAGCCGAACCAGCCGAACCAGAGGATGATCACGCCGAGCGTCGTGTAGGCCATGTTGTGGCCCGGGATCGGCTGCGCCTTGCCGTCGACGAACTTGCCGATCCGCGGCCCGAGGAGGATCGCCCCGGCGAGGCCCGCGAGCGCACCCTGGTAGTGGACGACGGTCGAGCCGGCGAAGTCCTGCATGCCGTGCGAGAAGAGCCATCCGTCCGGGCTCCACACCCAGTGCGAGACGACCGAGTAGATCAGCGTGAAGACGACTCCGAACACGAGGTACACCCACAGCCGCGTCCGCTCCGCCATCGCCCCCCAGACGATCGCAAGCGAGACGGCGGCGAACGCCACCTCGAAGAGGTAGCCGGCCGCGCCCGGGATCGAGCCGAACCACGAGAACGGCTCCGCCCCGATCGCCAGCAGCTCGTCGACCGACGGCGCGAAGCCGGAGCCGCCGACGAGGCTCCCGCCTCCGTCGCCGAACGCGATCCCGAAGCCGACGAGGTAGTAGACGATCGAGACGACGCCGAGGATGAGGACGTTCTTCGCGGCGATGTGGCCGACGTTCTTCATCCGCGTGAGGCCCGCCTCCAGGAACGCGAAGCCGGCCTGCATGAACAGCACGAGGATCGCCGCGAGGACGACCCAGATCGTGCTCGCCGCGAACGCGAGCTCCTTGGTGCTCATCAGTCAACACCTCCAGGGTCGGTCGTGTGCGGGTCGTCCCATGAACGACGGCGTGCCGGCGGAGCCGGGCTTCGCCCGGCGGGAGCCGAGCCTCCCTCGTTCTGTGTCGCGCGCGGACGGAGGGGGCTCGTGGGGGAACCAAGGGTTCCCCCACGGTGGAGCTCCTTGGTGCTCATACGCGCTCCCCTTCCGCCAGCTTGAGACCGGTGCGGTTGTGGGTCACGGAGTGGACGGGCGACATCCAAGTGATCCCGTCCCCGTTGACGTGCCCGGTGCGGGCCGCGTCGACGATTGCGGCGATCACGTCCTCCGCGATCTCGTCGGGCACCACGAACGTCAGGTGCGCCTTCGGCAGGAACCGCGACTCGAAGACACGGCCGCGGTACTCGTGGGTGATCCCACGCTCGCGCCCGTGACCCACGGCCTCGACGACCGTGACGCCGACGTGCCCCGTCTCGGCCTCGACCGCCTCCATCACGGTCTCCACGCGATCCCGGACGACCACCGCCTCGACCTTCATCACAGCCGCTCACCTCCTTCGGACCACGAAAAAAGCCCCACCTCCCGCAGGGGCGCGAGAGGAGAGGCGTCGTTGCCGTCGGCGGGATCGTCGTCGTCCCCGCCTCCGACCACCATAGAGAACGACCCGGCGGATGCGCAAGTCCCGGTGGGGCGGGCTCAATCGGAGGGGGACGGACAGCGGTCCGGGCCGACACGGCGCTCGACTCTCCAGCCCGCCTCGTTCTCGAACACCGCCTGCCACGAGCCACCGCAGCGCGCGACCGCCGCGTTCGGCCCGAGCACGAGCCATTGCGCCTCGCGCGAAGGGGTGCCGCGCCGCGGCGAGACGAGCTCGACATGGCGGCTGAGCGTCGGACCGAAGAAGGGATGGATCCAGTCGTCGCCGCGGATCGCGAGCGAGAGTCGCGCATCCGCGGGGACGCTCGCGTCGACGAACCGCAGCACGTCGGCTCCGAAGCCGTTTCGCGTCGTCTGCGCCTCCCATCTCGGCATCGCCCAGATCGAGTCCGCCGTGAACAGCCCGGACGGCTTTCCGTGGTAGTTGGCGAGCGCGAGGAACAGCGCCGCCGATCCGATTCCCGCGGTCGCGTACGCGAGGGGCCGAGCTCGAAGTGCCACGCCCCAGGTGGCGGCCGACAGCGCGACGCCGAAGACCAGGAAGCGTGGCCTTGTCGGGTCCCACGAGACCGCGGCTGCGAGCGTCACGAGGACGGTCAGAGGCGCCGCGGCCAGCGCGACGGCGAGCACGGGGAGCCGGCGGCGACGCCACAGCGTCACCACCGCGATCGTGGCGGCGGCGAGCAGGACGAGCGCGAGCGGGCCGTACCCGCCGACCAACGGCTCGGCTTTCGTGTTGAGCCTCCAGCCGAAGCGGTCGGTGAGGGAGTGCCCGCCGGCGAAGAGCGCGAGCTTGAACACGACGCGAACGACGACGTCCCACACCACCGGGATGGCCACCACGGCGGCGGTGAGCGCCGCCGCCAGGAGCAGAGCGCCACCTCCGCGCGAGCGCCGGAGTTGCACGAGCCCTGCAATCGCCAGGCCGATCGCGGCGGCGATGAACACGAGGGCGTACGGCCCGGGTGCCCCCGACATGTCGAGGACGGAGAGGGCGAGCCGGAGAGACGTGACGGCGAGCACGCTCGGCTCGAGGTCAGCGCTCTGGTTCGGCTGGTTCGGCACATCGGTGCCCAGGCCTCCCGTCTCGACGAGGTTCACGGCGAACCAGACCGATCCGACGAGGCACCCCGCGGCGATCGCGACGAGCAGCAGCGGCCAGCGCCGGCGAGGGTGGCCGATGGCGAAGACCAACGCGAGCGTCGGGAGGGCGACGAACGCCGTGAGCTTCGTCCCGACGGCGAGTGCGACGCCTACGGCGAGCGGGATGGTGGTCGCCCGCCTCGTGGCCAGGCCGAAGTAGGCCGCTGCCGTGAGAAAGGAGCCGACGACGAGGTCGTTCATCGCGCTCGGCGCCTGCACGACGACGATCGGCAACGTCGCGAAGGCAGCCGCCGAGAACGCCGCCTCCTTCACCCCGAACGACACTCGTCGTGCGAGCCCGGCGACGGAGAGGACGAGGGCGACGTACGCGAGCAGCTGCGGGAGGGACGCGTAGCGATCACGCCCCGCGAGCAGCATCGTCGCGAGCTGGCCGATCTCCGCGTTCGGCGGGAAGAGGTTGAGGCGAGCGTCGTCGGCCCCGTCGACGTGCCCCAGGCCGTGCTGCTGCTTCCAGAGCGCGGCCCGCGCGAGGTGGTACTCGAGCGCGTCCTGGTCGTTCGAAGGCGTGAAGAAGGCGAGCGCGACGATGTACACCGCTGCAACCGCGAGGCAGGCGACGAGTATCGCGACCGCCGGAGCGCGGAGCGCGTCTCGACAGCGGACGAGCGCCGGACCGAGCCCCGGCGCGCGCGGGCGGCCGAGGCGGATCCACGCCACGAGCACGATCCCCAGGCCGACCGCGATCCCCGCGAGCAATGTCCCGCGCGTGAGCCAGCGAGCAGGCGACAGCGCGAACGTGAGCGCCACGAGCCAGAGCCAGGCAAGGAGATACGACGCGAGCAGGTACTCGATCGGCGATCGCAGACGGAGACAGCAGGCGGCCAACGCTCCTGTCGCGCCGAGCCCGCCGAGGCCGACGACGAGGAGGAGCAGGCCGGCGCCTTCGCTCACCGGTGGCCTACAGTCGACCGTGCGGGCGCCGACACGTGCGGAGCATCGGCACGATCGTAGAGCGGGGGACGGCGGGCGCCATGGCGCTCCTGGAGTGCGGTTTTCCGTACTGGCTCCGTCCCGGGGACGGTGCTAGGCTCGGCTCACGATGCTGCTCGGTATCTAGGACATCCGTTGCCGAGGCCCGCCTGGGGCGTGCCTCTTTCGTCGCACGTCCTGGGACCGCCGTCTGAAGGGAGAGCACCATCGTGAAGGAGTTGTCGCCCGTCCCGCCCGACGTCCTTGCCGTCGAGGCACGCGATCTCCGCAAGGAGTTCGTCCGCAAGGACCGCCGCCACGGCCGCCGGCGCGTGGCCGCGCTCGCAGACGTCTCGCTCGACGTCGCCCGCGGCGAGTGCGTCGCGATCCTCGGCCAGAACGGCTCGGGCAAGTCGACGCTGGTCCGGCTCCTCTCGACGCTCCTCCTGCCCGACGGAGGGAGCGCGAAGGTGTTCGGCTACGACGTCGTCCGCCGAGACAAGGACGTTCGCCGCCTCGTGAACCGCGTGTCGGTCGAGGCGAGCTTCTTCAAGAAGATGTCGCCGTCGGAGAACCTCCACTACGCCGCGCGCTTCTACGGCATGACGCTGTCCGAGACGAGCGAGCAGATCCCCGAGATCCTCGAGCGGGTCGGGTTCCCGCCCGACCGGCGCGGCGAGCCGATGGAGAACCTCTCGCGCGGGATGCAGCAGAAGGTCGCCCTCGCACGGGCGCTGCTCACGTCGCCCGTCCTCCTGCTGCTGGACGAGCCGACCACCGGCCTCGACCCACGGTCGAAGCTCGAGGTGCAGGAGTTCATCCGTGAGATGCGGGCGGTGCACGACTCGACGATCCTGCTCTGCACCCACGACCTCGGCGAGGCGGAGTCGCTCGCCGAGCGCGTCGGCATCCTCGACCGCGGCGAGCTGCTCGCGCTCGAGCCCGCCGAGGAGCTCATGGCCCGTTACCAGGCGGCGACGCTCGAGGAGGCGTTCTTCGCGGCGACCGGCCGCGGGTTCGAGGACGAGGACGACGAGCTCGACGCGGAGGAGAGGAAGGTGCTCGCATGAGGGCCGTGGCGCTCTCCCTCCGGCACGAGCTGATCGGGCTCGCGGGTGTCGTCGAGCGGAACGTCTACCTCACCCGGCGCTACATCTACTGGGACATCGCGTTCTTCGTGTGGACGGTCGCGAACACGCTCACGATCGTGTTCATCGCGAAGGGCATCGAGGCCGGCGGAGGAAACATCGACGTCGACCGCGCGACCACGACCCTGCTGATCGGCGCGGTCGTGTGGGCGTACCTCGGGATCATCTTCGAGTTCCTCACCGAGACCGTCGCGTGGGAGCGCTGGGAAGGGACGATCGAGTACACGTTCATGGCGCCGCTCTCCCGCGCGATGCACCTCGGCGGGTCGGGCGTGTTCGCCGTGCTCTACGGGCTCGTCCGGGCGATCCTGCTCTTCATCGTCGTCGCGGCCTTCTTCGGGCTCGAGTTCGACGACGCGAACTTCGCGGCGGCGCTGGTGATCCTCGTCGTGGCGTCCGTCTCGTTCTTCGGGATCGGGATGATGACCGCCGTGCTGCCGCTCATCTCCCCGGAGAAGGGCGCCCAGCTCGGCTTCGTGGCGCAGGGGATGCTGCTCGTGGTCTCGGGCGTCTACTACCCGGTGAGCGTCCTGCCCGAGTGGATGCAGTGGCTCGCGAAGATCTCCCCGGCGACGTACGCGCTCGAGGGCATCCGCGCGGCGATCCTCGACGGCGCCTCGCTCGGCGAGCTCTGGCACGACATCTGGCCGCTGATCCTGATCGGCGCGGCCTGCATCCCACTCGGCCTCGCGATCTTCAACCGCGGCGAGGTCTACGCGAAGCGGCACGGGAAGCTGAAGCGGTCGGGCTGATCGAGCTTCGCTTCAGTGCCGAACGCGGCGCGGGACGATCGCCGGCATCGGCCGGCGGATCGGCAGCAGGCCCGAGCGGAGCGCGAGGGCGACGGCGTGCGTGCCGTTCCGCGCGCCGAGCTTCGCGATCACCCGCTTGCGGTAGCTCTTGACCGTCTCCGACGAGAGGAACAGCCGCGCGCCCGTCTGAGCCGCGGTCTCGCCGTCGGCCGCGCCTGCGAGGATCTCACGCTCGCGCGGGGTGAGAGGCTCACCCTCCAGGATCTCCCCCAGGAGCGACGTCATGCGACACGTCTCCGTAACCGCGTGGAGCCGGTGTGGACGAGGGTGTGCACGCGACCCGCGCTGACGCCCAGGTCTCGCGCGACCTCCGCCGCGGTCTCCCCGTCGACTGCCGTCCTGACGAGGGCGACCCGCTCGCTCGGGGGGAGGGTTGCGAGCACGCGGAGACGCTCGAGGCTCTCGACCGTCGCGTCCGGCGTCGGGCGCGGGTCGGGCGGGTCGTACGATTGCCGCTCCTCGCCGTCGGCGGACGGCCCGAGGTCGTTCAAGCTGATCACGTCCGCGTAGGTCCCGTCGCCGAGGGCGTTCCGCCTCGCTCGCGAGCGGATCGCGTCGAGGATCGCTCCCCGCACGTACCGGAGGGCAAAAGCGGGGAACGGGACGCCGTAGTTCGGGTCGTACCGCCGTGCCGCCTTCACCAGCGCAAGGTTCCCGTCGCCGACCAGGTCCTCCTGGTCAAACCGCGTATGGCGCCATCGCGCCGCTTCTCGCCGCGGCAGGTGGAGCGCCTGCTCGACGAGATGCTCGTGGGTCACGCGCGCGCCGACGGTTCCCTCCTCGGTCGGAAACGGAACGCGCAGGAGCAGCCGCCGCCAAGGGTCAGCTTCCGTGGGGGGCTGGGGGCGCTTTGCACGACGGCGTGCTCGCTGCGGGCGGTTGTGGGGGCAACCGCATGGGGGGTGAAGGACGGGACATTACAGCGCAATCCGGACCGACGGGTCGTGAACGGGAGTCAACAGGGCATTCCGCGTCCCGCCGCGCGGGCTGGTAGTCTCCGATCGGTCTTTCGAGGCAACGGAGCCTCGGGTGCGGAGTCGCCGCGCCCGGGGCTTTTTACGTTCAGGGAGGAGTACGTCGATGGCGAGAGCGAGGAGCACCGGGGCGGGAACCCGGTCCACGATGGTGAAGTCGAAGGATCGCGCGACCTCCAGCGTCGCGTCGCGCCGCGCGGTGCTGAAGAAGCTGCGCGAGGAGAACGTCGAGCACGTCCTGTTCTGGTTCACCGACCTCGAGGGGCACCTGAAGTCGTTCGCGGTGACGCCGGCCGAGATGGAGGGCGCGCTCGACGACGGGATGGGCTTCGACGGATCGTCGATCACCGGCTTCAACGCGATCGAGGAGTCGGACATGGTCGCCATCCCCGATCCCGACACGTTCCAGCTGATGCCGCGGCCGATCGACGAGCACGGGCACGCCATCGGCTCCCCCGTCGCGCGCATGATCTGCGACGTCGTCAAGCCGGACGGTGCGCCCTACGAGGGCGACCCCCGCTACGTGCTCCGTGCCGCGCTCGACCGGATGCGCTCGCTCGGGTTCGACGCGTTCAACGTCGGCCCGGAGCTCGAGTACTTCCTGTTCGAGGACGACCAGGACACGAAGACGCTCGACGAGGGCGGCTACTTCGCGATGACCGCCCAGGACGCGGCGACCGAGGTACGGAACGACACGATCAACGCGCTCGAGTCGGTCGGGATCCCGATCGAGTACCACCACCACGAGGTCGCGCCCTCCCAGCACGAGATCGACATGCGCTACGCCGACGCGCTCGCGATGGCCGACCACACGATCACGTACCGGCTGATCGTCAAGGAGGTGGCCGCCTGGCACGGCTACTACGCGACGTTCATGCCGAAGCCGCTGTTCGGCGAGAACGGATCCGGCATGCACACCCACATGTCGCTCTTCAAGGGCGGCCGCAACCAGTTCTTCGACGCGAAGGACCCGCACCACCTCTCGGCGACGGCGAAGGGCTTCATCGCCGGCCTGCTCGTGCACGCGCGCGAGATGTCGGCGGTGCTCGCGCAGTGGGTCAACTCGTACAAGCGCCTCGTGCCGGGCTTCGAGGCGCCCGTCTACGTCGCCTGGTCGCAGCGGAACCGCTCGGCGCTGATCCGGATCCCGCTCTACAAGCCGGGCGCCGAGCAGGCGACGCGAGCCGAGATCCGGTGTCCCGACCCGGCCTGCAACCCCTACCTCGCGTTCGCGGCGCTCCTGCACGCGGGGCTCGAAGGGATCGAGCAGGGCTACGACCTGCCGGACGAGATGACGACGAACCTGTACCGGCTCTCGGACGAGGAGCGGAACGAGCGCGGCATCGTCGCGCTGCCCGGCTCCCTCGGCGAGGCGGCCGAGGAGCTCGCGGGCTCGGCGCTGATGCGCCGGGCGCTGGGCGAGCACATCTTCCCCCGGTACGTCGAGCTCAAGCGGCGCGAGTGGAACGAGTACCGCATCCAGGTGACGGAGTGGGAGAAGGAGCGCTATTTGTCCGCGCTCTAGCCCTGGACAATGTCTGCCGGAAGGCGCATTATCACGTCTGCAGGCCGAGCCGCAAGGCGAGTGGCGACGTCTGTGTCTGACGGCCGATCGCGGGTCCCCGGTGGGGGCCCGTGGTCGTTGGACGGGGGAACCCATGGTTCCCCCGTCGGCCCCCTCCTTCAGCGCGGCTCACGGGTTGAACGCGCCTGGCCTCCCGCCGGGCGAAGCCCGCCTCCGGCCGCGACGGGGACAGCACGGGTCGACCGCACGACGGCGTTGGTCAGGGCTTCCAGACCATGAGGGCGACGATCGCCAGAGTTGCGGCGAGCATCGAGGCGTCCAGCGTCAGTGCGACGGGATCGCGAAGGCGGCGGATGAGCTCAGAGGACGCCTCGTCGCCTGCGGACGCCTCGCGCTCGGCCAGCTCGCGGGTCCGCCGGTCGAGCCGGCCGGCCAGAGCGCCCACGACGACGAGCCAGGCGATCAGCGCGTACGTCCAGCGGAGCCAGCCCGAGCCGTACGGGAACCCGAGCTCGTGCGCGAGCCACGCGCCGGCGGCGATCGTCAGGACGAGGCCGAGGCCGACGAGCGGCACGAGCGGGCGAACGGCGCGGAGCAGCAGCGCGCCCTCCGACGGGCGGTCCTTGCCGATCGCCAGCAGACGCAGCGCGGTGACCGCGACGCTGGCGCCGACGAAGAGGAGCACGCCGACGAGGTGGAGGAAGAGCGCCCAGTCGCGTGCCACGCCCCGAACGTATCCGCCGCGCGTCGCAGGACGCTTCGGTGGAAAGCCGTAGCCTTGGCCTCCCGTGACGACGGCCCTCCGCATCCTCCACGTGCTCTCCGCTTCCGTGTGGGTGGGCGGGACGGTCGCGCTCGTTTTCATCGGCGTCCCGGCGATCCGGCGGCTCGAGGGCGAGGCGCGGGCCGTCGCGATGCGGGCGCTCGGGCGTCGGTGGAGGCCGATCGGGTGGAGTGCGATGGCGGTCGCGATCCTCTCGGGCCTGTGGCTGACGGAGCGCCACGGAGGCTTTCATCGCGAGGCGCTCGACAGCGACTTCGATCGCACCCTGATCCTCAAGTCGGTGCTCGTGGCGCTCCTGGTGGTCGGCGGCCTGCTGCACGACTTCGTGCTCGGCCCGCGGCTCCAGCGCGACCTTCGTACGGGGGCCGCATCCGCGCCCGCGACGCGGAGCCGGCTCGTCGTCGTCGGCTGGTTCAACTTCGGCCTGACGATCGCCGTGCCCGTGCTCGGCGCCGTCGTGCTGAGCACCCTCGACTGATGGACGAGGCAGCCCGGCACCTCGCGCTGCTCACCCGGACGACGGAGGTCGTGAACTCGTCACTCGACCTCCAGGACGTGCTCGAGGCGATCGCGCACGAGGTGGCGGCCGCGCTCGGGACCGACGCCTGCTTCGTCTACCTGTACGACGACCGGGCCGACGAGCTCGTGCTCCGGGCGACACACGGGACGCGGATCGAGGACGCGACGAGCGCCCCGCGGATGCGCTCGGGGGTCGGGATCACGGGCGTCGCCGCGGCAGAGCGTCGACCGATCATGCTGCCCTCCGGCGCGCACCTCGACCCGCGCTTCAAGGCATTTCCCAACCTTCCCGAGGACGAGTACGAATCGATCCTCGCCGTCCCGATCCTCGCGCGCCAGGTGCTCGAGGGAGCGCTCAACGTCCGGACGCGAGAGCCGCGCGACTTCACGGAGGCCGAGATCGGCCTGCTGACCTCGATCGCCTCACAGGTCGGTCAGTCGATCGAGCACGCGAAGCTCTATGCGCAGGCGCGGCGGCGCGTGCAGGAGCTCGAGGCGCTCGCGCGCATCTCGGAGGCGGTCTCCGAGTCGCTCTACCTGGAGGAGTCGCTCCAGGCGATCGTCTCGACCACGGTCGAGTCGCTCGGCGCGACCGGCGCGGCGCTCGTGCTCGAGGACGGACGGGTCGCCTGGCCGGAGGGCGGCGCGGGAGATCACGCGGTCCGCCTTCCGCTTCGCTGGCGCGGCCGCGCGATCGGCGAGCTCGTCGTCGACCGCGACACCCCGTTCACGGACGACGACCGGCAGCTCCTCGATGCGATCGCGAACCAGGCGGCGGTGGCGCTCGAGCACGGACGGATGGCGCTCCGCGGCGTGCTTGCCCAGGAGATCCACCACCGGGTGAAGAACAACCTGCAGACGGTGGCCTCGCTGCTGCGGCTCCAGGCCCGCGCCGAAGGGGTGGACCCCCGCAAGGCGCTCGCCGACTCGGTCAACCGGATCCTCGCCATCGCCGCGGTGCACGAGGAGCTGACAGAGCACCGGGAGGACGTCGTCGACCTCGCCGAGCTCGTCGACCGGCTGCGCGCGACACTCGTGCAGAGCCTCGTCGCCGGGAAGCAGGTGACGGCCCAGCTCGAGCCGGTCACGCTCGCGGGCCAGCGCGCGACCGCTCTCGCGCTCGTCTTCTCCGAGCTTCTCTCGAATGCGCTCGAGCACGGCGGCGACCGCATCGCTATCACCCTGGCGGCGCGCGAGCACGAGATCTTCCTGGCGGTGGCGGACGACGGCGCCGGTCTCGCCGACGCGGTCGACGGGACCGGGATGTCAATCGTGCGCGCCCTCGTCCGCGACGAGCTCGGGGGAACGCTCGTGCTCTCGAGCGAGCCGGGCCTCCGCGCCGAGGTTCGATTCCCCGCGGAGCGATAGGAGGGAGCGTTGCGGATCCTGATCGCAGAGGACGAGACCATCATCCGGCTCGACCTCCGCGAGCTCCTCGAGCGGGCCGGGTTCGAGGTGGTGGCGGAGGCGCGTGACGGCGAGGAGGCGGTCGAGCTCGCCCGGAGCGCGGAGCCCGATCTCGCGCTCCTCGACGTGAAGATGCCCCGCCTGGACGGGATCGAGGCCGCCCGGCGCATCCTCGACGAGCGCGCGATCCCGATCGTGATCGTCACCGCCTACGGCGAGCAGGAGCTCGTCTCGCGCGCGGTGGAGGCGGGTGTCTTCGGCTATCTCGTCAAGCCGTTCCGCGAGTCGGACCTGCTCCCTGCGATCGCGACGGCGCGCGCGCGGCACGAGGAGCTCGTCGCGCTGCGCGAGGAGGCCGACTCCCTCACGGAGGCGCTCGCGGCCCGGAAGGCGATCGAGCGGGCCAAGGGGCTGCTCATGGAGCGACAGGGGCTGACCGAGAACGAGGCCTTCGCCCGGCTCCGGAAGGCCAGCCAGATCTCCGGCCGGCCGCTCAAGGTCGTCGCCGAGGCGCTGATCGCCACGTTGGACGCGCGCTAGGGCGTCGCGAGCAGCCGATCCTCCTCGTGACGACGGCGCGTGCGACGGGTCGCCAACACAGCCGCGGCGGCGAGCGCGAGCGGTGCGAAGGCGATCGCCACCGCGAGGAGGACGATGCCCTCCCACGCGAGGACGGCGAGAGCCTTGTCGAGGGCGCGATCGAGCCGCGAGCCCGAGCCCGGAACCGCTCCACCGGAGTCCTGTTTCGTCTGGAGGTCGAGCTGGACGGTGGCGTTCCGGGCCTCTGCTGCCGTCGCGGCCTGGCTCGCTCGCAGGGCGCGCAGCTCCGCGCGCGCCTGCGCCCGCTGCTCCTCGAGCCGCGCCCGCTCGGCGGCGTCGTCGGCCCGGTCGATCGCCGCGCCGAGCGCGGCGATCCGGGCGCGCACCTGCTGCTCGCGGCGGTCGAGCGTGTCGAGGGACTCCTGGAGATCGTCGATCTGGACGGTCTGGGCAAGGATCGTGCCGAGGCCCGAGAGCCGGGTGACCGCGTCGGCGGCGTTGGCGGTCGGGACCCTGAGTGTCAGCGACGCGGAGCCCTGGTCGCCCGTGGCGTAGTGCACCGAGACGACGTAGCCCCCGAGATCCCGGGCGATCCTGAGCGCCTGTTGTGTCGCGTCCGAGAGGGCGTCGTTGTCCTCCACCTCGAGCGAGAGCGCGGCGCTGTAGCGCTGGAGGCGGCCCGTGAGGGGGCCGGGTGCGGCCTTCTGGGCGGTCGCGGCGTCGGCGGCCGTCGGCGGTGCGACGAGCGCCTCGCCGGTCGTGCCCGCCGAGCGTGCGGTCGACTCCGGAGCGGCGGCGACGACCGGGCCGGTCGAGCCCGACCGCGTGACGCCGATCACGACGGCGGCCGCCATCGCCACGGCCGCGCCCGCCGGGACGAGGAGCGCGAGGCGACGACGTCCACGTAGGCGCTCGCCGAACGTGCGGGTGCGAGGGGCCGGTCGCGCCGCGATCGTCATCACCTGGAGGCGAAGCGCGTCGCTCGCGCGCGGGCGTGCGCCGCGCAGCTCGTCGACGATCTCGTTGACGGTCATCCTTGGTTCACCCTTTCCTCGAGTCGCTTGAGCGCGCGGCTGAGCCTGGTCGAGACCGCGGTGGGGCTGATGCCGAGCACGCGGGCCGTCGCGTCGCCGTCGAGCTCCAGCACGACCCGCAGCGCGAGCACCTCGCGCTCGCCGGCGCTGAGCGCGGCGAGGCCCGCTTCGAGCGCCGGGGACAGACCCTCGGCGAATGCTTCCTCCACGCGCTCGGGTGGCGCGGCCGCCTCCTCGCGCGTGCGTCGCCGAGCCTCGGCCCGGAACCAGTCGAGCGCGGTCGTGCGCGCGATCCCGAGCAGCCAGGTGCGGGCGCTGCCGCGGCCAGGATCGAACCGGTTCCAGAGGCGCAGAGCCTTCTCGAACGTCGAACTCGCGAGATCCTCGGCGGTCTCGCGATCGCGGGTCAGGTAGAGCAGGTAGCCGAGCACGTCGTCGAGGTGCGCCTCCGCGGCCTCCGCGAGGGTCCGCGGCGGCCGCACGGCGAGCGGCTGCTCCAGCGTCATCGCGTGCACATGCTCTCTACGCCGCCGCCTCGCATGCACGTCACAGGGTGATGATCGGCGACGGAGCGGCTTGTGTTGATTCAACACAAGCTCTTGGATTTGCGGCAAGACGGCACAAAGGCGACACGCCCCCGGCATGGATCGTCGGGAAGGGTGTGTGTATGCGGTTCGCCGCGCCGTTCGATCCGAGGCTCGCACGCGTTCTGAGGCGTCTGCCGCTCGACGTCGCGACCGCCGAGACGTGTCGCCGGCTCGGTCGCGCGGCGGAGGGATTCGCCCTGGCCCGGCCGGGGTACGCGTCGGTTCGCGTGCACGTCGCCGCCGAGAGACTCCGGCGCGCCGAGCGGGACGCCGCTCTCGAGATGGGTGCGAGGGTTGCGTTCACCCGTTCGGTCGTCCCCACGGCAGAGGGTCGAGGCGGAGTACGGTCGCTTGGTCGGCCGTCGCCTCGAGCGACCGCGCCGCTGACGGACGCTGCGGCACGACCGCGATCACACCTCGGTGGCGTGTGAGCGACCTGTTGACAACGCTTGTGTTGAATCAACACAAGCGGTGCCGGGCGCCGACCTTCTCCGGCGGCCGCGCGCGCTCGGGTCGGCTCGACGTTCGTGGTGCTAGGGCGCGGACGGCGCGCTGACGTTCTCGTCGCTGTCCTGGGCCTCGGCGAAGAGGACCTCCCAGCGGGCGAGGAGCCCGTCGAGCTCCTCGCGCCCCGCCGTGTAGGAGGCGAGGA
>Ga0111538_10002428_pt1 | contig 26143 bp, 20 predicted proteins | sample SoiMethybrSBSTD1_FD_79669 | JGI IMG/M metagenome (GOLD analysis project Ga0111538, IMG submission 79669) | Bulk soil microbial communities from a Populus tree surrounding site in Tennessee, USA - Soil MetaG P. TD hybrid SBSTD1 (version 2)... | ecosystem: Environmental > Terrestrial > Soil >...
CGGAACCCCGGAACCCCGGAACCCCGGAACCCGTCAAGGTAGAGGACTCAATGATCCGTACCATCCTCCAGGATCTGCGCTTTGGCGCGCGGCTGCTCTTCAAGGATCGCAGCTTCGCAGTGACAACGCTGTTCACGCTGGCGATCTGCATCGGCGCCAACGCGGCGATCTTCAGCATCGTCCGGTCCGTGTTGTTGCGGCCGTTGCCGGTTCCGCAGGCCGAGCGTCTCGCGTTCATGTACAACAGCTATCCGAACGCGGGTGCGCCGCGGGCGTCGACGGGTGTGACCGACTACTACGATCGCCTGCGAGAGATGACGGTCTTCGATGAACAGGCGTTGTACCGTCGCACCGGCCTCACATTCGGGGGGGAAGGCGGCGCGGATCGGCTGTCGGCTGTGCGCGCGACGCCCTCGTTCTACCGGATCGCCGGCGTGACGCCCGCGCGGGGCCGGATCTTCCGCGACGACGAAGGCGAGGAAGGGAAGGATCGCGTGGTGATGCTGAGCCACGCGATCTGGACGCAGCGCTTCGGCGCCAAACCGAATATCGTCGGGGAGACCGTGCGCCTGAGCGGTCGGCCGTACGAGATCGTCGGCGTCATGCCGCCGGGCTTCACGTTTCTATGGAAGCAGGTCGATCTCTGGATTCCGGCCTCGTTCACCGCCCGGGAGAAGTCGGACGAAGCGCGGCACAGCAACAACTGGGAGATGATCGGCCGGCTGAAGCCGGGCGCCACGCTCGCGCAGGCGCAGACGGAGCTCAACGGCATCGTCGCGCGCAACGACGCGCGATTCCCTGAGTTTCGTCAGATTCTGAAGGACGCCGGCTACGGGGTCTTCGTGACCGGACTCCAGGACGAGGTGGTCCGCGACGTGAAGCCCGTGCTGTATCTGCTGTGGGGCGGTGTCGGATTCGTGCTCCTCATCGGTTGCGTCAACATCGCGAATCTCGTCGTGATCCGCTCCAGTGCACGCGCACGTGAAATGGCGACGCGCCAGGCGATGGGCGCGGGGCTGGGGCGCCTCTCGCGCCAGCTCCTGACCGAAACGGTCCTGCTCTCGGCGATCGGCGGGCTGGCGGGCATCGGCCTCGGCTGGTGGGCGCTGCGGTCGCTGACCGTGCTCCGGCTCGATCAACTTCCGCGCGGCTACGAGATCGCGCTCGACCCGGTGAGCGTCCTCATCATTTCAGCCGTGGCGCTCGGCGTGGGCCTGGTGATCGGCCTCGTTCCGGTCTTGCGCCTGAGCCGGCTCAACGTCAACACCACGCTTCGCGAAGAAGGGCGAGGTGGAACGAGCAGCCGCGGGACCAATCTCTTGCGCCGCGGCCTGGCGACGGCGCAGGTCGCGATCGCGTTCACGCTGCTCATCGGCGCGGGACTCCTGCTGGCGAGCTTCCAGGCGGTGTTGAAGCTGGATCCCGGCTTCGAGCCGAGGCACGTCGTCACCGCGGCGATTTCCCTGCCTGCGGCTGCCTACAAGGACGACACGGAAATCGGCAAGTTCTTCACGCGCGCCCTGGCCGCCGTCCGGGCGCTGCCGGGCGTGGAAGCGGCGGGCGTTTCCTCGCAGCTGCCGTTCAGTGGCGATCACAGCGACAGCGTGATCATCGCCGAGGGCTACGCGATGCAGCCGGGCGAATCGCTCGTCTCGCCGGTCCAGACGTCGGTGAGCGACGGCTACTTCGAGGCCATGAAGATTCCGCTCGTCAGAGGCCGCTACTTCGACGCGCGGGACACGGCCGAGGCGCCGCGGACGATCATCGTGGACGAGAAGCTCGCCAAGAAGTTCTGGCCCAACCAGGATCCGCTTGGCCGGCGCATGTACCTCCCGACCAGCGCCAAGGACGTCCTCAGCATCACGCCGGAGACGAAATTCATGACGGTCGTCGGCGTCGTCAAGGAAGTGCAGATGGGCGATCCGGTGTCGGACTACCGGGCCGTCGGCGCGTACTACATGCCGCACAGCCAGGTCGCGAGCAGCGGCGTCGCGCTCGTCGTTCGGACGGCTGCCGAGCCGGACGCCTTCATCGGTCAGGTGAGAAAGCAGATCGCTGCGATCGATCCGGAACTGCCGCTCTATTCGATCGACACGATGGAGACGCGGATCGACGATGGCTTCCTCGGGCGCAAGGTACCGATGCTCGTCGCCGCCGCCTTCGGCGCCGTGGCCCTGTTCCTCGCCGCGCTCGGGATCTACGGCGTGCTCGCCTACGGCGTCGCGCAGCGCCGCCGCGAGATCGGCATCCGCATGGCGCTTGGCAGCACCGCCCGCGAGGTCTTCGGCCTGGTGCTCGGCGACGGCCTCAGGATCGTCGGCATCGGACTCCTGGCCGGGCTGGTGATGGCCTATTTCGTCGGCCGCGCGATGCAGACACAGCTCTACCAGGTCCGGGCGACCGATCCGACCGTCGTCGGCCTCGTGATTCTGCTGCTCGCCGCCGTCGCGCTGATCGCGATGCTGGTCCCGGCGAGACGAGCGGCGAAGGTGAGTCCGACGGTGGCGTTAAGTGACTGACGCGGGTTCCGGGGTTCCGGGGTTCCGAGGTTCCGGGGTTCGGTTCCGAGGTTCGGCCGCGGGTTCCCTGGGTTCCGGGGTTCCGACACGCCGTAAGCAGTATGTAAGGACTCCGTACATCCCCGGGCGTCAGCGTTGCAGATTCTGCAACCTCAAAGGAAACTGCGACGGTTTTCTCAGGAAAACGTGCGCCGGCGAGTGGCACTCCCCGTGCTCTCGCCGAGTGCATGGCAGGCGTTCGCGACCACGTCGAATTCGAAGCTTGGAAGCTCAGCGATAAAGTTCGTCGCAAGGCACACCGGCACCCAGAACCGAACCCCGGAACCCCGGAACCGAACCTCGGAACCCCGGAACCTCGGAACCCACTAACGCAGTTGTCTGCTCCTCCTCTCTCGCAGATCGAGAAGAAATCCCACACCAAGCGCGAGCAGACCTGCCGCAAGGACCGTGAGCGCCCAGCCGATTCGATCGAACCAGTCGTAGCGGTCCGCGATGAAGAAGAGCGCCAGGCCGGCGTTGAGGAGGCCGGCGTAGTAAAAGCTCTTGCGCTGGCGCACCTGGCTGAGCAACGCGATCGCGATTGCCAGTCCGAGATAGATCCACGTGAATCGGCGCGAGTATTCGCCTCGCTCGTTGAGATACGCGAGCGGCTCGAGTACAGAGAACGGCGCAATGATCGACAGCAGATGCGCGGCGGGTGCGAGCGCCGGCGTGCCGTATCGTTCCAGAAGCACGGCGATGACGTAGAACGCCGCGCCATTGAGCGAAAGCGCGGTCAGCGTGTCGAGGAGCGTCGAATTGGTGACGTTCGGCCCCTGCAGGCGGGCGGTGGAAATGCCCGCGTAATGGAACAGGCGTCCATCGAGCGCCAGCAGATCGACGACGAGAACCAGGGCGAGCGCGGCGGCAATCGCCAGCGGCCGCGCGAACCAGAGCCGCGCCCGCCGTTCGAGCACCAGCGCGGCGGTGGCGTACGCGACGACGAGCGGCGCCAGCGCGATCGCGAGACTGTCGTAGCGCCCGTCGCTGAGCCAGTCGCGCAGGCCGAAGTCGCCGAGGATCGCGATCGCGAGCATCCAGGCGAGAACGGTCGTCACGGTGCTGAGCGCCGCCGTCTGCGTGCGGAGGGCGAGCCATCCCGCCCACGCCAACGACAATCCAATCGTCACCTGCAGCTGCCGGTTCGAGATCGAAGCTTCTGCCAGGAGCTGGCCTGGCGCGTTATCCGGCACGACCCACAGACCGGTCTCGTGGAACCAGATGAGCAGGAACAGCGGCAGCAGGCTCGCGCCCGCCAGGTAGAACGCCACGGCGACCGCCTGATGCTCGCGGCGATAGAGCCGGCGGCCGGCGAAGTTCAGACCGAGAAACGGCGCGCCGAGCACGATGAACGGCCAGAACGTCCCCGACGCGGCGTCGTAGACACGGTGCGCGACGAAGTAGAACAGGCTGCCCGCAAACAGGAAGAACGCTCCGAGGTAGAGCGCAATCTGAGACGATGTGAGGGCGCGGCTGGTGACGATCCAGTCGTCTTCGCGGGCGTCGAGCCGCCGGTACGCCGACTGCAACTCGGCCGCCTCGTGCGGGTAGATGAGCTTGAGCCGCAGCCATTCGCCGATCTGATCGAGGTGCGACCGCGTCCGGGCGGCGAGCGTCGTGCCATAGATCGTCGGCCTCGCCACGACCGGCTGGCCCTGCAGGTACCGATCGAGATCGAGCACGAGGTCCCGCGCCGTGGCGTAGCGATCGGACGGCTGCCGTTCCATCGCCTTGAGTGCGATCGCCTGCAGCGCCGCCGGGATGCGGCTGTCCACTTCGATCGGCAGGCGCGGATGTCCCGAGCGAATGGCCTCGACGACGTCGCCGTCGGTGACGCCGCGAAACGGCACCTCGCCGGCGAGCAGCTCGTAGAGGATCACGCCCAGGGCGTAAACGTCCGTCCGCGCGTCGATCGGCTGGCGGCGATCGAGCTGCTCCGGCGCGATGTAGTCGAGACTGCCGACGAAATGGCCTGAGGTCGGGTCGCTGCTGCTGAGCCCGAAGTCGAGGATCTTCGGTCGCAGCGCCGCATCCACCATGATGTTCGACGGCTTGAGATCGCGATGCTGCAGGCCGAGCGTGTGCGCGCGATGGATCGCATCCGCAACATCGCGCACGATCGCCGCACGCTGCCGGAACTCGAGCGAGGCTGCGACCCGGCCAAGCTCGAACCCGTCCACGTGCTCCATGATGATGACGGGCGGCGTCGAGTCCGTGCGCACCTCGAACACCTGCACGATGCGCGGATCCGAGAACAGCGCAAGCGATCGCGCTTCGCGGAAGAACGCCGTGAGCCGCTCGCCGCTGCGGCCCGTCGGATCGTGGCGGACGACCTTGGCGGCGACCGTGCGATTGAGGCGCAGGTCCAGCAGCTTGTACACCGTGCCCATCCCGCCGGCGCCGAGCCGCTCGATCGTCCGGAAGCCCTCGATCGCAGGCAACGCCTCGGGCGCGTCGTGCGCCTCGTGCGGCGCGGCCGCGTTGGCCTGGCCCGCGGCCACACTACCGGTCGGGCCGTCGTCGAGCGCGCGCGTGACCTCGAGATATTGCTGGACGAGCGCGCGTAGCGGGAAGGCGAGACGCGGCTGACCCAGCGTCAGGTCGGACAGCTCAGGAAGCACGCCGTGCTGAACGTGGTGCGCTACGACCTGTTCGAGCAGCGCCTCGAGCTCCGGATCGACGTTCACGATGGCGGACCCAGCGCCAGCGTGAGTGCCGTCATGGCGCGCGAAAAGGCCATCCGGCAGGCATCCTCGCTCTTCCCGAGCCGGGCCGCGATTTCCGGAAACGTCATTTCCTCGAGCTTGCGCAAGACGATGATCTCGCGTTGTGCGTCGGGCAACGCGTCGAGCGCGCGTTCGAGCCGGAGCGCGGCTTCGTTGATCAGCACCAGACTCAGCGCCTGACGTACCGGCGCCGGCACGTCCGCTGCCGCCTCGAGCGGCGTCTTCAGCGCGGCGTCCCGTCTCTGCCTGTGGTGGAAATCTGCGAGGTCACGGATCTCGTGCTCGGCGATCCGCGCCATCCAGCTCAGCACGGCGTCGCCGTGCTTCACCTGGTCGAGCCGTTCGAACGATCGGCACAGAACGGTTTGGAGGATGTCGCGTGACTCCACCTCCGCGCGGAGCTGACGGCCCAGCCGGAGCCGGATGATCGGGAGCAGTTTGCGGGCGCACCGCTCGTAGAACGCGTCCACCGCGCCGGGCGATCCCTGGCGGGCCGCGTCGAACAGCGCGCGCGTTTCTCCGGCCGGCATGGGCGAAAAAAGTATCACCGTTCGCTCTGGCGGGCCGCTGCCGTCTTCATTCATGAGGGAGGACACCATGAAACGAAGACGTAATCGGTGGAGCGTGCTGGCGGCAGCGGCAGGAGTGGTGCTGGCCGCGGCCGGTTGTCTGCAGAAAGACGTGACCGAGGCCTGGTACCTGGAGCCGGACGGCCGCGTGACCTGGATCGTGACCGAGCAGGACGTACGGTCAGATGCCCAGGCGGCGATTGACCGGCAGAGCGAGGAAGCCGAGTACCGGGCGGCGGTCGAGCGGGAGGACCATCCCGTCGCGCGTGGCCTGCGGCTGCTCGAACCGCTTCGGCTCCGGACGCTGGCCGTCCGCCGCGACGCGCCGTTCCTCGTCGTCACGGAAGCCCAATTTCCGTCGATCGAGCTCCTCGGCCGGCGGCTGATCGAGCGGTCCGGGTGGTCGGGGACGTCGCGGCTGACCCGTGAAGCCGGGGTCAGCGAGTGGACGCTCACGCTTCGCGATCCGCAGACGGCCGCCGAAGCTGATCGAACCAGCGAGGATCTTGCTGCGCTGATTGGCGATCTGGATCGCCTGCGCGTCGTCCTGACGGCGGGCCGGTTCGAGGACGCGGCCGGGTTCACGGTGTCGCCGGATGGCCGCGCGGCGACGATGGCGCCGGGAAATTCGGAGACCGAGCCGAACCAACCGCCCCTGATCCTGCGTCTCAAGTGGCATTGAGGCAGTAGTCAAGAATGTATACAAGACCGTATATACTTGGCGGTGGAGCCTCCCGCCATGGCGCATCAGCCGACGTCGCTGCCGTCCCACTGGTTTCAGATCCTGCTCGCCCTGGCGGATCGCGATCTGCACGGGCTGGAAATCACGCGGGAGGTGTTCAGCCGGACGGACGGCGTGCTGCATCTCTGGCCGGGCAAGCTCTACGGCGCCCTGAAGAAGATGACGGCCGCCGGGCTCGTGGCGGACGCCAGGCCGCCGCGCGATTTTCAGGCGGCCGGCGGGAGCCCGCGGTTCTACCGGATCACCGAATCGGGCCGGAACGCCGTCGCCGCCGAGGCCGAGCGGCTCGCCCGCTTCGTGGACGCGGCGCGCGCGAAGCGCCTGCTCAAACGGCCGCGAACGTCCTAGACTGCGGGATCAGATGCTGCTGGGTCTCTACCGCGCCATTCTCCGCCTCTGCCCGTCCGCGATCCGGGACGAGTACGCCGCGGAGATGGAAGCGGCGTTCCTGCAGTCGCTGGCCATCGAGCGCGCCCGCCGCGGGTGGTTCGGGCGCGGCGTCAGCGGCGCGCACGGGCTCCTCGACGCGCTCCGCTTCGCCCTGGCGACCCGCGTCGAGCCGGACTACGAGCCTCTGACCGGCGCCGACCTGCCGGTCGATCGAAGGAGACCGATTGTGGCCAAACACGACGTGCGCGCAACGCTGCGCCTGATGCGCAAACAGCCTGTCTTCACCTCGGCCGTTCTGGTCATGCTGGCGCTCGGCATCGGCGCCACCACGGCCATTTTCAGCGTCGTCTACGGCGTGTTGCTGAAGCCGCTGCCGTTTCCGGAACCCGACCGTCTCGTCCAGGTGTACGGATCCGTGCCAGCTCGCAGTATCGACACGACCTCATTGACCGAGGCGAACTTCTGGGATCTGCGCGACCTGAACCGCGCGTTCGAGGAGATCGGAGCACGGCACGGGGCCAGCTTCACGCTCACCGGCTTCGATCAGCCCGAACGCGTCAGCGGCGCGACCGTCAGCGCAGGATTCTTCCGCGCGCTGGGCGTGCGCCCGGTCGCCGGCCGGCTCTTCGAACCCGGCGAGGACGAGGCGGGCGCGCCGGCCACGCAAGTGCTCGTGTCCAACGGCTTCTGGACGCGCCGGCTCGGCAGCGATCCCCAGATCGTCGGCCGGTCGATCACGCTCGACGCCCGGCCCTACACCGTCGTCGGCGTGCTGCCACCGGGATCGCCGTGGCTGAATAACACCGACGTGTTCGTGCCGTTCATCCGGCGGCCGAACGCCAACCGCGGCAGCTGGGAGTACGTCGCGCTCGGACGGCTCAAGCCCGGGGTCACCGAGGCGGCCGCGCGCGAGGATCTGCAGCGTGTCTCGCGCGAGCTCGAAGCGCGGTTTCCCGAGAACAAGGGGCTGACGCACGTGGTGCGGCCCAGCCGAGACTGGATTGCGAGCGACCAGCTGCGCCGGACGCTGTGGATCCTGCTCGGCGCCGTCGGGCTGCTTCTCGCCATCGCCTGTGTCAACGTCACCAACCTGCTGCTCGCGCGGGCGTCCGCGCGCGTTCGCGAAAGCGCCGTCCGCACCGCGCTCGGCGCCACGCGCGGCGATCTCGTGCGCGAGCGGCTGACCGAGTCGCTCATCCTCAGCGCCTGCGGCGCCGGGCTCGGTTGGCTCGTGGCCATCGGCATGGTGCGCGTGTTGAAAAGCCTCGATCCGGGCGGGATCCCGCGGCTCGCCGATGTCGAGCTCAACCTGTGGGTGTTCGCGTTCACGCTGGCGGCCACGCTCGTCGTCGCGCTCGTCACGGGCCTCGTGCCGGCGCTGCACGCGCCGTTCGCGCACATCGTGCCGGCCCTGCGCAACGGTCAGCGCGGCACCGTTGGCGATCGCCAGCACGACCGCGTCCGCCAGGTTTTCGTCGTGGCCGAGGTGGCGCTGTCGCTGATCCTGCTCGTCGGCGCCGGGCTCCTCGTGCGCAGTCTCACGCAGGTGCTCGCCGCCGATCGGGGGTTCGACACGGAGCAGCGGCTGCTCGCGACGGTCAGCATCCCCGGCTCGTATCCGGTGGACCGCCGCGCCCAGATCGTGACGGACATCCTCCAGCGCGTCGAGACGCTGCCGCAGATGCAGGCCGTTGCCGCGGTGAGCGGCCGGCCGCTCTCGGGTGGCAGCACGGGCATGGGCATCGCGTCGCTCGACGGCCCGGCGATCGCGGAGGCGAGCGTGCCGTGGGCGAGCTGGCGCGTGGTGACGAAGGCGTACTTCTCCGCGATGGGACTCTCGATGGTCGCCGGTCGCGGTTTTACCGAGCAGGATCTGCTCGGCAAGCCGTGGCGCGTGATTATCAGCAAGCGACTGGCGGACCTCTTGTGGCCCGGACAGAATGCCATCGGCCGGACTGCGATTCTCTGGAAGGGGCAGAGCCAGCTCAACGGCGAAGTCATCGGCGTCGTGAGCGACATGCGCGAGCGCGGCCTCGAATCAGCGCCGACGCTCGCCGTGTACATCCCGGCGTACGGCGATATGGGGACCACCAGCCTGCAGCTCGTCATGCACACGAAGGGCCGGCCCGAAGATGCCGCGCCGGCGCTGCGCGCGATCGTCTCGAGCATCGATCCCAATCTGCCGGTGTCCGGCGTGCGGACGCTGGAAGACATCGTGACCACGTCGGTGGCGACCCGCCGGTTCACGATGCTCCTGCTGCTGACGTTCGCCGGTCTCGCGGCGCTCCTCGCCCTGGCCGGAGTGTACGGCGTGCTCGCGTACTCAGTGGCCCGCCGCACGTCGGAGATCGGCGTCCGGCTCGCGCTCGGCGCGCCGCGCCGCGGTCTCCTGCGCCGCGTCGTGGCGCAGGGCATGATGCCCGTCCTGATCGGCGCCGCCATCGGGCTGCTGTCGATGTACTGGCTTTCACAGTTGATGGCGTCGCTGCTCTTCGGCGTCGAGCGCGGCGATCCGATGACCTACGCGATCGTCCTCACAGCGCTGACGGCGGCGGCGGTCCTCGCGTGCTACTTGCCGGCGCGCGCGGTGCTGCGCGTCGATCCGGTCATTGCTCTACGGACGGAGTAGCGCGGCTCGGGCTTCGAGCCGCGATCGTCGCATCGCGCCTCACAGCCCGAGGCGCGCTACGCTCGGCCTTCGCAGGGCCGCTCCGTTCTCGTAGGGCGGCTCGGGTGGTGATCCGCCTTTCTCCGTTTAGTATGAGGACACCATGAAGGTCGTCCTCGCCGGCGGCTCCGGGTTCCTGGGCCGGGCGCTTGTCGCGCGCCTGGCCGCGCGCGGACACGAGGTCGTCGTCCTTTCCAGACGCCCTGTGCCCGCGCAGTCTCCCGGCCGCCAGGTCGGATGGAATCCGGACGGGAATCTGCCGGCGACGGGGACGAGTGAGTACCTCACCTGGCCGCAGGAACTCGACGGCGCGGCTGCCGTCGTCAATCTCGCCGGCGCCGGGATCGCTGACAAGCGCTGGACGCCGGCCCGCAAGCGCGAGTTGCGATCCAGCCGCGTGCTGAGCACGCGCAGCCTCGTCGCCGCCGTTCGTGCGTCAACGCAGAAGCCGGCGGTTTTCTATCAGGGATCCGCGGTCGGCTTTTACGGCACGCGGCACGACGAAATTCTCGACGAGTCGTTCCCGCCCGGCGATGACCTCCAGGGCTCGATGTGCGTCGCGTGGGAGGCCGAAGCCAATCCCGTGGCCGCGCTCGGCTGCCGCCTGGTCGTGGGCCGATCGGGTGTGGTTCTCGCGAAAGACGGCGGCGCGCTCCCGAAGATGGCGCGCCCGTTCAAGTTCTTTGCCGGCGGGCGCGTCGCGTCTGGGACGCAGTATCTCTCCTGGATTCACCGCGACGACTGGCTCACGTTTGTCACGTGGGCGCTCGAGACCGCGTCAGTGAGCGGTACCTACAACGTCACCGCGCCGGAGCCCGTCACGAACGACGCGTTCTCGAAAGCGATTGGCCGTGCGCTGCATCGTCCGAGCTGGTTGCCCGTGCCCGGCTTCGCGCTGCGCGTGCTCTTCGGCGAGATTGCCACCGAGATGCTGATCCGCGGCCAGCGGGTCGTCCCCAAGCGCGCGCTCGAGGCGGGATTCTCGTTTGCGTACCCGACGGTCGCGGCGGCGCTGGACAAGGCGCTGAAGTAGGGCGGGCCGGGCTTTGGCCCGCCGGAGCCGTCGCCGCCGCCCTGAAGAACAAGTAGCGCGGCTGGGGCTGTCAGCCGCGTTCCTGCTTCAGTACGTCGATCGTCCACCGCTCAGATCCCACACGGCGCCCGTCGAAAACGAGTTCTCGTCTGACGCGAGCCACGTCGCGAGCGACGCCAGCTCGTCCACTTTCAGGAACCGGCCGCGCGGAATCTTCGACAGCATGAAGTCCACGTGCTGCTGCGTAATCTGCTCGAGGATGCGCGTCCGCGCCGCCGCAGGCGTGATGCAGTTCACCGCGATGTTCTCGCCCGCCAGTTCCTTCCCGAGCGATTTCGTCAGCGCGATCACGCCGGCTTTCGACGCGCTGTACGCGGACGCGTTCGGGTTGCCGTCTTTCCCCGCTACCGATGCGATCATCACAATCCGGCCGTAGTGCTGCTTCAGCATCACCGGCACGACCGCGCGGCAGCAGTAGAAGGTGCCGGTCAGGTTGACCTGCATCACCTGGTCCCAGTCGTCCAGCGGGTACTCCCAGGTCTTATGGATCGTGCCGCCGACGGCGGCGTTCGCGACGAGGATGTCGATGCCGCCGAGCGCCGTGACCGTGGCGGCGACTGCGGCCTCGACCTGATCGTATTTCGCGATGTCGACGATGGCGTGGTGGACCGCGCCGTGCGCGGCCAGTTCGCGCGCCGTCGCCACGACGAGCGGCTCGTTTCGGTCCCACAGCGACACGAGCGCGCCGGAAGCCAGGAAGCGCTCGGCCATGGCGCGGCCGAATCCCTCGGCCCCGCCGGTGATCACGGCGCGTCGTCCGGTCAAATCGTAATGGTGCACACGTCCGGCCCTCCCGGCGCCGTGCCGAGAGGATGACACAGCGCGGCGCGGTCAGACCTCGGGGTCAGACCGGGGTCAGACCATGGGCCACCGCCGTATACTGCGCTTGCTCATGACGTGGACCCGGCGTGCCCTTGACGGTTCCTTGCCACGCACTCTTGCGTTGGCTTTGACGTCTTTCTGCCTTGCGGTTCCGGCCGCGGCGCAGACGAAGGGCCGGATCAGCGTCGGCGCCTCGGTCTCGTTCGTCCAGACCACCGACAGCGAGGTGAAATCGCTCATCGGCTACGGGTTGCTCGTGCGCCTGAATCCCAGGAAGGGCTGGGGCGCGGCCGGGGGCTTGAACTGGTTTCGCGCCGACATCGACAACCCGTCAGGCGCGGGTGGTCCGTTCGCCAGGCTGCGGGTGCGCCCGCTGATGGGTGGCGTCTCCTACACGTTCGGCAACCAGCCGGTACTCGTGAGTCTTTCCGCGATCGGGGGTCCGTCGTTCAACGACCTCGACTTCGACGACGATTTTCTGCGATCGCTGCCGGCAGGAACGCGGACGCCGGAGCTCGACATCACCAACAGTTTCGCGTTCCGGACCGGCGTCAACGTCACGATCACGCTGGCACCGCGTGTCGCCATCGTCGGCTTCGGCGGGTACGTGATCAACCGGCCCGACGTGATCTATCGCGACAGCAACGGTCAGGAGTTTCGCAACCGGTGGAAGGCCGATGCTGTGATCTTCAGCATCGGGGCGGTGTACTCGATCTTCTGAGGTTCGAGACAGAGACCGATCACACCTAGTCGGAGTTTCGGGACAGGCGCAGTGTCGCGCCTTTCATTCATTTCGCACAGGGCTGAAGCAGGCGATCGAACTCCCGGCCTTCTCTTCGGCGAGATCCCATTTGCTGAAACGCCGCGGCGGCGCCGGCACAGTCGCGCCTCAAGAGCGCGAGCAGCCCCTTGCCCTCCCACGCGTCCGAATTCCTCGGGTTGATCTCGAGCGCGCGACGCACCGCGTCTTCCGCCCGTGTGATGCGCGGATCGTCCGGGCCGCCAGGCTTCTGCCCGACCTCGGTCAGCAGCAGTAGCGCGAGCCTCGCGTGCGCTCCAGCCGACCGTGGGTGATCGGCGATCGTCGTTTCCCAATGTCTCATCGGCGTGTGCCATCGCCACGCCACTCTCACTGAAAGCGCAATGCCGACGACGGTCACCGCGCACAAGGCAGCAATCGCCGTCCTGGCGCTTCGCGCCTCCAACCATGCGTACGCTGCGGCGGCCAATACGCACAGACCAACACTCGGAAGATACAGACACCGTTCGCCGACGACCATGCCGATCGGAAGCACATTCGCGACGGGAAGCAACGTGATCGCGAGGACGACTGCCGCCCGGTCGGCCACAGTGGGGCCCAACGTCTGCCGCAGTCGCAGAAACGACGCCACGGTCACCAGAACGACGCCGATTTCCAGCGCTGGCGTTCCGAACAGGGCTTCGCGAAGGTGTCCGTAGTAGGTCGTCTGTCCCCAAGGCACGACGAGCAGGCGCAAATACGTGCCGATTGACACGATGACGAGATTGGCGCGCGCCCACCAGGGATATCCGGCCGCGATAGATGCTTCCCCCGTTGGCACGACCAGCGCTCCAAGCGCATTGACGCGTAACGCGGCATACACCAGAACTGGGCAAAGCAGCACGAACAGGCGCGGCTCAAGGCGATCTGTTGCCGCATCTGTCGGACGGCGATCACGATCCTGACTCCGAAACACCGCCAAGGCCGGCAAGAGGGCGCCTTGTTCCTTGCAGAGAAGGCTCAACAGATAGAACAGCGCGACACCGCCGAGGCGCAGCGCGCCGCGTGACGGTAACGATGGCCAGCCGGCGCTGCTCAGGGCCGCAAGAAAAAACAGCGCGCACCAGAGATCCTCCTGACCGTAAATCGTCGTGACCGCTTCGGAATGGATGGGATGGACGGCAAACAGGATGGCGCCGGCGAGCGCGGCGCGTGCCGGAACCAGACGCCACAGCAGCCGGAGCACCAAAATGCTGCAGATGCTGTGGAGCAGCAGGCTGACGACGTGGTAACCAAGCGGGTTCAGTCCGAACACGCGTCGCTGGGCCAGGAGAAATGCCAGGCTGAGCGGACGATAGAGCCCGCTACTGTTGTGGAGGTCGTCCCAGTAGGATTGGCGAAACAGAGCGGCAACACTCGGCGCTCGCGAACTGTCGAGACGCTGCTCGAGCAGAATCGCATCGTCGCCGAGCAGCCCATTGTGCAGTGCGGGCAGAAAGGTCGCCGCGGCAATGACGAAGACGAGGCCGGCCTGTCCCAGTCTTGGCCCTGCCACACGCGCCTGCAGTACGATCGCCGCGAGAATCTCGTCCGTCTAACGACGGCGCCGTCGCGCCTGCCGGCCGAGCCACCCTGCGCCGAGGAGGGTCAGGACAAGAGTCGCCGGCTCAGGGACCGCGGTCGGCTCGAATCGAAAATCGTCGATGAAGAACGACGCCGTCGGGCTTGGCAGAGTAAACGAAATATCGGCATGTATGAAGAGAGCATCGGCTTGGAAACCGACGAAGCCGCTTTGATTCGGTCCGAAGCTGCCGAGCGCGAGCGTGCCGAGCGACACCGTCCCCGACAGATCGCTGAACGCCTGCACGCTGAGTGTCGCCACGACGCCCGAGGCATTGAAGAAAAAGAAGCCCGCCTGGATTTCAGGATCGCTGAAGTTGACACCGAGGGTCCCGCTCCCGGCCATGAACAGGAAATTGCCGCCGCTCAACACGTTCGAAGCGAGTCCGGAGAAGCTGGCGAACGTCGCTCCCTCTTCGGAGTACGGCAGAGGCTGATTCGAGCCGACTGTGAAATCGGCGACGTGTGCGCTCCCAGAAAGGCCCCGATGGGGATCGAAATGAGTGTCGCTTGGGCCTTGGTCGCGATGGCAAGCAGGACAAGGGCGGTGAAGCACGCTACTCCGAGCAACCGACTGCGGTTTGACATGGCGCTCCATCCTTTCGAGAGACGTCCGGGAGAAAGGCATCCACTCGCAGTTAGGACCGGGAACTGGTCGCCGGAAGAGTGAGGGGCATCGTTAGAATACGCTGAAACACATCGGGTCAACGTCCGATTTCATGGCGTCCTTTGCCGTTCCCGGGCCTGCGGCTCTTCACCGCTACCCCTCACCTCGCAACGCCACGATCGGATCCACCCGCGACGCGCGTCTCGCCGGAAGGTACGTCGCGAGCAGCGCGACGCCCATCACGGTGATCGAGACCGACACATACGTGACCAGGTCAATCGGGCCGACGCCGAACAAAAAACTGGCGATGACTCGTGTCGTCATCGCCGCGACGCCCACGCCGATCAAGGTCCCCATGCCCGTCAGCCACAGACCACGCTGGAGAAACAGCCGCTGCACATCGGGGATCTGCGCGCCCAGCGCCACGCGCAGGCCGATCTCGCGCGTGCGCTGCGCGACGGCGTACGCAATCACGCCGTAGATCCCGACTACGCCGATGAGGAGCGCGACGCTCGCGGCAAGGCTCAACATCACGAGCGCGAAGGACGTCTGCGCCATCGATCGCGCCTGAATCTCGTCGAGGGTCTGCACCTCAGCGAGCGGCAGGTTTCGATCGACCGACCAGACGGCCTGCTCGAGCTCGCCGAGAAAACCAGACCGGCCGACCCGACTCGAACGCACGGCGAACGCCATCGTCCGCCACCTGTAGTTTTCGCTCAGCATCGGCCAGTACACGATCGGCGTCGCCGGGTGATTCAGGCCATCGTCGCGCTCATCGCCGACGACTCCCACGACCTCGCGCCACGGCGCGTTCGGCTGCAAGGCCCGCACGCGTTGGCCGATCGCCTTCGAAGGATCCGTCCAGTACTCCCTGGCGAGCGTCTCGGAAATGACGATGACCATCCGTCGCTCGAGGATGTCACTCCACGTGATCGAGCGTCCGGCCACCAGACGGTTGCCCATCGTTTCGAAGTAGCCTGGTGCGAAGCTCTTGAACCGTCGCCCAGGCGTGCGCTGGCCGTCGGACACGGGCATGCCCTCGGCCTCGATCCCGTTGCCGTTGTTCTCACCGTCCATCGTGATGGAGGACGAGAGGCCGACGGAAGTGACCCCTGGTACTCGGGCGAGCCGATCGGCGACGCTCTGGAAGGCGCGCGCCGCCTGAAGAGGATCGGCGATGAGGCCGGCGGGAATGGCGATGACGAACGTCTGAACTTCGTCCGGACGCGTGAACCCGGGGTTGACCTGGCGCATCGCGACGAACGTCCGGATCATCAGCCCGGAGACAATCAGCAGCGTCAGCGCCAGCGCGACCTGGCCCACGACGAGCGAGTTGCGCGTGCGCTGTCTCGCTGGGGAGTCGCCGGACGACCGGCTCGTCTCTTTGAGCGCCTTGATGCTCGGGCTGCCGAACCGCAGCACGGCGAACAGGCCGAACAGCGCGCCGCTCAACAGCGAGACTGCCAGCGTAAACAGCAGGACGGCGCCGTCGATGCCGATATCGTCGGCCCGCGGCAACTCGACAGGCGCTATCGCCCGCAGCACTCCGATGGCGGCGCGCGCAAACACAACGCCGACCGCACCTCCGGCGATGGCCAGCACTGCGCTCTCCGAGAGCAGCGTGCGCGCGAGGCGGCTTCGGCTGGCGCCCAGCGCCGCCCGCATCGCGAGCTCGTGATGGCGTCCCTCCGCGCGTACGAGAAACAGGTTTGCGACGTTCCCGCAGGCGATGAGCAGGACAGTGCTCACGGCCGCAAGGAGGATCCAGAGGATCTCACCGACATTGCCAATCACGTCATCGGCCAGCGGGCGCACGTCCGGCTGCAGCTCCAACCGAGCGAAGGCGGGTGGAAGCCGCGCGATCAGGCGCGCGACATCGGCGTTGGCTTGAGCCAGCGTGACGCCTGGTCTCAGCCGTGCGAGAGCCTGGAACCCGAAACTGATGCTGCGAGGCGCGCTGGCGTCCAGTGGCATCGGCAGCAGGACATCAGGACGGGTACGCAGAAACTTGAACGACGCCGGCAGCACTCCGATCACCTCAGCCGGCGTGCCATCGATCGCGAGTCGCTGGCCGACGACCGCGTCGGCGCCACCGAAACGGCGCTGCCAATAGCCGAACGTGAGCATCACCCGCAGCGGCTGGCCCGGCGTATCGTCTTCGGTGCCGAAGACGCGTCCCACACGTGGTTGCACCCGCAGGATCGGCAACGTGGAAGCGCTGACCAGCAGCGCCTGGACTCGTTCCGGATCGCCGGCGCCGGTGATCGATACCTCTTTCGGATCCCAGGCCCCAATCGCCTCGAACGCATGCTGGTTCTCGCGATACGTGAGGTAGGTAGCCGGACCGTGGTTCGCTCCAGCGCCGTGCGGAGCGCGCTGGCGCAGGCTGACGAGCCCCCCGGGCTCGCTGAACGGCAGCGGCTTCAGCAGCACGCCGTGGACGACGCTGAAGATGGCCGTCGTGGCGCCAATGCCGAGCGCGAGTGTCAGGACCGCCGTGGCAGAGAAGGCGGGCCGCTTCCAGAACACACGCGCGGCGTAACGCAGGTCCTGCCAGAGATCTCGAATCACTGTCGGCTCCGCGTGACGAGCCGCTGGTCCCTACTTCGTGACCCTGACGTCCCCGCTGAACGTGTGGAACCGCAACGTCGCGCCGCCCGAGCCGCCGGGCAGATCGCCGCTCACCCGGTTGTTGTTGCGCCCGTTCCCTGACGACCGCATCGTCAGCGGGAGGTCGCTGTCGAAGTTGCCGCTGAAGGTCGTGAACCGCACCGATCCCTTGGCGCCGTCCGCGAGGCGCGTGCGAATGCGGCCGCTGAACGTCTCGGCAGAAAGATCCGGGGTGGCACCGGCGGCCGTCAGGTCGATCTCGAGCTCGCCGCTGAAGGAGTTCGCCTCGATCGGCCCGCGCGCGCCGGTGACGACGAGACGGCCGGAAAATGTCTTGAGCCGCTGTTCGCCTGTGACGCCGCCGATCGTGACGTCGCTTTCGAACACCTCGATGTCGAGCTCGGCCGACGCCGGAACCTGAATCTCGAAGTCTGTCTCGACCACGTTGTTGTCGTTGTAGTCGCGGTCGCGGCGATCGCGGTCGCGGTCCGAATCACGCTTGTTGGCGTCGATCGACACTGTCGAGCCGGTCGTCGTGATGTCCAGCTTGATGCGATCGAGCCGCTCGCGGTCGGCGCGCCGAATCGCCTTGATGACGACATCGCGCGCGCTGGTCGCGGTGATCTTCACCGGGCCCGAGAAATTGCGCAGCTTCAGGATGCCTCTGTCCGGAAGTGGGACAGTGCGGTTGACCGTTTCGGTCTCCCGCTGTGCGAAGAGGACCGCCGGTCCCGCCAGAAGCCCCACCGCAATCACCCCGCCGCACACGATGCCCGTCAAGCGCATTGTTCTCTCCTGGAGGTATGACGGGCCGCGGGGTAAGAGGGTTGCCGACCGAACCCCGGAACTCCGGAGCCTCGGAACCCCGGAACCCGCTACCGCATCGCCCCCGTGTATATCGCCATCCCTACGACGCTATCGATCCCCTCCCCATCGAGCGCGTTCACCTCCTCCATGTCACGGATGCCGCCGGCCGCAATGAGCTGCCGATCGGTGGCCGCGCGCAGCTCGCGCGCGGCGGCTCGATCCAGGCCGCCGAGCATGCCCTCGCCGTCAACCAGCGTCGCGAGAAACGCGCCCGCGTAGGGCGTGAGGGTCCGCACGGCATCCACCGCGCGCACGGGAACGGGCGTCTTCCAGCCGTGAATGACAATCTGGCCGCCGCGGCTATCCACCGCGGCGATGAACCGCTCCGTCCCGAGCGCCTCGGCAAACGCCGCGGCACGATCGATCGCCACACCCTGGCTATCGAAGAGCGCGCTGCCGACGATGACCCGCCGCGCTCCGGCATCGAGTCGGGCCCGTGCCGCCTCGAGCGTCCTGACGCCGCCGCCGACCTGGCAGGGCAGCGCACGGCAGATGCGCTCGACGAGCGCGCCGTTGCCGCCGCGTCCCATCGCCGCATCCAGGTCGATCAACTGCACGATGGAAAACGTCGAGAACCGCGTGATCCACGCGTCGATGTCGTCCGTCTCGAACGCGAGCCGCTCGCCCTGCTGAAGCTGGACGATGCGGCCGTTCATCAGATCAATCGACGGAATCAGCATGACGTCACCACGCGAGCCGCATCGGCACGCCCTGCGCCGCGAGAAACTGCTTCAGATCGCGTACCGCGTGCTCCGAGAAATGAAAGACTGATGCGGCGAGCGCGGCGTCGGCGCGGCCGGCCGTGAAGACCTCGGCGAAGTGTTCCGGCGTGCCGGCGCCGCCGGAAGCAATCACCGGAATGCGCACCGAGCCGCTCACCGCCGCCGTGAGCTCACAGTCGAATCCCGCCCGCGTGCCGTCGCGGTCGATCGACGTGAGCAGGATTTCTCCCGCGCCTCTGGCGGCGGCCTCGCGCGCCCAATCGAGGGCGCGTCTGGTCTCGAGTGCCGTCCCGCTGCGGCTCAGCACCTCGTATCCGTCCGCGGCGCGCCGTGCGTCGATCGCCACGATCACCGCCTGACTGCCGTAGAGCTGCGCCAGTCGCGTGATGAGCGAGGGATCGCGGAGCGCGGCGCTGTTGATGCTGACTTTGTCCGCGCCGGCATCCACGATCGCCTTCGCGTCGTCCATCGATCGAATCCCGCCACCGACCGTGAGCGGGATGAAGAGTTGCCTGGCGACGTCGCGCACGGTGGCCAGCAGCGCGCCCCGGTTCTCGAGCGTGGCGGTGACGTCGAGCAGGACGAGCTCGTCGATGCCATCCGCGTTGTACCGGGCGGCCAGGTCGGCTGGCCGGCCGGCGGACCGGAGGCCGGCGAAGTTCACGCCCTTGACGACCTCGCCGTCGCGCGTGTCGAGGCAGGCGATGATGCGGCGGCTGAGCATGCGTCAGGCCCCCCGCGCGAACGTGAGAAAGTTGGCGAGGAGGCGGAGGCCGGCCGTTCCGGATTTTTCCGGATGGAACTGCACACCAGCGACCCGTCCTCGTTCGACCACCGACGTGAATTCCATCCCGTGTGTCGTCGTCGCGCTCGTCTCTGGCGCGAGCGGCGCGGCGAACGAATGCGTGAAGTACGCGGACGCGTCGGCCGGCACGCCGTCGAGCAGACGCGACCGCAGCGCGGTCCGCGCCAGGGTGTTCCAGCCGACGCGCGGCACTTTGACGTCGCCCTGGAGCTCGAAACATCGGCCCGCGAACACGCCAAGGCCCGGCTGGTCCGCCATCTCGTCGCTGCCTTCGAACAGCCACTGGAGCCCGAGACAGATACCGAGCAGCGGCCTGCCCTCGTCGATTGCCTGAAGGATCGCCCGCCGCCAGTCGTCGTCCAGCGCGGCGGTCGCCGAGAAATGACCGACGCCGGGAATGACGATCGCGCCCGCGTCGCCGAGATCGGCCGGCGTCTGGGCGACGCGGACCGTCGCGCCGGCGGCGCTGAGACCCTTGGCCACCGACGTGAGGTTGCCGGCGCGGTAGTCGACGAGCGCGACCGTCATAGCAGGCCCTTCGTGGACGGCAGCGTGCGCCCCAGCCGTCGGTCGCGCGCGCACGCCGATCGCAAGGCGCGCGCGAAGGCTTTGAAAATCGCCTCGATTTGATGATGACTGGAGCGGCCGTACAAGACTTTGAGGTGGACGTTGGCGCGCGCCGCCGACGCGAAGCCCTCGAAAAAGTCCTGGACGAGCTCGGTCGGAAGATCGCCGACCTTCTTCACTGCGAGCCTCAGGTCCACGACGGCGAACGGCCGGCCGGAAAAATCGAGCGCCGCGACGGCGAGCGTTTCGTCCATCGGCATGACGAAGTAGCCGGCGCGGTGGATGCCGCGCTTGCTGCCAAGCGCTTGCCGGACGGCGTCGCCGAGCGCAATGCCGACGTCTTCGACCGTGTGATGGGCATCGACGTCGAGATCTCCGCTCGCGTCGATCGTGAGATCGAGGCCGCCGTGGCGCGCGACCAGCTCGAGCATGTGATCGAGAAACCGGAGTCCGGTCCGGATCGAGTACGTGCCGCGTCCATCCAGATTCAGGCGAAGCCGGATCTGCGTTTCATTCGTCTGTCGGTCAACGCGGGCGCGACGCAAGCACCACCTCCAGGGCCGAAAGAAGGATTCGCGTGTGCGTGACAATGCCGGCGGTGACCCGGAGGCAGCCGCCGCAGCCAGGCGACGCTGACCGATCGCGAATCAGCACGCCACGAGCGGCCAGTTCCATGGCGATCCAGGCGGCATCTGGCCCAACGCGGAACAGCACGAAGTTCGCCTCGCTCGGCCAGTACTTGAACCCGTGACGGTCGCACGCGGCGCAGATCAGCCGGCGCGACTCCTGCGATTGCGCGACGTACTGTTCGAGATAGTCGGGTGTCTGGAGCGCCGCCGCGAGCGCGCGCACGGCGGCGATGTTCAGGCTGTACGGCGGCAGGATGCGGCGAATCGGCGCGAGCGTGTCCGGATGCGCGACGAGCGCGCCGACGCGCAGTGCGGCCAGCCCGTGCGCCTTGGCGAACGTCCGGCCGACGACGAGATTGCGATGGCGGTCGAGTGCCGGTCCGATGAACGTGCGGCCGCTGAACTCGGCGTAAGCTTCGTCCACGAGCACCATCACGTGCGGAGCGGCGGCGGCAATCTGTTCGACCGCGCCCGGAGGAATCGGAAGGCCGGTCGGGTTGTTCGGATCGGTGAGGTAGATGAGCCGAGTCTGCGGTCCGACCGCCGCGAGAATCGCCTCGAGCGGAAATCGAAAGTCTTCTTCCGGCTGAATGTGCAAGGCGCCAAGGCCTACGGCCTCGGCCGACGCGGCGTACATTTCGAAGGCAGGCTCGACGACAACTACTGGTTCAGGCCGAGATGTTGACGGGGCCTGGCCCCGAGTGGCGAAAGCCGGGCCTGGCCCAGGATCGGTGCTGGTCTGAGCCCGGTCTGACAAGCTGTCACTACCTGTCTCGGTGCTCGTCCGAGCCTTATTCGCCGCCAACTGCGCCGCCACGTGCAGTCCTTCATCAAGTCCATTCGTTAGTTGCACCCAGCCGGGCTCGACACCGAAATACCGTTCCGTCGCCCTGGTGATCTCGGCGTAGTCGGGATAGAAGCCGACGTCTTCACGCCCGATGGATCGCAGCGCCTCGAGCACGGCGGGCGAGCAGCCGCCGGTGTTCTCGTTGAAGTGAAGTCGCAGGCCTGGGGACGTCGACGGTTTCTGGTAACTCATCGGAGTCGTCGCTCCACAGACGAGGCGTGCATCGTGAGTCCTTCGGCGGCGGCGAGCGCGACAACGTGGGGGCCGATCGCGCGGATGCCGCGGCGGGTGAGCGACTGCACCGTGAACACGCGGACGAAGTCGCTGGTGCTGAGGCCGCCGCGAAAGCGCGCGGCGCCGCCCGTCGGCAGGACGTGATTCGATCCGGTGCAGTAATCGCCCGCGGCTTGTGCCGACCACGAGCCGACGAAGATCGTTCCGGCGCTCTGAAACTGCGCGACGTCGGCGGCGCGATCGCAGACGAGATGTTCCGGCGCGAGGCGATTGACGAAATCGATCGCCTCGCGTTTGGTGCGCATGACGACGATCGCCCCGTTTCGCGTGATCGCGGCGCGCGCCGCGCCCCCGGCCGGCATCTGCGTCCGGACGGCGGCCGCGACGGCCGTGGCCAGGCTGCGCCGCGTGGTGACGCAGATCGTACGCGCGGCCGGATCGTGCTCCGCTTGCGCGAGGAGATCGGCCGCGATCCACTCGGCGCGGCCGCGGTCCGAGCAGATCACGATCTCACTCGGGCCGGCATGAAAGTCGATCGCGCAGTCGTTGGAGACCAGCGCTTTGGCGGCTGCGACCCAGGCGTTGCCCGGCCCGACGATCTTGTCCACGCGCGCAACCGATTCCGTGCCGTACGCGAGCGCCGCGATCGCCTGCGCGCCGCCGATCGTCAACAGTCGCGTGACGCCCGCTTCGAGCGCGGCGCAGAGCAGGGCGGGCGCGGGGCGCGGACACACGACGGTGACGTCCGGTACGCCGGCGACGCGTGCCGGGACGGCGGTCATCAGCAGTGTGGACGGCAGCGGGTAGCGGCCGCCAGGAACGTAGCAGCCGACACGTGACAACGGCTGGACGCGCTGCTCGATGCGGACGCCCGGCCGCACTATGACGGCGAACGGTTCGGGCCGCTGGCGCCGGGCGACCGCCTCGATGTGCCGGATCGCCGTCTGGATCGCGCGGCGGACGGCAGGCGGCGTCGCCTTCCAGCCCGCCTCGAGATCGCGGCGGGACAGGGCGAATTCGTAGTCCCTGGCCTGGACCTTGGGCCCTTGGCCCTGGGCTCTGCCGGCGCCTCTGCCCTGGGCCCTGTCCTGAGGTCTGTCCCCGAAACGGCCGTTTCTGTGGAAAACAGGCCCGTCCCCCAACCTGTGGAAATCGCCGAGCTTGATCGACCAGGCCCGGAGCGCGGCGTCGCCGTGGCGGCGGACGTCGCGGATGATGCGCGCGGCGGTGCGGGTGACCGCCGGATCGCGCGAGGCGTCGCGCGTGACCAGACGATCGATGGCGGCCCGATCGTGCGAGTCCAGGATGCGCATCACAGCACGATCTTGTTGAGCGGATACTCGACGATGCCTTGCGCGCGGGCGGCCTTGAGACGCGGAATGAGCTCCCGCACCGTGCGTTCCTCGATGATCGTGTTCACCGCGACCCACTCGGCGTCGCTGAGCGACGACACCGTCGGACGCTGCAGCGCCGGGAGCAGCGACAGAATCCCGTCCAGATCCTCGCGCTTGACGTTCAGCATCAGCCCGACCCGGCCCTGCGCCTCGATGGCGGCCTTGAGGAGAAGCGCGATGTTGTCGATCTTCGTCCGCTTCCAGTCGTCGGCCAGCGCGCGGCCGTTCGCGATGAGCTGTGTGTTCGATTCCATGAGCGTGTCGATGATCCGCAACCGGTTGGCGCGGAGCGACGATCCCGTTTCGGTGACCTCCACGATGGCGTCGGCCAGCACCGGCGGCTTGACCTCGGTTGCGCCCCAGGAGAACTCCACGTTCACCGGGACGCCCAACCGCTGAAAGTACGCTTCGGTCGCGCGCACGAGCTCCGTCGCGATCGTCTTGCCCGCCAGATCCTGCGGCTTCTGGTAGGCTGAATTCTCCGGCACCGCGAGCACCCAGCGGACGCGGCCGAAGCTCTGCTTGGCATAGACGAGATCGGCGACCGGCACGACCGCCGATCCATTCGACGTGCCGGCCGCATGCTCAGCGATCCAGTCCTGGCCGGTGAGGCCCGCGTCGAGGACACCGTCGGCGACGTAGCGCGCCATTTCCTGCGCGCGAATCAGCAGGCACTCGATCTCGGGATCGTCGATCGTCGGATAGTACGACCGCGTGCTCAAATACACGTTGAATCCGGCGCGAGCGAAGAGCTGCACCGTCGCGTCCTGCAGCGACCCCTTCGGGAGTCCGAGCTTCAGCGTCATGACAGTGGCCTCGTGAAGCAGCTGCGCGTTCCGAGATGGCAGACGTTGCCGTCGCCTTCCCGCCGCACTTTCACGAGCGCCGTGTCCTCGTCGCAGTCGACCGCGATCGATCGAACCGCGAGGCGATTCCCGGACGTCTCCCCCTTCCGCCACAGCGACTGCCGCGTCCGCGAGAAGAACGTGACGTACCCGGACGCCCGCGTCTCGGTCAGGGCTTCGTCGTTCATGAAGCCCACCATCAACACCTCACCCGACTCGTCGTCCTGAATGACGGCGGGGATGAGGCCGTTCAACTTCGAATAGTCCATGACCCGTTCTCTTGCGGCGCGCGCCGCGTTGTCTTCTGCCGGGCCGGAGTGGCGGGGAAATAAAAAACCCCGCCAGATCCGGCGGGGCTGCTGATGAACACTCTCGTGTCAGTCGTCTGTTACGCGCAACTCCACCGGCCTGCCAGATGGCAGTGATGATGATGGTGGCGGTGCCGGCGCGTGAACATTGGCTTGAGAGTACCCATCCCGGCCGGACATGTCAAATCCGCTGAGCCATCGCGCCAAAGCAGTCGCTCGAGCTCAAGGAAGCGTTCGACTGGGCCGTCCGCGGCCTCGTCGCTGAGCGCAGTACCCGCCTGGGCCCGTGGCCTTGGGCCCTGGGGCCTTGTCCGTGTCAATTCGGCTTGCTGGCCTTGGCGGTGTCACTGCGCATGTCGGCGACGCCGAACGCGGTGCCCGTGATCGGATGGATCCAGATCGACTGCGCCGAACCCTGCGTGCCCTGCATGCGCACGTCGTGGCCGAGCGCCTTCAGTTTCGCGAGCGTCGCTTCGGAGACGCCGTTGGCTTCGATCTGCAGTCGATCCGGCAGCCACTGATGGTGCGTGCGCGGCGCGTCCACGGCTTCCCGCCCCGTCATCTTCCACGCCGTCACGTTGAGCACGATGTTGACCACGGTGTTGATGATCGTCCGTCCCCCGGGCGATCCGGTGACGAGCGCGAGCTTGCCGTCGCGCGTCACCATCGTCGGCGTCATGTTGCTCAGCATCCGCTTGCCTGGCGCAATCACGTTCGCCGCGGTGCCGATGTCGCCCGTGAGGTTCGTCGTCCCCGGCTTCCTGTTGAAGTCGCCCATCTCGTTGTTGAGCAGGATGCCGGTGCCCTTGATGACGACATGCGATCCGTAGCCGCCCTCGAGCGTGTACGTGTTCGAGACCGCCATGCCGTTCTTGTCGACGACGGAGAAGTGCGTCGTGTCGTCTGGCTCAGGGGCCTGACCCGCGGTGATGATGTCCTTGCCCAGCTCCGCGCTGCTCGATGCGCGCGCCGGGTCGATCGTCTTCGCCAGATCGCGGGCATGCGGCTTCGACGTCAGCCGCGACACCGGCACCTCCACGAAATCGGGATCGCCGAGAAACCGCGCGCGATCGAGATACGCCCGCCGCATCGCCTCGGTGACCAGGTGCAGCGCCTCGGGCGAAGCCTGCGCCTTCTTCTGGATTTCGATCGCTTCCAGGATGTTGAGCATTTCGATGAGCGCCGTCCCGCCCGAGCTCGGCGGCGGCATCGAGATCACTTCGTAGCCGAGGAACGTGCCCTTGACCGGCGCCCGTTCCTTCGCGCGGTAGCCGGCGAGATCTGTCTTCGTGATGAGCCCGCCGTTCGCGGCCATGTCTTCGGCAATCCGATCGGCGATCGGGCCGGTGTAGAACGCGTCGGGCCCGTCGGTCGCGATCGCTTTGAGGCTGGCCGCGAGATCGGTCAGCACGATGCGATCGCCCGCCGCCCACACGCCGCCGCCGGGCTTGCCGTAGGCGGCGACCGAGGCGGGGAAGCGCCGCATCGGCCCGCCCTCGGAACGCAACTCGTTGTTCAGCCCGCGCGCGAGCGACGCCGACAAGGGGAATCCCTTTTCAGCCAGCTCGGCCGCCGGCATGACGACGTCCTTCCAGGCGAGCTTGCCGAACTTCTGGTGGGCAAGGGCCATGCCGCGGACCGTTCCCGGCACACCCGGCGCGAGATATCCGGCCGCCGTGAGGCTGCGATCGATGTTCCCGTCCTGGCCCAGATACATCGTCGGTGTCGCCCGTCCGGGCGCGACCTCGCGGTAGTCGAAGGACGTCGCTTTCCCGTCCGGC
>Ga0111538_10002433_pt1 | contig 26134 bp, 18 predicted proteins | sample SoiMethybrSBSTD1_FD_79669 | JGI IMG/M metagenome (GOLD analysis project Ga0111538, IMG submission 79669) | Bulk soil microbial communities from a Populus tree surrounding site in Tennessee, USA - Soil MetaG P. TD hybrid SBSTD1 (version 2)... | ecosystem: Environmental > Terrestrial > Soil >...
AGCGTGCGGTTGTCGCGCGCCATCGGGCGCTCGCCCTGCATGACGTGGACTTCGACGCTCGTCTGCCCATCGGCTGCCGTCGAGAACACTTCGCTCTTACGCGTCGGAATCGTCGTGTTCCGCGAGATCAGCGACGTCATGACCCCGCCGAGCGTCTCGATGCCGAGCGAGAGCGGCGTGACGTCGAGCAGCAGCAGGTCCTTGACCTCACCGGAGAGCACGCCCGCCTGGACCGCGGCGCCGATCGCCACGACTTCGTCGGGATTCACGCCCTTGTGCGGCTCCTTGCCGAACAGGTCCTTGACGATCTGCTGCACGCGCGGAATGCGCGTCGAGCCGCCGACGAGCACGACCTCGTCGATCGCCGAGGCCGGGATGCCGGCGTCGGCAATCGCCTGCTTGCACGGACCCACGGTCTTCTGCAGCAGGTCATCGACGAGTGACACCAGCTTCTCCTGGGTCAGCTTCATCGACAGATGCTTCGGGCCCGTCTGATCGGCCGTGATGAACGGGAGGCTGATGTCCGTCTCCCGGACCGTCGACAGCTCCATCTTCGCCTTCTCCGCGGCTTCCTTCAGACGCTGAAGCGCCATCCGGTCCTTGCTGAGATCGATGCCTTCCTGCTTGCGGAACTCCGCCACGATCCAATCGATGATCCGCTGGTCGAGGTTGTCGCCGCCGAGGTGCGTGTCCCCGTTGGTCGCCTTGACCTCGACGACGCCCTCGCCCACTTCGAGGATCGAAATGTCGAACGTGCCGCCGCCAAAGTCGTAGACCGCGATCGTCTCGTTCTTCTTCTTGTCGAGCCCGTAGGCCAGCGCGGCCGCCGTCGGCTCGTTCACGATGCGGAGCACTTCGAGCCCGGCGATCTTGCCGGCGTCCTTCGTGGCCTGACGCTGCGAATCGTTGAAATACGCCGGGACGGTGATGACCGCCTTGGTCACCGGCTGCCCAAGGTAGTCCTCGGCCGCCTGCTTGAGCTTCTGCAGCACCATCGCCGAGATTTCAGGCGGCGGGAGGGGCTTCGGCTGCCCCTCGATGTTGATCGCCACCCGGTCGCCGTCGCGCACCACGCGATACGGGACCATCTTCATCTCTTCAGAAACTTCGTCGAAGCGCCGGCCCATGAAGCGCTTGATCGAAAACACCGTGTTCTCCGGATTCGTCACCGCCTGGCGCTTGGCGACCTGCCCCACCAGCCGCTCGCCCGATTTGGTGAACCCCACCACCGACGGCGTCAGCCGCCCGCCTTCAGAATTGGTGATGACGACCGGTTCGCCACCTTCCATCACCGCCACCACGGAATTAGTGGTCCCCAGGTCGATCCCAATGATCTTGCTCATGCGACTTCTCCCTCTTGTGCCCGCAGGCAAATCTTAGTCTTTCAAAGTATAGACACTTGAGCGTTAACATGTCAAGAGACATGAGCGCTGACACGCAGGCCCAGGCCCACAAGCCCGGTCTCCTCCCCTCGGCCTTCGGCCCTCTGCCCTCCTGAGCCCTCCTGTGCCCCGTGCCCCTCCGCCCTCCCCTGTGCCCTCGCCCTATGCCCTCTGCCCTGTCGCCGCGTGGGCCCTGGGCCTGCTATATTGAGAGTGCCGCCCGCCTGACTGTCGAAGGTGTTCGCCATGAGTGCTCCCGAAGTCAGGCGTCGTCTGCTGACTGGCGCCGCCGTCGCGACGTTGGCGCTCCTCCCCGCGGTTCACGCCCAATCCATTTCACAGCCTGACGCCAGTCTCTCGCTCGCCGCCGACAGCCGCGACTGGACGGCCGACGTCCCGGCGCATCTGTGGGCGGTGGACGGCGCAGCGACGCTCGAACGGGAGGGACGCGTCGAGCGCGCCGAGGAGAACACGGCGCTCGTCGCGGGCGACCGGCTGCGCACCGATCGCGGCCGCGTCGACGTGCTGTTCGACGACGGCTCGGCGCTCGACGTCGATGAGTACTCGAGGATTGATCTGCTCGGCGATTCGCTGGTGCGGCTGCTCGACGGCCGGATCCGTCTCACGCTCGCGCGTGGCGCTGACAACATCGACTATCGCGTGGACACGGTCGCGGGCTCCGCGCTGATCCGAAGCGCCGGAGAATACCGCATCTCGCTCGCGCCCAGTCGCACCTCGGATCCCGAACTGCACGTGACGGTGCTGCGCGGTCAGGCCGATCTCGCGAACGCGTACGGCCGCACGACGCTGCGCGCCGGGTACGAAGGGATCGTCACCGAAGGCCGCGCGCCGTCGGTCCCCTACGTCGTGAACGCGGCGCAGTGGGATGCCTTCGATCGCTGGGTCGAGAACATCCGCGCCGAACGGCTCGGGACGCAGTCGTCGCAGTATTTGCCAAGTGAGCTGCGGTACTACGGCGGCTCGTTCGATCAGAGTGGATCCTGGGACTACCTGCCGAGCTACGGCGGCTACGTCTGGTATCCGCAGGTCGCCGTCGGCTGGCGGCCGTATTCGGTCGGCCGATGGTCGTTCTATGGCAACTTCGGCTGGTTCTGGGTCGGCGCGGATCGCTGGTCGTGGCCGACGCATCACTACGGCCGGTGGGGACTCAACGCGAATCGCTGGTACTGGGTGCCGGGTCGGCACTGGGCCCCGGCATGGGTCGCGTGGGGCGGCGCTCCGGGCTACACGAGCTGGTGTCCCCTCGGCTACGACGGGCGTCCGGTGGTCGGGTTCTCGTCGGTGCGCTACGTCGATCCCTGGGTGGCGTGGACCGTCGTCCCGACGCGCGCCTTCGTCAACGACGTCGTCGTCGCGCATCACGCCGTCGGCTACCGTTCGATCGCCCCGGGCGTCCGGTCGCAGTTCGAAGTCCGCCGCGCTGCGCCGTCGATCGGCAACGGCCCGGTGACGCGCGCCCAGCCGCTGCGTGCGCCCACGACGGGCCGCGCGGTGGTGCGCGACGGACGGGCGGCGCCGGCAGCGGACGTCGACCGTTCCGTCGCACCGGCCGCCGCCCGGACGCGTCCCGGCGACGTCACGACTCCATCCCGGCTCAACGACGCCGTCGGGGCGCCAGTCGGCCGCACCGCTGCACCAGCGGTCGATTCGGGCGCGACGCGGACGCGCTCACGGATTCCGTCACGAAGCGATGGCGCCGACAGCGGCTCGCCGCGGCTCGAGACGCCGGGCCGTGTGCAGATGCCGCCTCCGCCCGAGACGTCGCGCTTGCAGACACCGCAGTTGCAGATGCCGGCGTCCCCGCAAGCCCGGCCGCGTGAGGGGGTCGCCGAGCGCGCATCACGGCCCTCGGACGCTCCGATCCGTTCGTATCGTTCGCGCGAACCGCAAGGCACGCCGGCAGACGACGGGCCGGCATCGCGGGTGTATCGCTCGCGCGAGTCCGACCCGGCGCCGAGCGCGCCGGCACGCACAGGGGCGCCGAGCCGCATTCCCGAACGCGCGAGCCCGCCGCCGGATCGCGGCCGGCCCGACGGACCGGCGGTGCGCAGCCGGCCGGCCGGCGGTGACGCGCCCCGATCCGAGCCGCCGCAGGGCCGCGCGCCGCGCGTCGAACCTCGTGCGCCCTCTTCGGAGAGCCCGCGGTCGGCGCCGCCGTCGCGCACAGGGCCGGACAACCGCTCTTCGTCATCATCGGGACCCTCGTCGGGCCGCGCCGGCGGCCAGGCCGTCCGCCGCGGCGGCGGTTGAGCCGTACTAGAATCTGCGCATGGGTGTCCGCCTGACCATCCCCCGGCTCCGCGGCCTGGTGCGGAGTTTCGGGATCGTCGCGCTGTTTCTGGCTGCCGCGCTCTTCGGCACGGCGAGCGGCGTGATATTCGCCTTCGTTGGCGATCTTCCGCAGATTTCCGCGCTCGACGACTATTCACCCAGCACGATCACGCGGGTCCTCGCGCGCGACGGCACGACGCTCGGCGAGTTTGCGACCGAGCGGCGCGTGCTCGTCACCTACGAACAGATCCCGCAAGTCCTCCGAAATGCGATCGTCGCATCGGAGGACGCCGGGTTCTTCTCGCATAGCGGCATCGACGTCAAGGCGATCGCCGCGCTCGGAGTCCGCCGCGTGCTGGGCATGCAGCGGCGGGGCGGCGCGAGCACCATCACGCAGCAGTTGGCGCGCAAGCTGTTTCTGACCGACGAGGTCACGCTCGAGCGCAAGATCAAAGAGTGGATGCTCGCGATCCAGATCGAGAAGCGGTACACGAAGCCCGAAGTCCTGACGATGTACTGCAACAAGATGTACTTCGGCCACTATGTGTACGGGGTCGAAGCCGCGTCGCAGCTCTACTTCGGCAAACCGGTCAAGGAGCTGAATCTCGACGAAGCGGCGCTCATCGCCGGGCTGTTGCAGAGCAACGTCCGGCAGAGCCCCTATGTGAACATGAAGGCGGCGCTGGCGCGGCGCGCGTATGTGCTCGATCGAATGGCCGAGCAGGGCTTCATCACCACGGCGGACGCGAAAGCCGCCAAGGATCGACCGATCGTCACGCGCGGGCAGCCGACTCAGCCGGCGTCCATCGCGCCGTACTTCGTCGAGGCGGTCAGAATCGCGCTCGAGGAGAAGTACACCGCGAAAAAGGTGTACGAAGGCGGCCTGACGGTGAAGACGGGCATCGACCCGGAGCTGCAGCGCGCGGCCAATCGCGCGCTCGACATGCACCTGCGCGTTCTCGACAAGCGCCGCGGCTACCGAAAACCCACGGACAACAACATTCTCGTCAAAGGGCACAAGCTCGAGACGTACCGCGATCCGCGGTGGATCGCCGATCCCGCTGAAGGCAGCGTTGTGCCCGGCCTGGTCGTCGGCACGGAAGGCGGCGTCATCCGCGTCCGCGTCGCCAGGTGGTTCGGCACGATCGACAAGAACGGGTACGGCTGGACCAGACGCAAACCGGAGGAGCTCGTCCGCGCCGGCGATCTCGTGGAGGTCCTGGTCGATAAAACGGACCCCAAGGGCACGTTCAGCGGGAAGCTCGAGCAACCGCCGGTCCTCGAAGGCGCCATCCTCGCGCTCGATAATCACACGGGCGAGATTCTCGCGATGGTGGGCGGCACCAGATTCGAGCGCACGCAGTTCAACCGATCCACGCAGGCGCTGCGACAGGTCGGATCGCTGTTCAAGCCGTTCGTCTACATGGCCGCGATCAACAGCGGCTACACCGCCGCCAGCCTGATCGAGGACGCGCCGGTCAGCTTCGACCCGGGCCCCGGCCAGCCCGCGTACGAGCCGAAGAACTACGACCGCGAATATCACGGCTGGATCACGCTGCGCGCGGCGCTCGAGGGATCGCGCAACGTCCCGACGATTAAGTTGATGGACGCGCTCACGCCGAAGCAGGTGATCAAGTATCCGCGCATGCTCGGTATCACGACGCCGATCCCGGAGTTCCTGTCGGTCGCGATCGGCGCGGCCGAGGGCACGCTGCTGGAATACGTTTCGGCGTATTCCGCGCTGCCCAATCAGGGCGTCCGCATGACGCCGCAGCTCCTCCTCGAGGTGACTGACCGCGAGGGCAACATGCTCGAGCGCCACCGGCCCGAGCCGCACGAATCGGTTCGCACCGACATCGCCTACATCGTCACGGATCTGCTCGAGGGCGTCGTCCGGCGCGGCACGGCGAATTCGGCGGCGAAGCTCAACTGGCCGATGGGCGGCAAGACGGGCACGACCGACGATTACACGGACGCGTGGTTCATCGGCTTCGACCCGGACATCACGATCGGCGTGTGGGTGGGCTTCGATCAGAAAAAGCCGATCGGCGACCGGGCCACGGGGACGACGGTGGCGCTGCCGATCTGGACCGAGATCATGAGCTCGTGGGTGAAGCGGCAGCGCGCGCGCCTGGGCGAGCCGCCCGAGTTCGAGCGGCCCGGCAACGTCGTCACGGCGATGACGGCGAACGGGCCGGAAGTGTTTCTCGCCGGCACCGAGCCGGGCGGGAAGAAGTAGCGCTCAGCCGTCGATCCGCGCCCGCAGCGCGGCCACGCTCTCATCGCCGACGAAATGCAGGGTCTGCATGCCCTGGCGCGCGGCGCCTTCGAGATTCTCCAGGCGGTCATCGACGAACAAGGCGGATGCGGCGGCCACCCCGAGACGATTCAGACAAATCTCGTAGATCCGTGGCGCCGGCTTGAGGCAACCGACTTCGTACGAGACGACGACCACGTCGAAATAATCGGAGAGCGTGCGCACGGCTCCGACGCGTCCGATGACTTCCGCGATGCCGTTGGACAGGATGGCGGTGCGGCCGCGTGTCGCCTTGAACTCGGCGGCGAGCGTCCACACCTCCTCGCGGTAGTCGCTCCACGACACGTAGTCGGCCACTTCGAGCGCCTCGACCACGCCGTCCAGGTCATGCGGCGGGATGTTCGCGCCGGCAACAACCAGGCGCCAGTACTCGTGGCCCGGCAACCCGCCGTCGTATTCGGGACGATGGCGCCAGTAGCGCTCGGAGAACTCGCCGAGGTCCAAACGCGCGAGCTGCGCCATGTGCCGGACCGCGTTCTCCCTCTGGCGCCTCACGAGCACCTCGCCGAAATCCAGAATCAGCGCCTCGATCGCCACCGCTACTCGTCGTCGTCGGCTGCGGCCTCGAGCTTGCCGAGCGCCTTCTTCATCAGGTAGGCCTTGATGAACTCGTCGAGGTCGCCGTCGAGCACGCGGCTGACGTCGCCGACCTGGTGGCGGGTGCGCACGTCCTTGATCATCTGGTACGGCTGGAGCACGTAGCTGCGGATCTGACTGCCGAAGCCGATGTTCTTCTTCTCGCCGCCGATCTGGTCGAGCTTCGCCTGTTGTTCCTTCAGCCGCATGTCGTAGAGGCGCGATTTCAGCACCTTCATGCCCGACGCCCGGTTCTTGTGCTGGGACCGTTCGTTCTGGCACGAGACGACGATCCCCGTCGGGAGGTGGGTGATCCGCACCGCCGAGTCGGTCACGTTGACGTGCTGGCCGCCGGCGCCGCTCGACCGGAAGGTGTCGATGCGAAGATCCTTATCCTCGATCTCGATGTCGATGTCGTCGGACAGCTCGGGCCACACGTACACGGAAGCGAACGACGTGTGGCGCCGCGCCGCCTGATCGAACGGCGAGATGCGGACCAGCCGGTGTATGCCTGCTTCAGCCGACATCAGGCCGTAGGCGTAGTCGCCGGTCACTGTGATCGTCGCGCTCTTGATGCCGGCTTCGTCGCCAGGCTGATGATCGATGACCTCGCGCTTGAAGCCGCGCCGCTCGGCCCAGCGGAGATACATCCGAAGCAGCATCTCCGCCCAGTCCTGCGATTCGGTGCCGCCGGCCCCAGGGTGGATGGTCACGATCGCGTTCTTGCGATCGAGCTCGCCGGACAGCATCGTCCGGATCTCGCCGCTCTGCACGTCACGGTTGTAGGCGTCGAGCGCTTTTTCGAGATCGGCGGCCACGTCCTCGCCCTGTTTGGCCCAGTCGAGGAGGACCGCGACGTCGTCGGTCTGCTTGCGAAGCGATTCGGCGAGGGTGCGGTCGTCTTCGAGGCGGCGCCGGCGCTGCAGCGTCTTTTGCGCGACGGCCTGATCCTTCCAGAAATCCGGTGAGGAGACCTGCGTCTCGAGCTCCGTCAGCTCCCGGGTCAGTCGGGCTTCGTCAAAGCCCCCTCCGCAATTCGCCCACCCGGTCGGCGAGCTCGCTGTAAGCACGGACTTGTTCGTCGAGTGTCATGGGTCGGTGATCCAGTCTATCCTGCGATTCGGTCGTCAGGGGCGAGACGCGGGCCGGCGCCAGGCCATGAACAGCACGGCGGCCGTAATGGCCGCGCCCAGCCAGGCGGCCATGTCTCCCAGATAACTGTAGATCGTACGATGAGTGTGGAGGCGTACGTCAACGGTCATGGCGGCAGCCTCGAAGAGACGGGTCGTCTCGACGGTCCGGCCGTAGGGATCGACGGCGCCGCTGATGCCGGTGTTGGCGGCGCGCACGATGTAGCGCCCTTCCTCGACGGCGCGAATCGCGCCCTGCTCCCAGTGCTGGAACGCGGCCGACGATCGTCCGAACCAGGCATCGTTCGTGATCGTCGCGAGCAGCTGACTGCCCCGCTGGACGAACGCCCGCGCGATCCACGGGTAGATCGACTCGTAGCAGATCGCCACGCTGACGCGGCGGCCGTCCGCGTCGAAGACGACGGGATCCGTCCCGAAACTGAAGTCGCCAACCCCTTCAACCAGCGGCCCGACGAAGAACAGCAGCCGCTTGAGCGGGACGTACTCGCCGAAGGGAACCAGACGGAGCTTCCGATAGACGGCGTGCGATCGGCCGTCGGGTCCGACGAGGATCGCCGAGTTGTAGAAGCGATCCGGGCCGCGCCCGCCGCCCGGCTCGAATTCGTCGCTGCCGATGATGAATGGGAGGCGGGCTTCCTGGGCGAGGCGGCGGATCGGGGCGGCCCGCGCGGCGTCCACATCGAAATAGAACGGCGTGGAGGCTTCCGGCCAGATCACCAGTTGCGCGCCGGCGCCGATCGCCTGGCGGCTCAGGCCGATATAGCGGTCCATGATCTCGGCGCTGTGCGCCTGGTCGTATTTGATCGACTGATCGATGTTGCCCTGAACGAGACCGACCCGCAGCACATCGCCCGACGTCAGGAGCGTTCCGCCCGCTGCCCGGACGGCGCCGGCCACCGCTACGATCACGACGAGCGCACCGACGCCGGCGGCCGCCCAGCGGTGCCGCGCGCGCTCGGTCAGCGCGAGCGACGCCGCGGCGGTAGAGACGAGGGCGACGAGGACCGAGAGTCCGTACACGCCGGTGACGCTGGCGAGTTGCACGATCGGGATGACGCTCGCCTGCGACGTGCCGAGCAGCACCCACGGAAACCCGCTGCCGACAAACGATCGCAGCCATTCGGTGGTGACCCAGATCCAGGGAGCGAACCAGATCCCCGCCACACCGAACCGTCGGACCGCGAGCGATACCAGCAACGCGAAGAGACCCGTGTAGAGCGCCAGGTAGCTGATGAGCAGCAGCGCGACGAGCACGGCGATCCACATCGCGAGCCCGCCGTAGGTCTGCATCGTCGGCGCCACCCAGTAGAGCGTGCCGCCGAAGTACAGCAGGCCCGTGAGGACGCCGCAGCGGAACGCGCGCGCGGGCTGGGGGCGCGGCGCGGCAGCAGCGAGCGCCGCCGACACGATGAGCGGCGCGAGCGCCACCCAGGCGCTCGCGGGATGCCCGTACTTCGGGAAGCTGGCGGCGAGGAGAACGCCCGAGAAAAGCGCTAGCGCGTAACTAACGGCTTTTGTCCTGCGGCGAGCAGGCGCGCGGCCTGCTGATCGGCCACGGCCCTGTCGGCGTACGGACCCATCCGCACTTTGTAGCGCGGGCCGGGCCCCGTCGTAGAGTCGACGAACGCGGAGTAGCCTTTGGCTTTCAGCTGCTGCACATGGGCGTCGGCGTTTTCCCTGCTGTTGTAGACGCCGAACTGGAGATACCAGGCGCCGGCCGGCGCGGCCGCCTTCGTCTCGGTCCCGCTCTTCGTCGTCTCGGGCCGGGCCTTCGTGTCGCTGCCCTTCGCGTTCGCCTGCTTCGCGTCGGCCGAAGGCGGGCTCGCCTTCGCACCGGACGAGCCGGCGTCAGTGGCCGGCGCGGCCGCCGGTGGAAGTGCGGGTGTGGTCGTGGGCGGTGCCGCCGCGGGCGATGTCGTCGGCGGCACGGCCGCGACCGTCGCGGGCGGCGCCGACGATCCGGCGGGCGCGGCGCCGGCTTTGTCCTTGCCCGTCAGCACGTCGTGATAGCTGAGGTCGCCCGGCTTGGGCGAGGCGGCGGGCGGTGCCGCGGGGACAACGGTGTCGCTCGTGGCGCCGGCATCGGCGACGGCGCCGGCCTGCAGCGAGCCGCGCACACCGCGTCCTACCGAGACGCCGAGGAGGAAGATCACGACGGCCACCACGACCGCCGACATGAACACGAACACCAGTTGTTTCCCGCTGAGTTGGATCTCGTGAAACTGCTGATCGGCCATGGACTCCGCTGGCATGTTACTACAAGCCTCCCGTCCTCTTGAGAAACTCCCGGGCCTCGACGAGCGTCGGCGCGAGCGCCACCGCGCGCTCGGCCTCGCGGCGCGCGGCGTCTTTGTCTCCGGCTTCGAGGAACGCGGTGCCGAGCGCGATGCGCGACGTGGCGGTCTCCCGGCACCAGATGGCGACCTTGAATTCGTCGATCGCCTCGCCCAGCCTTCCTGCGCGCTGATGCAGGCGGCCGAGCAGAATATGCGGCTCGTCCTCATAGGGCGTGAGATAGATGGCGCGTCGCAGCGCGACGATCGCCTCACGATCGTTCTGTTCGCCGATCAACCGGCGCGCCTGTTCGAGGTGGAACGCGGCGGTCTGCTGCTGATCGCGCTGCGCCGGCTGGCCGAGCGCCGTGTCGAGCCGCGGCGCGGCGTCGAGGCTGGCCTCCACGCGTTCGAGCGCCGGCGGGATTCTGGAGGACGCGGCGGCCGGTGTCGTCTCGAGCGACGTGCCGAGCAGCCGCGCGAGCTCGAGCTCGCGGCCGGCTTCAGTCGAGCGGCCCGTGGTGGTCAGCACCGCGCTCATCACCAGGTGCGCGTCGCCGTCAGCCGCGTCGCGCCGGACCGCCTCGCGAAGCGCAGTCAGGGCACCGGTGGCATCGCCGGCAACCGCGCGCGCGTAGCCGAGATTGAACAGGTAGTCGACGTTCGACGGATCCTCGCGCGTGGCGCGCTCGAAGAACACGGCCGCCTGTTGCGTCGGGTCGGTCACGCCGCCCCGTCGAAGCTGAACGATGCCGATCGCATTTGAAATCGCGGCCACGCGCCCCTGCGCATACAGTGCGCTCAGCTCCTTGAAGGCGCCGTCGAAGCGTTTCAGCTCGATGAGCGAGAGACCGATGTCGAAGCGGGCCCGGCGCGCGAATCGCGACGTGGCGGGCACCGCACTGGCCGCCGCGAGCGCCTTGTCGTGCAGCCCCTGCTCCGTATACACGCTCCACAGCGCCGTGAGAATCCGGCCGTCGTGCGGCGCTCGCGTCATCGCCGACTCGAGAAAGCGCACCTGCGCCGCGGGGGTCGCGGCGACCAGGCCCTTGACGTACATCTCGAACGCGTCGAGCGCGATCGGCGTCGAGGCGCGCGGTGTCGTGACCACGCGCCGGCCGAGCGTCTGGGCGATCCGGCCGGCGACTCGTTCGAACAGGGCGAACAGATCGCTGAACGGCCCGTCGTCGGTCACGTCCGACAATTGGCGGCTGGTCTGGAGGTCGATGATCCGCGCCCGCACCGAGAGCTTGTCGCCCACGCGGAGCTCGCCGAAGACGACCTCCGACGCGCCGACGAGCTCACCGATCCGGATCATCGTGGCCCGGCTGAACGAACCGGACGCCGGCAGCTGAAGTTGGTCGAAGGCGGCGACCCGCTGGTCGCGCGAGAACGCCCTGACGCCAAGCTGGTCGAGCTCGTCTGCGAGCAGCACGGCCGCGGCCTCGCGGAGCCACAAGGCCATCGCGGCGCTGCCGGACGCTTCCGGGACGGCCTGGGTCGCAAAGGGCAGGACGAGCACGCCGGGCGACGACGGCGCCTGGGCGGCCGCCGGAGCGGCCGCGGGTCCCAGAACGAGGGCGGCGGCGACGCCGGCGCCGGTCAGGCCTCGAGTGAAACGCATGGGGATCCAGACGCTCATCAGGCCGCCAGAGCCGGATCCGCGACCGCGGCCGTGTCCCGCAGGGTCAGGGTGATGACGCACGAGCGGGCCGCCATCGCGCAGCATTCGTCGATTCGCGCCTCGGCCCCGAGACCGAAGCGGCGCAACAGCTCCACGGCGGCGGCGGCGTAAAAGCCGCAGAGCGGCCGCGTTTCGCGCTCGCGGACCGCGCAGAACAGCGATGCGTTGAGGTCGAGCCGCACGCGACCGCGGCGGACGCGCGTGACCATCCGGCTGGTGCTCTGCACGTCGCGAGTGAGCGCGGCCGCCATCCGCATCGCCGCCCGGGCCCGGAGCGGCCGCGGCAGCGATGCCAGGACGCGCCGTTTCATGCTCGTCATCGACAGCAGGGTCCAGTCGGCCGCCAGCGTGCCGGCTCGCGCGACGACTCGGGCGTAGTTATCGCCCTCCAGGCGGAGAAACCCGATGACCCCCGCGAGCGGCGCGCGGCCGATGCTGCCGTCGCGCAAGCCGTCAGGATCCAGCCACTCCTCATAGTATTCGAGCCGATCCGGCAACACCTCGGCGATGGCCTGGTGCAGGGAAGCCGCCAGCAGACGACCGACACGCGCCTCTGTCATGATCTGTCCGTGACCCGCCTCGCCTGTGCCGCAGCCATCCTCGCAGGAGGAAAGGCCCGGCGATTTGGCGGCCAGGACAAGAGCCGTCTCGTCGTCGAAGGGCTGCCCATCATCGTACGGCAGGTGCAGGTCCTGCAACGGCTGGCTCGCCCCATCTTCGTGGTGGCGCCGCACGCCGATCGGTTTGCGGACCTCGGTCTCGAGGTGCACCCCGACCTGATTCCAGATATCGGCGCGATCGGCGGACTCTATACGGCCCTCGAGCGTTCTCCGGAAGACGCCGTCCTGGTCGTCGCCTGCGATCAACCCTTCCTGGACGAGCAGATCCTGGAGCGGCTGGTCGCGCTGTCGGCCGGGGCCGACGGGGCCTGGCTCAAGACGCCGGCGGGCGTCGAACCGCTGCTCGCCTGTTATCGCCGGAGCGCCCGGGCAGCGGTTCGGGAGCAGATCGCGCAAGGCCGTCTCAAGCTGGGCGACCTCGGAAAGGTGCTCAGAATGCGTGACCTCGACGTGCACCAGGCCGCCGACGGCTCGCCGCTCGAGCGGCTGCTCTTGAACATCAATTCGCCGGAAGACTACGCGCGGGTAGAATAGCCGTTTCGCGCGGTGTGCGTGCCGCACGCCGAGTATTCAGACCGATGATTCTTCCCGTTCACTCCCTCGTTCGAGCGCGGCTTCGGCAAGTGCTCACCGATGCGTTCGGTCTGGCCGAGGCGGACCAGCCGGCGATCGTGATTGAAACGCCGCCGCGCCGGACCCTGGGCGACCTGGCGGTGCCAGTCGCGTTCGAACTGGCGCGACGGCTGCGCAAGGCCCCGCGCGCGATCGCGCAGGAACTGGCCTCCGCGCTCGGCTCGATCGCAGGCGTGGCTCGCGTCGAGGCGGCGCCGAACGGCTACCTGAACCTGTATCTCGACCGCGCCGCGTTTGTCCGCGCGCGTCTGCGTGGTGAGGCCCAGCCGCTGGCGCCCGCCGATACGGGCAAAGTGATCGTCGAGCACACGGCCATCAATCCGAACAAGGCGGCCCACATCGGGCATCTCAGAAACGCCGCCCTGGGCGACACGCTCGTCCGGCTGCTCCGCTTTCAGCAGCGGCCGGTCGAGGTCCAGAACTACATCGACGACACCGGCGTACAGGTCGCCGATGTCGTCGTCGGGTTCGCCTCGCTCGAGGGACGCGATCTGGCGGGCGTCAAGGCGCTCGCGGACGATCCGGCGGTCCGCTTCGACTACTACTGCTGGGACCTCTACGCGCGAGTGACCGAGTGGTACGAAGAGGACAAGTCGCGCCTCGAGACCCGGGCCCAGGCGCTCCACGCCATCGAAGCCGGCGGGAACGAGCAGGCGAAGATGGGCGCGTTCATCGCGGATCGGATCGTGCGCTGCCATCTGGCGACGATGGCGCGGCTGGGCGTGGCGTACGACCTGCTCACCTGGGAAGGCGACATCCTGCGCCTCCACTTCTGGGCCACCGCGTTCGATCAGCTGAAGGCCCGGGGCGCGGTGTTCCTGCAGACCGAAGGCCGCCTGAAGGGCTGCTGGGTCATGCCGATCGAAGACGGGCAGGCCGGCGCGGCCGAGGCGGAGACCGTCGCTGATGCGGGCGACGACGACGCCGAACAGCGCGAGAAAGTGATCATCCGATCGAACGGCACCGTCACGTACGTCGGCAAAGACATCGCGAATCAGTTCTGGAAGTTCGGGCTCCTCGGCCGCGACTTTCACTACCGGATCTTCGAGCGGCGCAACGGCGCGCCGATGTGGGCGACGACGTCCAAGCCGGGCGAAGCCGAGGGCACGCCCAGGTTCGGTCAGGCGTCGGCCGTCTACAACGTCATCGATTCGCGCCAGGCCTACCTGCAGCAACTCCTCAAGCAGGCGCTGGCGACGATGGGATTCGTCCGCGAGGCGGAACGGTCCACGCACTTTTCGTACGAGATGGTTGCCCTGTCGCACGCGACGGCGCAGACGCTCGGCTACGACGCGAGCGAGAGTGAGGGCAAGCCCTTCGTCGAGGTCTCGGGCCGGCGCGGCCTCGGGGTCAAGGCCGATGATCTGATCACGCAACTCATCGACACCGCCGCGGCGGAAGTGACGGCGCGCAACCCCGAGCTTCCGCCGGCCGACCGGCAGCGGATCGCGGAAGCGATCGCGACGGCGGCGGTACGGTACTTCCTCGTGAAGTTCTCGCGCGGCAAGATCATCGTGTTCGACATCGAGGAAGCGCTCAGCTTCGAAGGGGAGACGGGGCCCTACATTCAATATGCGGTGGTCCGCGCCAACAACATCTTCGCGAAGCTCGGCGAACGCGCGAAGCTCGATGAAGCTGCCGTGCTGTCGGAGCTCGACAACGTCGGCCGCGATCCGATCGAACGCGGCGACGACGGCGACGAGCTCTGGGGGCTGATGCTCGAGGCGGCCCGGCTCGACGAGGTGGTGGACACGTCCGTCCGATCGCTCGAGCTGGCAGTGATCGCGAAGTACTCGTTCGGCCTGGCCCAGGCGTTCAACGCGTTCTATCACCGCCAGCAAATCCTGCACGAAGAGCGGCACGACGCGCGGATCTGGCGCGCGGCCGCGGTCGCGTACGTGCGCCGCCAGTTGACGCAGGCGCTCGGGCTGATGGGCTGCGACGTGCCCGCGCGGATGTAGGACGATGGAGCGCAAACCGGTCATCGCGGTCGCCTGGCCCCGCGCCGACTACGTCGCGGCGCTCACCCGGGCCGGCGCCGAGGTCCGGGAAATCGCGCCCGGGCGCGACCCGCTTCCCGACGCGCTTGCGGGCTGTGACGGCGTGCTGCTGACCGGCGGCGTCGACGTCGACCCGGTCGAGTACGGCGAGACGACACGCCACCCGACGGTCGAGCTCGACGAAGTGCGAGACCAGTACGAGCTCGCGCTTGCACGCGACGCCGTGGCGCGCGACCTGCCGTTGCTCGCGATCTGCCGCGGCGTGCAGGTCCTGAACGTCGCGGCGGGCGGGACGCTCGTGCAGGACATCCCGAGCGAGACGCCGAGCGGGATCCGGCACTCGGTGACCGAGCCCAAGAACGCCGAAGTGCACGACGTCGAGGTCGCCACCGGCACCTGCCTGGCGACCCTGCTCTCTCCGCGGCTCGGCCCCGACCGGCGCGTCGCCGTCAACAGCCGCCACCACCAGTCCGTCAAACAGACCGCACCCGGCTTCGTCGTCTCCGCCACCGCGCCCGACGGGGTCATCGAAGCGATCGAACGGCCCGACGCGCGGTTCTGCGTCGGCGTACAGTGGCATCCGGAAAACTTCTGGCGCACCGGCGAGTTCAGCACGCTCTTCGACGGCCTCGTGCGGGCGGCGCGCGAGGAGTCGACAAAGCTTCACCATGAGGAAGACAAAGCTTCACCATGAAGAAGTGATGACGTGATGATCGTTTCGGGGGAAAGATCACCTACCGTGATGGCCGGAGGGCTTCAGCCCGCCTTTGCCGGGCCGGCTGAAGCCGGCCTCTCCTGGCGTTAAGCGCTCTTCAGAGCGAAGCTCGTCACCGTCTCTACGTGCGGCGTATTGGGAAAGAGATCGAACCCCTCGACTGTCTCGAGCTCGTATCCTGCGCTGACCAGCCGCGCGGCGTCGCGGGCGAGCGTCGGCGGATCGCACGAGACATAAACGAGGCGCGCGGCGCGCCAGGCGGCCAGGCCGCTCAGCGCCTCGGAGGAGACACCGGTCCGCGGCGGGTCGAGAATGACGACATCGGGCGCCTCGTCCGGGGAATGCCGGGTGGCGTCCTCCACCGACGCGTGCATCACGTGCAGCCGTTCGCTCCAGGCGGCGGCGTTTGCGGCCAGATCCGCGCTGCTCGATCGATCGCCTTCGACGGCGACGACGTCGCCGCCGCGCGCCGCGAGCGCGATCGAGAACAGACCGACGCCGGCATAGAGATCGACGATCCGCTCGCCGGGGCTGAGGTCGAGCACGCGCCGCAGGAGCGCGCCAGTGAGGAAGCGGTTGCCCTGAAAGAACGACGAGGCCCGCCGCGTCCACACCGGAAGGCGGCCGATCGGCGAGTCTCCGTGAAACAGATCCTGCGCCGCGTCGGTCACGGCCGGCTGGCCGGCGAGCGTCACGACGCGTCCGCTCGTGGTCGCGGTGACGCCGGTCAACCCGGCGGGCAGCGCGAGCCGGCCGGCGAGCCCTTCCAGCCGTGCGCCGTCGCGCGGCTCGAGGTGCGCGACCCGCTCGGTCGCGGCGACGTTCTCGGCCACGATCACCGCCTCGCAGTCGGCGGCTCGCGGACCGAGCGCCGCCATCAGCCGATCGATCGCCTCGGTGGCGGCCGGTACCATCTGGCCCGTCGGCCCCGCCTGACAGAGGACATGAGTCCCTTCGCGATAGAACCCGGCACGCCCGTTCCGCACGTGCAGCCGCGCGCGCAGCCGATACCCCGACTCGGGCGACGGCTCGATTGCCGGCGTCGTGTCGAGCGGCAACCGGCCGACGCGCCGGAACGCGTCGGCGACGATCTCCCCCTTGAGCTGGCGCTGCCGCGTGTAGGCGATGTGGGCGTAAGAGCGGCCGCCGCAGGCCGGATCGCTGTCCGGTTCCCGGCGATCGGCGCTGGCTTCGAGCACTTCGACGGTCGTCGCCCAGGCGACCTGCCGCTGAGTGCGCTCGATGCGCGCGCGAACGCGCTCCCCGGGCAGAGTCCCCGCGACGAAGACGACCTGGCCGTCGTGGCGCGCGAGCATGCGGCCGCCGGCGACTGGACGCTCGATCGTGAGATCGACCAGAGACATGGATTGTCCCGTTGGGGGCCGTCTCATGGTAGCGCGGAGAGGGAAGAAAACAGAATCAGGGTTCAGCGTTCAAACCCTGAACCAGAACTCTGAACGACGTGAACCTTGAACCTGCTCTTCTCACAACTCCAACGTCGGCAGCCCATATCGGTCCCGAAGGAGACGGGTGACGGTGACGCCGATCGAGCGCTGCCAGGCCTCGTCCGAGAGACGGTCGCGGTAGGGCGCCAGGTCCTGTTCGGCTTCGACACGCAAGGCGTCGATCACGTCCGAGGGCGCGCTTTGCGCCGCGGCTTGGACGAGCGCGGCGTCGAGGATCGGCAGTCGCGCGGCGATCTCGTCGCGCGCCGGTCCGCGCGCTTTCTTCGCGCCGTCGCGGAGCGCGACGATCTCGCGAAGCAGCGGATCGGCCGCCGCGCGGAAGGTTTCGGGAAGGTCGAGGCGGCCCGCGGCGCCCGCCAGCCGCTCGATCGCCCGGTCGAGGTGCCGCGTGAGCGACCGGCGCCGCGGTTCGGCGGATTCCACCGGCGTGGTGTCCGCCGGCGCCTCGCCGCCGCGCGGCAACCCGACGGCCCGCCGCCAGCCGTCGAACAGGTCGCGGACGTCGGCCTCGCAGAACTCGATCCGGAGCGGCCGTTTTCCCTGGCGGGTGCGATGGCGGCCGGCGCGCAGATCGATCCCGCGAAAGACGACGCTGAGCGGGATGCCTTCCTCGGCCCATTGGCGGACCAGTTCGAACGCCGGGCCGACGATTCGCACGAGATGGCCGGCATTGACGCGGGTGAGATGCGATTCGACCTGACGGCAATAGTCACCGACGTCGAACACCGGCGCGGCGGGCGGACGCGGCTCGTCACTCACGGCTGAGACGCTCCCAGAACACTTCCCCGCCGACGAGCCGATGGGCCCGTCCCTCCGCGTCCACCATCAACCCGCCCTCGTCGTCGATATCGCGCGCCACGCCGCGCCGCGCGACGCCCTGCTCCGTCCATCGTATGGCGGCGCCGCCCAGGCCGGCGCGGCCCAGCCGCCGCCACTCGTCGCAGATCCATCGCCGCTCGCGCCGCCACAGGCGTGCCGTCACGTCGGCGAGCGAGGCCAGCATCTCGCACACGACCAGCGCGCGATCGACCGGCCGGCCGAGCTCGTCTTCAATCGACGTCGCGCGATCGGCGATCTCGGGCGGGTACGCCGCGGGCCGGAGGTTGACGCCAATCCCGACCACGATCGCGTCCACCGTGGCGCCACCGCCGACCGCTTCGCACAGCAGGCCGCCGAGCTTGCGCCAGGGCCGCCCCGTGACCAGATCGTTGGGCCACTTGAGCTCGACGCCCAGGCCGGTCGCCGTGTGCAGCGCCCGGGCGGCGGCCACACCTGACGCCAGCGTGACCAGCGGGAGCGCGTCGGCCGGCCCGACCGGCCGCACGACCACCGACAGATAGAGACCCGCGCCCGGCGGCGAAAACCACGATCGCCCCCGCCGCCCGCGTCCGGCGCGCTGTGCCCCGGCCAGGACCGCTGTCCCTTCCGGCGCGCCCGCCGCGGCGAGATCGATCGCCAGATCGTTGGTCGAGTCCACCTCCGCCCGGTAGCGCACGTTGCCGAACGCCCCGACCCGCGTTCGCGAGACGGCAAGCGTCTCCGCCACGTCTTGTGGGAGCGGGTCGAACGTCAAGCGGGCAGGCACGTCTGACGCCGAGCTACCCGAGATCGATCTCGAGGCTGATGTCGGCCGCCGGTGCCGAATGGGTGAGCGCGCCAATCGAGACGCAATCGGCGCCGAGCGCGGCGATCGCCGGCAGGCGGTCGAACGTCACGCCGCCGGAGATCTCCACGCGGGCGCGGCCGGCGATGAGCGCGACCGCGTCGTTCATGTCGGCGTCGCTGAAGTTGTCGAGCATGATGATGTCCGCGCCGGCGTCGAGCGCCTCGGTCACCTGCTGCAGACTCTCGGTCTCGACCTCGACGGGCAGCGGATAGTGCCGCTCCCGGACCCGGCGGACGGCTTCGGCGATCCCGCCAGCCACCCGGATGTGATTGTCCTTGATCAGCACGCCGTCGTGCAGGCCGAAGCGATGATTGGTGCCGCCGCCGCAGCGGACCGCGTATTTCTCCAGTTGCCGCAGGTTCGGCAGCGTCTTGCGCGTGTCGAGGATCGTGATGCGGCCGGCGGCCGCGTCCACGAACCGGCGGGTCATCGTCGCGATGCCGCACAAGTGCTGCAGGAAATTGAGCGCCGTCCGCTCCGCGGCCAGGAGCGATCGCGCCGGCCCCTCGACGTCCGCGAGGCGCGCGCCACCGGCACACGCGTCGCCGTCGCGGGCGACCGGCTGAAACGTGAGCGCCGGATCGACCTGCCGGAAGGCCTCGGCGGCGACATCGAGGCCGGCCACGACACACGGCTGCTTCGCCAGGAACATGCCGCGGGCCAGCCGATCCGCCGGCACGATCGCATCGCTCGTGATGTCGGTGCGCGCGCGATCTTCGAGGAGTGCATGCTCGACGATTTCCCGATAGTACGACACCGCAAGTGACGTCATGACGTCACGGGCGGCTGGAACTCGACGCCGAAGTCGTCGCCAAAGGCCATCGTCGCCCGCGCTGCATTGTTGCCGGCGAGCACGTCGCCCGCGATGGAGGGCCAGTCGGGCTCGAGCCTGGCGGGGAGCCGCAGCGATCGCACCTCGACGCCGAAGGCCAGCTTCTTCAGCGATCGTTCGCGGCGGATGAACGCCGTGATCTGCGACGCTTCGCCGACGACCCGCGAGGCGCCGTCGTCGAGCGGCCCGCCGAGCGCCGCCGTGATCTCCGATTCCTCCGGCCACGGCGCGCGGTGCACCGACCCCTCGCGCCACCACGACCAGACTTCTTCCGTCACGAACGGCATGAACGGCGCGAACAGCCGCAGCAGCACTTCGAGCGCGGTGAGACACCCGGCCGCCGCCGAAGCGGCCTCGGCGCCGTCCGCGGAGCGGCGGCGCTTCACGTGCTCGATGTGATCGTCGCAGAACCACCAGAAGAACGCTTCCGTCTCGCGGAGCGCCGACGTGTAGTCGTACGCGTCGAAGTTCTCCGTCGCGTTGCGGACGAGCTCCGCGAGCCGCGTCAACATGCCACGGTCGATGACGTGCGATACCGGCGCGACCGGCGCCGTCCGCCCGAGGACGAACTTCGACGCGTTCAGCAGCTTGATGGCCAGCCGGCGGCCGACCTGCATCTGGCCGGCGTCGAAGGCCGTGTCCACGCCGGGCCCGCCCTTGGTGGCCCAGTAGCGAACGGCGTCCGACCCGTGCTGCTCGAGCAGTCCCATCGGCGTGACGACGTTGCCTTTCGATTTCGACATCTTCTTGCGGTCGGGATCGAGGACCCAGCCGGAAATCGCGGCGTTGCGCCACGGCAGCGCGTCCATCTCGAGGTGCGACCGCAGGACCGTGGCGAAGAGCCACGTGCGGATGATGTCGTGCGCCTGCGGGCGCAGGTCCATCGGGAATGTCTCCGCCAGCAGATCCGGATTCGCTTCCCAGCCGCAGACAATGAAGGGGGTGAGCGACGAGGTCGCCCAAGTGTCCATGATGTCCGGATCGCCGGCAAAACCGCCGGGCTGCCCGCGCTGATCCTCACGATAGCCGTCGGGCACATCCGTGGACGGATCGATCGGCAGCCGCGCCTCCCCGGGCAGCAACCGCGCGTCGTGGTCGATGACGCCGTCCTCGCCGATGCGGTACCAGACGGGAAACGGCACGCCGAAGAAACGCTGACGGCTGACGCACCAGTCGCCGTTGAGCCCGTTCACCCAGTTCTCGTAGCGGGCGCACATGTACGGCGGCTGCCACTGGAGCTCCCGGCCGCGCGCCAGCAACCCCTCACGGTGCTCCATCGTCTTGATGAACCACTGCCGGCTCGTGACGATCTCGAGGGGACGGTCGCCCTTCTCGTAGAACTTGACGTGGTGGGTGATCGGCCGCGGCTCACCGATGAGATCGCCCGATTCGCGCAGCAGTTCGACGATGCGCGCCCGCGCCTTCGTGGCCGAGAGGCCGGCGAGCGGCTCGTAGTGCTGCGCGGCACGCGCCGCGTTCAGGCTCTCCCAGCCCGGCGCGGTCCAGTTGACCGGGCGGAGCGTGCCGTTCGGCTGAATCACCGCCCGCACCGGAAGCGACAGCTCACGCCACCAGGTCACGTCGGTGATGTCGCCGAACGTGCAGATCATCGCGATGCCCGTGCCCTTCTCGGGATCCGCGAGCGCGTGCGCGTGGACCGGCACCGGCATGTTGAAGAGCGGCGTGACGACTTCTTTGCCGAACAGCGGCCGGTACCGCTCGTCGGTCGGATGGGCGACGAGCGCGACACAGGCGGGAATCAGCTCGGGACGCGTCGTCTCGATCTCGACGAAGCCGCCGGTCTCCCGGGCCGCGAAGCGGACGCGATGATACGCGCCGGGCATCTCGCGATCTTCGAGCTCGGCCTGCGCGACGGCCGTGCGGAAATCGACGTCCCAGAGCGTCGGGGCTTCGAGCTGGTACGCCTCGCCGCGCGCGAGATTGCGGAGAAACGCCAGTTGCGACACGTGCCGCTCGCGCCGGCCGATCGTCGAGTACGTGAGACTCCAGTCCACCGAGAGGCCGAGGCGGCGCCAGAGCGCTTCGAAGGCTTTTTCGTCCTCTACTGTCAGCCGCACGCAGAGCTCGACGAAGTTCGGCCGTGAGATCGAGAGCGGCGTCTTGCCCGGCTCGGCCGGCGGCTGGAATGCCGGATCGTACGGCAGCGACGGGTCGCACCGCACGCCGTAGTAGTTCTGTACCCGCCGCTCGGTCGGCAGCCCGTTGTCGTCCCAGCCCATCGGGTAGAACACGTTCTTGCCGCGCATCCGCTGGAAGCGCGCGACGACGTCCGTGTGCGTGTACGAGAACACGTGTCCGACGTGAAGCGATCCGCTCACGGTCGGCGGCGGCGTGTCGATGGAGTACACACGATTGCGCGGCTGGCCGGGCTCAAAACGATACGTCCCGGTATCTTCCCAGGAGCGCATCCAACGCAGTTCGAGGCCTTCGAGGGCGGGTTTTTCGGGGATGGACATTAAACGATTCGGGATTCGGGGATTCTGGGATTCAGAGATTCAGAGATTCAGAGACTCAGGGATTCAGAGATTCAGAGATTCATAATTCTAGAACTGAATCCCAGAATCTCGGAACCGCAGAATCCCAGAATCTCTGAATCCCAGAATCCCAGAATCTCTGAATCCCTGAATCCGTGAATCTATTCAGGATTCTCCTTTATCTTCTCGATCTCTTCCCGAATCAGCCGTTCGGCCGTGTCGACGACGATCCGGCGAACCAGCTCATCGGTCATGCGGACGAGGACGCGGCGGACGGCGTCTTCCACGGACGCTTCGGTGATGACCTGGACGGGCATGGCCGCCGGCGCGACCGGCTGAGCGGTGGACTGCTCGGCGGCAAGCAGCGCCGAGAACGCGCTGGCCAGCGAGACTTTGGCCGGCGCCGCTGGCGTGGCCATGGGCAGCGGCGGTGCCGGCGCGGCGGGCCCCATGCCCTGCATCGGGCCGTGCGCGGCGGTGTCCCAGACGGGACGGGTCGGCAGCTCGAGCCGTTCCTGCGCGACGGGCGACATCGCGTCGAGTGGCGACGGGCGGACGAAGGCCGACGGGCCGGACGCATCGGCGCGAGAGGTCACCGGTTCAAGTTTCGGGCTTTTCATGTCCGACTCCGGAGCGCGACCGGCGCCGGCGCGCAAAATCGCCAGCGACGGCGAATCCGAGGGCCCGGTATACACCGGCGCCTTGTTCTGGCCGTTCTCACGTGCTGCCGTCGCCGACCGGCCGACGCCCACGGTGTCGGCCAGCAGTTCCTTCACCCGCGCAACCAGGTGCTGCGGCTCGAACGGCTTGACGACGATCCCGTCGCAGCCGAGCCCGCGTGCCTTCTCCTGATCGACCGGCTCGAACGCGCCGGCGAGCATCAATACCGGCACCGTGTTGAGCTTCTTCGATTTCTTGAGGTGGGTGACAATGCCGTAGCCGTCGACCTCGGGCAAATCGACGTCCACCAGCACGATGTCGGGCCGCTCGCTATCGAGCCACTTCATCGCGCGCGATCCGTCGGACACCGAGACGACGCGGATGTCTTCGTGGGCGAACGTGAGATCGACCACCCGCTGGATGGTTACGCTGCCGTCGGCGAGCAGGAGGGTCTTGGCCATCAGCGATCAGAGCGCCTCGGCGCGCGGCTGCACCGTGCGGTGGATGAAATCGATGATGTCCTGCATCGGGCTGCCCGGCAGAAACACTCCGGCGATCCCGAGCGCCTGGAGCTTGGGAATATCAACGTCCGGAATGATCCCGCCGACGAGCACGGTCACGTGGTCCAGCCCTTTCTCCCGAAGCAACTCCATCAGCCGCGGGCAGATGTGCATGTGCGCGCCACTCAGGATCGAGAGGCCGATGACATCCGCATCCTCCTGCAGCGCCGCCGCGGCGATCTGCTCCGGCGTCTGCCGCAGGCCCGTGTAAATCACTTCCATGCCCGCGTCGCGCAGCGCCCGGGCGATGACCTTGGCCCCGCGATCGTGGCCGTCCAGGCCCGGTTTCGCGATGACTACGCGTATCGGCCGCATGGCCTTCTCAAAATTGGCGGCGAACCCACGCGCAAACGTCCCACTGGTGCAAGCATCGTACCGCGGCAGGCCGCCCTAAATCGAGGGAACTTCTTCATATTCCCCCCAGACCTGTCGGAGCGCATCACACATTTCGCCGATCGTAGCGTAGGCCCGCACGCATTCGAGCAGGGGCGGCATCGTATTCTCGGTCCCCCGCGCCGTCTCACGTAGCGCCGCCAGCGCCCGGCCGACCCGGCCCTTGTCGCGGGTGTGCCGGACCTCGGTCAGACGCGCCGCCTGCGCCTCGGCGGCGGTCTCGTCGATATACAGAATCGGCACCGGCGCCTCGTTCTCCTCTACATACGCGTTGACCCCGACGATGAGCTTGTCCTTGCTCTCGACCGCCTGCTGGAACCGGTAGGCGGACTCGGCAATCTCGCGCTGCGGGAACCCCTGTTCGACCGCCGCCACCATCCCGCCCATCCGGTCGATGATGTCGAAGTAGCGGTACGTTCCCTCTTCCATGTCGAGCGTGAGCCGCTCCACGAAGTAGGAGCCGCCAAGCGGGTCGACCACGTTCGCGACGCCGCTCTCGTGCGCCAGGATCTGCTGTGTCCGGAGCGCGAGCGTGGCGGCCTCGGCCGTCGGCAGCGACAACGCCTCGTCCAGTGAATTCGTGTGCAACGAGTTCGTCCCGCCGAGCACGGCCGACAACGCCTGGAGCGCGGTCCGGACGACGTTGTTGTACGGCTGCTGCGCGGTGAGCGAGACGCCGGCCGTCTGGCTGTGGAAGCGGAGCTTCCAGGACCGCTCGTCCTTCGCGCCGAAGCGCTCGCGCATGACCCGCGCCCAGATCTTGCGCGCGGCGCGGTACTTCGCGATCTCTTCGAAGAAGTCGCTGTGCGCGTTGAAGAAGAAGGAGATGCGCGGCACGAACTCGTCCACGTCGAGCCCGGCGTCCACGCCCCACTGCACGTACTCGATGCCGTCGCGCAGCGTGAACGCGAGCTCCTGGAGCGCCGTCGCCCCGGCCTCGCGGATGTGATAGCCGCTCACCGAGATCGTGTTCCACCTGGGCACTTCTCTCGTGCAGAACTCGAAGACGTCGGTGATGAGCCGCATCGAGGGCCGCGGCGGGAAGATGTATTCCTTCTGGGCGATGAACTCTTTCAGGATGTCGTTCTGGATGGTGCCCGAGAGCATCTTCCAGTCGGCGCCCTGCTGCTCGGCGACGACGAGGTACATCGCGAAGATCATCGGCGCCGGCGAATTGATCGTCATCGACGTCGTGACATCCGCGAGACGGATGCCGTCGAAGAGCCGCTCCATGTCGGCGAGCGAGGCGATCGACACGCCGCATTTGCCCACTTCGCCGAGCGACAGTTCGTGGTCGGGATCGCGACCCATCAGCGTCGGCAGGTCGAAGGCGACGCTCAGCCCGGTGCCGCCCGCGGCGAGCAACTGCTTGTACCGCGCGTTGGTCTCTTCGGGCGTCCCGAACCCCGCGAACTGGCGCATCGTCCAGAGCTTGCCGCGGTAGCCGGTCGGGTGAATGCCGCGGGTGTAGGGGAACGTGCCCGGATCGGCCAGGTCCGTGTCGTACGTCAGTCCCGCGAGATCGTCCGCGGTGTACAGTCGTTCGATCGGACGTCCTGAGATCGTCGTGAATGTCTTCGCGCGCTCGGGCGACCTGGCGAGCGCCGGCTCGGCGACATCACGTTCCCAGCGGGACCGGGCCGTCTCGGCTGGGGCGGGGACGGACTTCATGCGTCACTGATTATATCGGCCGCTGAGAAGTTGTGTGAAACACGGCGCAGTTTACTGCCCCGGCGGTTGACTTCCATTCGGCGGCGTGGGTAGGCTCGGCTGTTGCGCCTGTGAACGTCGATCCGCGGGCGCCGCGGAGGATCCATGGCTGCAGGCGAGACTGTCTTTGGCGCGATGCTGCAGGAGTTCGACGGCGCAGCGCGCCTGCTCGGGCTGGACCCGGGCATCTGGGAGATCCTCACCCACCCGAAACGCCAGATCATCGTCTCCTGTCCGGTCCTGATGGACAGCGGGAAGATCCAGGTCTTCACCGGGTACCGAGTGCAGTACAACATCACGCTTGGCCCCGCCAAAGGCGGCATTCGGTATCACCCGGGCGTGACGCTCGACGAAGTCACGGCCCTCGCCGCCTGGATGACCTGGAAGTGCGCGGTCGCCGGCATCCCGTTCGGCGGCGGCAAAGGCGGGATCGTCTGCGACCCCACGAAGATGTCGCGCCGCGAGCTCGAAGCGCTGACCCGCCGGTACGTGGCCGAAATCGTGGACGCCATCGGCCCGGAGAAAGACGTGCCCGCGCCCGACGTCAACACCAACGAGCAGGTGATGGCGTGGATCATGGACATCCTGGGGCCCGACCGCGACGTGCCCGCGCCCGACGTCAACACGAACGAGCAGACGATGGCGTGGCTGATGGACACGTACTCGATGCACGTGCGCAAGACGACGACCGCGATCGTCACCGGCAAGC
>Ga0111538_10002437_pt1 | contig 26117 bp, 19 predicted proteins | sample SoiMethybrSBSTD1_FD_79669 | JGI IMG/M metagenome (GOLD analysis project Ga0111538, IMG submission 79669) | Bulk soil microbial communities from a Populus tree surrounding site in Tennessee, USA - Soil MetaG P. TD hybrid SBSTD1 (version 2)... | ecosystem: Environmental > Terrestrial > Soil >...
CGGCTTCGCCTACGGCACCGAGTTCTTCATCGCCTGGTACAGCGGCAACCCGGTCGAGCAGTTCGTCTTCATCAACCGCGCGTTCGGGCCCTTCTGGTGGGCCTACTGGATCATGGTCAGCTGCAACGTCCTCATCCCGCAGCTGTTCTGGTTCAAGCGGTGCCGGACCAACCCGTACATCATCTTCATCCTCTGCGTCTTCGTGAACATCGGGATGTGGTTCGAGCGGTTCGTCATCATCGCGACCTCGCTCACCCGGACCTGGCTGCCGAACACCTGGCACTACTTCCGGCCGACCATCTGGGACATCTCCACGTTGATCGGCAGCTTCGGCCTGTTCTTCACCCTGTTCCTGCTGTTCATCCGCTTCCTCCCGGCGGTGGCGATGTTCGAGGTCAAGTTCGCCTCGGACCACGCCCACGCAGGCCACCACGACCACTAGATCGCCCATGGACACGACGAGCCAGACAAACGCCGACGCGACCGAAGAGGTGTTCTACGGCCTGGTCGCCGAGTACGACAGCCCGGGCGCCCTGGTGCACGCCGCCGAGCAGGTGCGCGACGCCGGGTACCGCAAATGGGACTGCCACAGCCCGTTCCCCGTCCACGGGATCGACCCGGCGATGGGCATCCGGCCGACCATCCTGCCCATCCTCATCTTCGGCGCCGGCATCACCGGCACCGCCCTCGCCATCCTGATGCAGTGGTGGATGAACGCCTGGGAGTGGCAGTGGGTATCGAGCGGCAAGCCCTACTTCAGCCTGCCGCAGCAGATCCCGATCGCCTTCGAGGTGACGGTGCTCCTGTCCGGCTTCACCGCCTTCTTCGGCATGTGGGCGCTCAACAAGCTGCCGCAGGCCTGGCACCCGCTGTTCAAGAGCGACCGCTTCTACAAGGCGACCACCAACGGCTACTTCGTCTCGATCGAGGCGGCCGACAAGAAGTTCGACCGGGCCGCCACCGAGAAGCTCCTGCGCGGCGCCGGGGCCACGGCGATCGAGGAGATCCGCTACACCAGCAGCCCCGAGCTGCGCAAGGTGCCGCGGCCGATCATGGGCTTCATCCTGCTCACCTCGGTGCTGGCGCTGGTGCCGTTCGCCTTCATCGCCAAGTGGCGCAACTCGCACAGCCCCGACCCGCACTTCCACATCATCCCGGACATGGACTTCCAGGCGTTCCGCGGGCCGCAGACCACCAGCCCGGTCTTCGCCGACGATCGCGCGGCGCGCAAGCCGGTGGCCGGCACCGTGGCGCGCGGCGAGCTGAAGGACGACGACCTGTTCTACCGCGGCCTCGACAACAAGCAGTGGTCCACCCGCTTCCCGCCCCAGGTCGAGATCAGCGAGGACACCATGGAACGCGGGCGCGAGCGCTTCACCATCTACTGCACCCCCTGCCACGGCGAGGCGGCCGAGGGCAACGGGATGGTCCACCAGCGGGCCCTGGCGGTGAACGCCGCCGCCACCGGCTGGGTGCAGCCGAGCAAGCTCACCGACGCCGGCTTCGTGCGCCAGCCGCACGGCCAGATCTTCAACACCATCACCAACGGCATCCGGACCATGCCGGCCTACGGCCCGCAGATCCCGGAGAAGGACCGCTGGGCGATCATCCTCTACCTGCGCGCGATCCAGCGCTCGCGGAACGCCTCCATCGACGACGTGCCGGAAGACAAGCGGCCGACCCTCAAGTGATAGCGCCATGACCACCAACGACCACGTTCCGGCCAACGAGAAGCTCTACCTGGGGCCGCTGGCGACCCGCCTCAAGGGGATGGGGATGACCGCCGGCGTCGTCTGCCTGGGCGCCGCCATCGTGTGGGGCGCCATGCTCGGCGACGACATGCGCCGGTTCATGCACTCCTACCTCCTGGCCTTCACCTACTTCCTCAGCTTCGCGCTCGGCGGGCTGTTCTTCGTGCTGGTCCAGCACCTGACCAGCTCGACCGCGCTGGTGGCGGTGCGCCGCCTGGCGGAGATCCTGACGGCCGCGTTCCCGGTGCTGTTCGTCCTGGCGCTGGGGATCGTCGTCCCGCTGTGGGTCGGCAACAAGAGCCTGTACCTCTGGTCGGACCCGGAGGCGGTGCACGGCGACCACATCCTGGAGGCCAAGGCGGGCTACCTGAACGCGCCGTTCTTCGCCATCCGCATGCTCATCTACTTCACCATCTGGATGGTCCTGTCGCGCTACTTCCTCAAGAAGTCGGTCGAGCAGGACACCAGCGGCGACCCGGCGCTGTCCGCCAAGATGAAGAAGGTGTCGGGCCCGGCGATGATCCTGTTCGCCCTCAGCACCGCGTGGGCGGCGTTCGACCTGCTCATGTCGCTGACCCCCCACTGGTTCAGCACCATCTGGGGCGTCTACTACTTCGCCGGCTGCGCGATCAGCGTGTACTGCCTGCTGGCGCTCATCTCCTTCGCGCTGCAGAAGTCGGGCCGGCTCACCCGCTCCATCACGGTCGAGCACTACCACGACTGCGGCAAGATGGCGAACGCCTTCACCCTGTTCTGGGCCTACATCGGGTTCTCCCAGTTCATGCTGATCTGGGCGGCGAACATCCCGGAGGAGGCGGTCTTCTTCCGCCCGCGCATGTTCACCGAGTGGAAGTGGATCTCGCTGGCGCTCATCATCGGCCACTTCTGCGTCCCGTTCGTCGGGATGATGTCGCGCCACGTGAAGCGCAATCCGCCGCTGCTCGCCCTCTGGTGTATCTACATGCTCGGCGTGCACCTGTTCGATCTGTACTGGATCGTCATGCCGGCCTTCAGTCCCGAGAAGATCGTCATCCACCCGATCGACCTCCTGTGCGTGGCAGGGGTCGGCGGACTGTTCCTGTTCGGCGCCGTCAGCGTGGCGGGCAACGCGCGGCTCCTCGCCGTGCGCGACCCCAACTTGAAGACGTCGCTCCGGTTCATCAATCAGTGAGGCGGCCATGAGCGATCTACCGAGGAAGGCGCAGGACAGGGTCAACACCTTCGGCGTGGTGCTCATCGGCCTGGTGGCGGCCGTGCTGCTATGGGTCAGCGTCGTCGCCCTGCAGGCCTACTACTACAGCACCGCCGGCAAGCTGGAGGACGAGCGCGGCGCGGCCGGCAAGAGCCGCGAGGTGCGCGACCTCAAGATCCAGCAGCGGGCCGAGCTGCAGGAGGGCAAGTACATAGACCCCAGGAAGGGGATCGTCACGATTCCGGTCGACGACGCGATGAAGCTGGTCCTGCGCGACGGCAAGAGCGGTTCGTCGTCGCTGGTACCGGCGATCGGCGCGCACGATCAGCCGACCATTCCGGCGGTGTCGGGCCGGCCGCCCGACAACCTGCCGGCCCCGGCCGCACCGGGCGGTGCGGCGCCACCGGCGGGAGGAGCCGCTCCTCCGGCCCCGGGCGGTGCGGCGCCACCGGCGGCGGGAGCCACTGCACCGGCGGCGGGAGCCAGTGCGCCGGCCCCGGCCGGGTCCGCGCCGGCTCCGTCGGGCACACCCCCCGCATCGGGCACGACCCCGACTCCGCCGCCACCTCCGACCCCCAATCCATCACCCAATCCGTGAAGCTCCTGCCGCCCATGGCCGTGGTCGCCGCGATCGCGCTCGGCGCGGGCGGCGGACCTGCGCGCGCCGACGGGCCGGCTCCGGGCGCGCGGCCGGGCGAGATCGCCGAGTCGGTGCCGCCCGAGATGAAGGGCGTCGAGCTGGTCGAGAAGCTGGGGGCCAAGATCCCGCTCGACCTCCGTTTCACCGACGAGACCGGCGCGCCGATCCGGCTCGGTTCGCTGTTCGGCGACGGCAAGCCGGTCCTGCTCACGTTCAACTACTCGAGCTGCCCGATGCTGTGCAGCGTGCAGCTCGGCGGGCTGGTCAAGTCGCTGAACGAGCTCACCTGGTCGGCCGGGGTCGAGTTCCGCATCGTCACCATCGGCCTCAACCCGATGGAGGGCCACCGGCGGGCGATGGAGAGCAAGATGCGCTACCTCGCCCGCTACAAGCGCTCGACCGGCGACGAGGGCTGGCGCTTCCTGACCGGGACCGAGCCGAGCATCCGCGCGCTCGCGGCGGCGGTCGGCTACGGCTATCGCGTCCACCCGACCACCGGTGAGTTCCTCCACCCGGCCGCCATCACCGTCCTCAGCCCGGACGGGGTGGTGTCGAGCTACGTCTACGGGGTCGAGTACCCGGCGGCGCCGCTCGCGGTCACCCTGATGGCCGCGCGCAAGGGCCAGCTGGTGGAGGCAACCGAGAAGTTCCTCATGGCCTGCTTCCACTACGACTCACCGAGGGGAAACGCCGCCATCGCCCTTCGCGTCATGCAGATCGGCGGCATCGCGTTCGTCGGCGCCATGCTGGTCGTGTTCGGCGTGGCGCGGGCGTCGCGCCGCCAACGATCGAAGGTGTCCACGAGGTCCTAGATGCTCCAGTACCTGCTCACGTTCGTCGTCCTCGCGCAGCCGGCCTCCGGCCCCGGCGCCGAGGCGGAGAAGCCGGCGACCTCCGAGGCGCAGCCGGCGGACAAGGCGGCCGGCGACAAGCCGGCCGCGGGCGCGGCTGGCGAGACCAAGCCAGGGGACGACAAGGCGGCGGCGCCGGCGGCGGCGACGGGGAACCCGTGCGACAAGAACGCGCCGCGCCCGACCAACAAGCCGAAGAAGACGCTGCCGCCGGTCGGTCCGCGCACCGACGTCCAGTCGGAGAACTACTGGATGCCGGTCGCCAACTCCGACATGGCGGAGCACGTGGACGGCCTGTTCATCGCCATCCTGGCGATCTCGATCTTCTGCTTCGTCGGCATCACCATCGCGGTCGTCTACTTCGCCTGGAAGTACAGGAGCCGCCCCGGTCACCGGGCGCCCGAGTCGTCCAGTCACAACGACACGCTCGAGATCACCTGGACGATCATCCCGTCGATCGTCTGCGTCATCATCTTCCTGCTCGGCTGGAAGGGCTTCGTCGATCTCAACACGCCGCCCAAGCACGCCTACGAGATCACGATCGTGGCCGAGAAGTGGAAGTGGTCCTACAAGTACCCGAACGGCTGGGTGGACGAGAACCTGCACGTCCCGGTGGGCGAGCCGGTGCGGCTCATCATGCGCTCGAAGGACGTCTTGCACAGCTTCTGGGTCCCGTCGTTCCGGGTCAAGCAGGACGTCATCCCGAACCGCTACACCAAGATCTGGTTCGAGGCCAAGTACCCGGGCGTCTACCGCCAGTACTGCGCCGAGTACTGCGGCGACCGGCACTCCTTCATGAAGTCGCTGGTGGTCGTGCACCCGCCGGGCGGCTTCAAGCGCTACATGGAGGAGGCGGAGGCGGCGCTGCTCGACATGCCGCCGGTCGAGCTCGGCGAGTACCTGTACGCCGCGCGCGGCTGCAACCAGTGCCACTCGGTCGACGGCAGCGCCAAGACGGGGCCGAGCTGGAAGGGCATCTTCGGCGAGACCCACGCGACCTCGGCCGGCCAGGTCAAGGTGGACGAGAACTACATCCGCGAGTCGATCCTCGATCCGACCGCCAAGGTGCGGACCGGCTTCAATGCAGTCATGCCGACCTTCAAGGGGCAGCTCAAGGACGAGCAGATCGACGGCCTCATCACCTACATCAAGTGCCTGAAGTAGAGGAACCATGGCCACCGCAGCAACCACCACGCACTCCGGTTCCCCGGGCGACCCGCCCGAGCCGAGCTACCTGACCGTCAAGCGCGGCTTCAGGAACTGGATCGTGACGCTCGATCACAAGCGGATCGGCGTCATGTACCTGATCGGCATCACGACCTCGTTCCTCCTGGGCGGGGTCTTCGCGCTCCTGGTCCGCACCGAGCTGTTCCTGCCCGGCAGCCAGCTGGTCAACGAGCAGCAGTACAACCAGCTCTTCACCCTGCACGGCGCGGTGATGGTGTTCCTCGTCATCATCCCCGGCCTGCCGGCGGCGCTCGGCAACTTCTCGCTGCCGATTGTCCTCGGCGCGCCCGACGTCGCGTTCCCGCGGCTGAACCTGTTCAGCTTTTACCTCTGGTGCACGGGCGCCGCGCTGTTGCTGCTCTCGCTCATCATCAACGCGGCCGACACCGGCTGGACCTTCTACACCCCGTACAGCACGACCACCGGGACGGCGGTGGTGCCGGCGGTGGGCGGCGCCTTCGTCCTCGGCTTCAGCTCGATCTTCACCGGGCTGAACTTCATCGTCACCATCCACAAGTTCAAGCCCAAGGGCATGGGCTGGTTCCAGATGCCGCTCAACCTGTGGGGCATCTACTCGACCGCTCTGCTCCAGGTGCTGGCCACCCCGGTCCTGGGGATCACGCTGCTCCTGCTCCTGGTCGAGCGCATCGGGCGGATCGGCATCTTCGATCCGGCGCTGGGCGGCGACCCGGTCCTGTTCCAGCACTTCTTCTGGTTCTATTCCCACCCGGCGGTCTACATCATGATCCTGCCGGCGATGGCGGTGATGTCGGATCTCATCACCACCTTCTCGCACAAGCACATCTTCGGCTACCGGTTCATCGCCTACTCGAGCATCGGGCTCGCCTCGCTCTCGTTCCTGGTCTGGGGCCATCACATGTTCGTGAGCGGCCAGTCTCGCCTGGCCGGGATGGTGTTCTCGGCGCTGACCTTCACGGTCGCCATCCCGTCCGCCATCAAGGTCTTCAACTGGGTGGCGACCCTCTACAAGGCAGACATCCGGCTGCAGACACCGATGCTGTACGCGCTCGCCTTCATCCTCCTGTTCACCATCGGCGGCCTGACCGGCGTCTTCCTCGGCGCCCTCAACGTCGACGTCCACCTGCACGACAGCTACTTCGTGGTGGCCCACTTCCACTACGTGATGATGGGGTCGGCGCTCATCGCCTTCCTCGGGGCGCTGCACTACTGGTGGCCGAAGATGTTCGGCCGCATGTTCAACGAGCGGGTCGGCCAGGTCTGCGCCATCCTGATCTTCATCGGCTTCAACACGACCTTCCTGCCGCAGTTCGTTCTCGGCTCCCGCGGCATGGCGCGCCGCTACTTCGACTACGACCCCGAGTTCACCAGCTTCCACCAGGTCTCGACGGTGGGCGCCTTCCTGATGGGCATCACGCTGGTGGTCTCGTTCGGCAACCTCGTCTACTCGCTGTTCCGCGGCAAGCGGGCGCCGCGCAACCCGTGGGGCGGCTCGACGATGGAGTGGCAGGCGCCCTCGCCGCCGCCGCTCTACAACTTCTACGCCCACGAGCAGCCGGTCCTGTACCCGATCTACGACTACTCCGATCTGTACTGGGACGAAACGGAGGGCGGTTACGTCCGCCGGCCGGGTGCCAAGCCGGAGGCTGAGGGCTACGAGCCATGAGCGCGAGCGAGCACGGACACGGCCACGGCGACCAGGCGGGCGGGCACGGCCACGGCGAGCCCCAGTCGCGGTTCATCCAGCACCACTTCGACGACGGGGCTCACCAGTTCGAGTCGGGCAAGCTGGGAATCTGGCTCTTCCTCGGCCAGGAGGTGCTGTTCTTCTCGGCCCTCTTCGTCGCCTACATCATCTACCGGCACAACCACCCGGAGATCTTCCAGTACGCCCACAAGTACCTGGACGTGAAGATGGGCGCCATCAACACCGGCGTGCTCATCCTCTCCAGCCTCAGCGCGGCCTGGGCGGTGCGCGCCGCCCAGCTCAATCAGCAGCGCCTGCTGGTCTGGTGCATCGTCGTCACCCTTCTGTGTGCCCTCGGCTTCCTCGGCATCAAGTACGTCGAGTACTCGGCCAAGGTCCACCACCACACGTTGTTCGGCAAGCGGTTCGCGCCCACCGAGGCGCCCGACGGGACCGAGATCGAGCAACCCGACGCCACCCCGGGCAAGACCGAGGGCGGCGCGCCGGCCCCCAAGGAGCCGCTCAACACCGTCGGTGGCGTGAAGGCGCAGCCGGTGCCCGGCGCGGCCGGGCCGCCTCCTGGCAGCGCCCCGGTGGTCCCGGGCGATCCCGCCGCTTCCAAGGAGGAGCCGGCCAGCGCGGTCTCCGGGGTCGGCGTCCTGCCGGCCATCGAGGCCCAGAAGACCGCCGGGGCCGCGATCGACACCCACGCGAGCGCGCGGCCGCCGCCCAACACGGGCATGTTCTTCACCATCTACTTCGCCATGACGGGGCTGCACGGCATCCACGTGCTGGGCGGAGTGATCGTCTTCATCTGGCTCCTCATACGCTCGATGAAGGGGCACTTCGGTCCGAAGTACTACGGTCCGATCGACTTCGCCGCCCTCTACTGGCACCTGGTCGATCTCATCTGGATCTTCCTCTTCCCCCTCCTGTACCTGATTGCCTGAAGAGGTCCCCCCCGTGTCCAACCACGTTCACGAATCCGGCTACGACGACGAGACTCACAGCGACATGGGCCACGTGGCCTCCAAGCGGGTCCTCCTGGGCACCTGGGGCACGCTCATGGTGCTCACCATCGTCACGGTGACCGCCAGCAAGATCGACTTCGGGGCCGCCGAGCTGAACCTGCTCATCGCCATGGTGATCGCGGTCATCAAGGCGACGCTGGTCTGCCTGTTCTTCATGCACCTCAAGTACGACAAGCTGTTCCACTCGGTGGTGTTCGTGAGCGCCATCCTCCTGGCCACGCTGTTCGTCACGTTCGCGCTGATGGACTCGAACCAGTACCAGCACGACGTCTACTGGCAGCAGCGCGACTTCCAGCCGACCACGGAGGTCGACAAGTCGTACCCGGCGTTGCAGCCGTACTGATCGCGGCCCAGAATCGAGGGGCATGAGGGTCCTGGCCAGCCTGGTGCTCGCCGCCGCGGCTGCGGGATGCGCGTCGGGCGGGTCGAGCCACGGCGGCGCGCGGCCGGTCGAGGTCGAGCCGGCCCGGGTGGTGGCGACGCCGGTGACGACCGCGAAGACCTACAAGGCTCGCATCCGGGTCTACGTCGACGCCGGCTACCGGGGCCAGAACCCGGCCCACGAGCAGCAGCTGCGCCGGTTGCTGGGCGCGGCGTTCCGCATCCTCGAGCCGACCATCGGGGTCGGGCTGGGCGAGGTCGAGTTCCGGAGCTGGGAGCGGCAGGCCGGCAGCGACCTGCCCGGCATGCTGGTCGAGCTCGAGGCGCTCGACCCGGCCGACGACGTCGACTGGGTGCTCGGCTTTGTCGATGCGCTCGGCCACGTCGCGGCCGATGCCCACCAGCTGGGCGAGGCGCGCGCGCTGGGCAAGTACGCCGTGCTGCGCGGGCTCAACGACGCGGCGGAGGTGACGCTGCTCGACGAGGTGCTGCGCGGGATGTCGGAGCACGAGCGGCAGGCGCTGTACGGGCGGCGCAAGCAGCACAAGGAGCTGGTGCTCCTCCTCCACGAGCTCGGCCACACGCTGGGGGCGATGCACGTGACCGGGACCGACCGCATCATGGCGCCGAGCTACGAGGCGAGCCAGTCGAGCTTCGAGGGGCCCACCGCGCGGCTGATGGCGGCGGCGGCCCAGGCCCGCTTCGCCGCCGGCAAGCGCGAGCCGGAGGCCGAGTGGCGCGCCGTGCTCGAGCACATCCGCAAGCACCCGTGGAGCGGGTGGAACGAGGACGAGCGCGACCGGCTGGTGACCGAGCTCGAGGGCCGGGTGAAGTCGGTCGAGGAGGGGACCGCCGGCATGCCGCTCGGCAGCCGGGTGCGGGCGGACGACCGCGAGAAGTTCCGCGCCGCTGAGCGCCTCTTGGCGGCGGGCCGCCCGGCCGACGCCTGGGAAGAGCTCGAGCCGCTCATCGACTTCTATCCCGACGAGGCGTCGGTCCAGGTGATGAGCTGCCGGCTCGCGGTGGCGGCCGGGAAGGACGGCGCACTGATCGCCCGGCGCTGCGAGCGGGCCATGCAGCTGGCGCCGGCGGATGCCGAGCCGCAGCTCCGGCTGGCGCAGTCGAGCCTGGCGGCCAAGGAGCCGGCGAAGGCCTACGCGGCGGCGGAGGCGGCGCACGGCAAGCTGGCCGGCATGTCGCCCGGACTCAAGAAGGAGCTGGCCGCGGTGTGGAAGGAGCTCGGCGCCGTGACGCGGGCGGAAGAGGCGGGCAGCGGGGACAAGGAGATCGCCGGGTGGGCGCGCGCCTTGCGGTCGCGCTACGGGATGGCGCCCGGCGCGGTGCCGCCGGCCAGGGAGGCCGCCTACGTGGCTGCCGTCCGCGATCTCCTCAAGCTGGTCTATGCGCGCAAGTTCCCCGAGGCGGAGAAACGAGCCGCACTGTTGAAGAAGGAGTACGGCGACGCGGCCGGCATCGACGCCTCGCTGTGCGACCTCGAGGTGCGCCGCAAGAAGTACCCGGCGGCGCGCGCCCTGTGCGAGAAGGCGATCAAGCGCTACCCGGACGAGGCCTGGGCGCATTATCTCCTGGGGCTGCTCGACAAGCACGACCAGAAGACGGCCGCGGCGATGCAGCACCTCGAGCGGGCCATCGCGCTCGACCCGGAGCTCGAGAACGCCTACCAGGTGGCGGCCGGGCTGTACGACGCCGCCGGCAAGAAGGACGAGGCGGCGAAGCTGCGCAAGGCCTACAAGGAGCAGTTCGGCCGCGACCTGCCGTGACGCAGATCAGGGCAGGCCGGGCAGGAACCAGCGATCCCAGCTCGCCCGGGTGGGATCGAGGGCGGCGTCGACCGCCAGCGCCATGCCGGCGGCGCCGTCGAGCAGTCCGGGCTCGGTGATGGCGTCGGCGCCGGCGAGGACGGCGGCGAAGGCGGCCCGCGCGGCGTCGGCGAAGGCCGGGTCGCCAGTGGCGCGGTGGAGGCGGTGGGCAATGTGGGCCACGCCGGCGGCGCCGTGGCAGAGCGCGAGCGAGCCGGGCTGCCAGGCCGGCCGGCCGAGCGCGCGGCGCGCGCGATCGACGGCGGCGTCGGCGAGCGCCTCATCGTCCCCGGCGCGGGCGGCGGCGTAGAGGCCGGCCGCCACCCCGACCTCGCCCCGGCACCAGCCGGCCTCCGGCTGGCCGGCGAGCAGCGGGACGAAGGGGGGCGGCGCTGCCAGCCAGGCGGCGACCTCGGCACAGAGCGGGCGCGCGGCCTCCACTCCGGCACCGGCAGCGGCCGCCAGCGCGGCGAGCGCTCCGGCGATTCCGTGCGCCATGCCGGCGTCCGCGTAGCCGGCCGGGAAGCGGGCGACGAGCGACGGATCGACCCAGCGGGGATCCGGGCGGTTGATCCACCAGGCCAGGCCTCCCTCGCGATGGGCGGCGCGGGCCAGGTGCGCGACCGAGCTCGCGGCGAGGCGGGCATCCCGCCCGGTGCTCGCCCGCTGGGTCCCGTGGATCGCGATGCCGGCGGCGCCGAGGAGGAGGTCGTGGGTGAGATCGTCGATCTCGAGCTGCCGGCGGGCGACGTCGGCGAGCAGGAGCGCGACCGGCTCGGCCTCCTCGATGACGCCGAGCCAGCCGAGCTGCTCGAGCGCGAAGCCGACGCCGGCGATCCCGTGCGCCAGCCCGGGTGCCGGGACGCGCTCGACCATCTGCTCCACCGCTCCGGCAATCCAGTCGCCGGCGCGAGCGGCCAGCTGCTCGTCGCCGCGGGCGCTGGCCAGGTGGCCGGCTGCCAGGGCGAGCCCGGCCGCTCCGCTGCCGAGCGAGGCGTCGCCGCCCGGGTCGGCCGCCGCCAGCTTGTCGCACAGGTGGTCGATGAGCCGGCGGGCCGCGCCCGGGTCGACCAGTCGGGATTCGACGCCGGTCACCGGCGGAGAATACAATCGCGGCGCGCGATGGGGCAGTGGACGACGCTTCTCGAGCCCGCCGCCGCCGAACGGGCGTGGCAGGTCATCGACCACATCGCCGGGGCCCTGCGCGATCCGCCGCCCCCCTACGACGGCGCGCTCACCGACGAGGGGCTGCGCGCCTCCCTCATCGCCCGCGAGCCAGGCTTCGCGGTCTTCTACAGCTACCTGGCGATGGCGCGCGGCGACGACCAGGAGCTGCGCGAGGTCGCCGCCGACCACCTGGCCGCCGGGCTCGAGCACGTGGGCGAGATCGCCGCGCGCCGCCCCGGTCTGTTCATCGGCTTCACCGGCACCGCCTGGGCCCTCGAGCACCTCGGGCGCTACCTCGATCTCGAGGACGAAGAGGCCCTGACCGGCATCGACCGCGCCCTCGCCGGGCTGGTCGACGCGCTGCCAGCCGACTACTTCCACCCGCTCGATCGCGGCTTCTGCGGCTTCGCGGTCTACGCGCTCGAGCGCCTGCCGCGCCGCTCGGCGCGCGAGTGTCTCGAGCTGGTCTGCCAGCGCCTGATCGCGGCAGCCGAGGAGGGCCAGCCGGGCCTCCGCTGGCGCATGCGGGGCAGCTGGATGATCGCCCCCGATGGCCAGCCGCCGCCCGATCAGTTCTACACCGGGGTCGCGACCGGCGCGGCGGGCCCGATCGCCGTCCTGGCCAACGCGCTGCGCGCCGGGGTGGCCCGCGGGCGCGCCGAGGCGGCGGTCGCCGCCGGGATCGAGTGGCTGCTGGCCCAGCGGCGCGCGCGCGGCGGCGCGACCAGCCTGCCGCCCCGGCAGGGAGTGACCGGCGAGGCGGCGAGCTGGAGCGACGGTCCGGTGGCGGTCGCCGCTGCCCTCGCCGGGTCGCAGGCGGCGGCCGATCCCGATCGCGCGCGCGCGATCCTCGACCTCGCCCGCGCCGCGGCCGGTCGCCGGCGCGAGGTGGCCGACGCCTCGCTCACCGCCGGCGCGGCCGGCGTCGCGCACTCGTTCAACCGCCTGTTCCAGGCGACCGGCGAGGAGCTGTTCGCCCGGGCGGCGCGGGCCTGGTTCGCCGTCGCGCTCGACATGTTCGATCGGGACGGCGGCTTCGGCGGCTACCGCTTCCACAGCCCCGAGTGGGAGAATCGCTACATCCCGGGGCTGCCGACCGGGATGATCGACCTGCCCGGCATCGGCGTCGGCGTGGCCGGGGTCGGCCTCGCGCTGCTCGCCGCCGCCAGCCCGATCGAGCCGGCCTGGGATCGCATGCTCCTCCTCTCCAGCCGGACGGGTGAATGAGCTGGGCGCCGCTCCTGGCCGGCGACGACGCGGTGCGCGCGCTGGCCGCGGCCCGCCGCATCGGCGACGAGATCCGCGACGCGCCGGTCGCCGCCGGGGGCGGGTTGGCGCGCGGGGACTCCGGCATCGGGCTCGTCCTGGCCTACCTCGCGCGGGTCACCGGCGATCGCGCGCTGGCCGACGACGCGGAGTCGCGGCTCCAGGCCGGGCTCGAGCAGGCGATCGAGTCGCCCGGCGCGCCCGCGCTGTGGACCGGCCTGGCCGGGGCGGTCTTCGCCGCCGAGCGTGGGCTCGAGCTCCTCGGCGGCGAGCTCGAGGAGGATCCCTACGGCGACATCGACCAGGTCCTCCTCGAGGTGGTGCAGCAGCGCGGGCGCTCGCTTCCGGTCGAGCTCCTCGCCGGGCTCGCCGGCCTGGGGGTGTACGCGCTCTGGCGCCCGCCGGCCGCCGCCGCGCCGCTCCTGGCGCAGGTGGTCGCGCGCCTGTGCGAGCGCGCCGAGCCGAGGCCGGGCGGGCTCGCCTGGTTCACGCCGCCCGAGCATCTCCACGCCGAGGAGGTCGCGCTGTTTCCCGGCGGCATCCATTCGCTCGGCGTCGCACACGGCGGGCCTGGCGTCATCGCGCTCCTGGCCGGCGCGGCGCAGCGGGGAGTAGCCGGCGCCGGCGACGCGGCGGGCGCCGGGCTCGACTGGCTGTGGCGCCAGCGGCTGGAGGGCGGCTCGTTCGCTGCGGTCGCCGAGCGCCCGGTCGCCCACCGGGCCGGGTGGTGCTACGGCGACGCCGGCGTCGCGGCGACCCTCCTGGTGTCGGGCCGCGCGCTCGGCGAGAAGCGCTGGATCGCCGCCGGCCTCGAGCTGGCCGAGGCGATCGCCCGCCGCGACGACTGCGGGATCGACGATCCCTCGCTGTGTCACGGCGCCTTCGGCCTGGCCCACATCCTCAACCGCGCTCACCAGGCGGGAGCCAGCGGGGCGGTGGCCGACTGCGCTCGCCTGTGGCTGGCGCGCGGCCTGGCGATGAACAGCTCCGGCGCGGGACTCCTCGACGGGGCGGCCGGCTCGGCGGCGGCCCTGGCGGCGGCCGCATCGGGCGTCCCTCCGCTGTGGGACGCCGTCTTCGCGCTCTCGCTACCCGATCACAGGCAGATGTCGGACGGACAGAAGTCGCCGTAGCACTTGCCGTAGGTCCGCGTGCTGCAGTCGCGATTGATGTTACTCATCGCACCACCGCCCACCTCGGCGAGCTGGCTGTCCACCAGCTTGCGCAGGGTCTCGCGGCTGAGCTGCAGCTTCTGGCCGAGGTTCTTCTTCTTGCCCATGGAATGCCGTAAGGCACGCGACGTGCCAGCGTCCAAGTGGACGATTCAAGAAGGCAGCAGGCTGGTGCACAACGGCCGCTTGCACGGGCAGTGCAGCACTGGCGTGCGCAATCTTGCTCAATTGCACAGTCAGCAGCCGTCCGACCTCGGCGTCACCCGCCCGCGCTCCGGCTCGAATGCCCATGGCATCCAGCAGGGGAGGTCACCGGTCAGGAGCTGTCGGGTCTCGGGCACCGGCGTGAGGTCCCAGAGGGCGGTCTCGCCTGTGGCGCTCATCGACTGGACCGCGTCCGGGCGGCCGAACCTGACCGCGAAGCCGAAGTCGCGATGGGCGGGCAGCGCCCAGAGGAGTCGGCCGGAGGCGGTCTCCCAGAACCGGATGATGCCGTCGCCGCCGAGCGTGGCGATGAGCGATCCGTCGGGCGCGAAGTCGGCCGAGTAGAGAAACTGCGTGCTCCCCTCGAGCACCGAGACCAGCTCGCCGCCGGGAACCCGCCAGACCCGCGCGGTGCCGTCGCCGCTGGCGGTCACCAGCGCGTCGCCGCGCGGCGCGAAGCGAGCGTCGAACACCGCGCCGGTGTGGCCGCGCAGCACCGCGACCCGCTCGCCGCTGGCAACGCGCCAGATCTCGGGGATGCGCCCGAGCGTGACCAGCAGCGCGCCGTCCGGCGAGAGACGGAGTCCGCCGACACCGGCGCTCGGTTCGAGCGCCGGCAGCGCCCGGCCGGTTGCGGTCTCGAGCCGGTGCACGCGCTTGCTCCAGGCCTCCGGCTTGCCGGCGGCGAACAGCTGGGCGCCGTCCAGCGAGAAGGCCAGGCCGGTCACCGAGGGATCGGTCTCGCTCTGCCACAGGCGCTCGCGCTCGCGCCAGAGGGTGACCTGCCCGCCGGTGGCGACTGCGGCCAGCAGCGCGCCGTCGGGCGAGAAGGCGAGGCCGACCGGATCCCGGTCGAGCGCGAGCGCAACCGCCGGGCCGGAGGCGTCGAGCCGCTCGACCCGGATGTCGCGGCCGTGCGCGGTGGCGGCGCGAGATCCGTCCGGGCTCAACGCCACGGCGGAGGCGCCGGCCAGCGTGGCGGCCAGCACGCCGCGCTCGAGGTCCCAGATCCGGGTGCCGCCCGAGCAGGCCAGCGTCAGCCAGCGGCCGACCGGAGGCACGTGATCGCAGTCGCCGCTCATCCCGGCGGCAAACTGGGTCCGGTAGAAATCGCCGACCTCCCAGGTCTGCACCAGCCCGCCCGACGAGGCGGTGACCAGCCGGCCGCCGTCCGGCGTGAAGCGCGAGGCGTTGATCGCGCCGGTGTGTCCCTCGAAGACGGCGATGCGCCGGCCGCTCGCCTCCCACAGCGCCACCTCGCCGGCGACGGTGCCGGTGACGATGCGGCGCGACGACGGGTCGATCTCCGCCACGGTCACCATTCCGTCGTGCGGCCCGAGGCGGGCGACCAGCTCGCCGGTCGCCGCGCGCCAGACGCCGGCGCTGCCGTCGCGCGACGCCGTCACCACCAGCTCGCCGTCGGGCGAGAACAGGGCGCGGTCGAGCTTGTCCTGGTGGCCGGCGAACACGCGCAACCGCTCGCCGCCCGGCAGCTGGAAGAGCGTGGCCACTCCGGACCAGTCCGCCACCACCAGGCGATCGCCGTCGGGGGCGATGTCGAGATCGGCCGCGCTGCCCTGGGTGGCCAGCCTGGCGCTGATGGCAGCGCTCTCCGGGTCGACCAGCACCACCTCGGCTCCCCCGGCGGCGACCGCCAGGCGGCTGCCGTCGGGCGCGAACGCGAGACGAACGCCGCCGGCGCCGACCGCGACCCGCCGCGTGCGTCCGGAGGCGAGATCGCACAGGACGACGGCGCCGTCGAGGCTGCCGGCCGCCAGGCGGCCGCCGTCGGGCGCGAAGGCGACCTGGAGCGCCGGCTGCTGCGAGACCTCGATGGTTCGCTCCAGCGCGCCGGTCGCCGCGTCCCACAGGCGCACGCGGCCGTCCTCACCGGCGGTGGCGGCGCGCCGCCCGTCGGGTGAGAAGGCGGCGCCGTTGACCGGGCCGCCGTGCGGGCCGAGCGAGGTGACCAGCTCTCCGGTGTCGAGGCGGCGGATGCTCGCCACATCCTCCTCGGCGGTGAGGACGCGGGTGCCTTCCCGGTCGAGCACCGCGCTCCAGACCCGCCCGCTCCTGTGCAGGGTCAGGCGCCGCGCGACGATCGGCCGGATCGCACGCGCGGTCATGAACTCGAGCGCGGCCGAGCGGCCGCCCGCGCGCGCCGCCGCGTTGAAGTAGACCGCCGCCGGGCCGTGCTCGTCCTCCAGCAGCGCGCGGCGGCCCTGCTCGACGTAGCTCTCGATCAGCCGCCGGCGCGCCTCGGCGGCGCTCTGGCGGGCCTGCTCGCGGGCGGCGCGGGTCGTGAGGTTGGAGCGGTACTGGAACCCGGCGAATGTGGCGACCAGCGCGAGCACGGCGCCGAGCGCGAGGCGGCGCCACAGCCGGCCGCGCCGCTCCTGCGCGTTGGAGGCGGCGACGAAGTCGTCCTCGCCGCTGGTCAGCTCCTCCGGGTGGCGCTCCTTCCAGGCGCGCAGCTCGGCCAGCGCGTCGCCGCGCCAGAGCAGTCCGTCGGGCCGGTCGCGCTTGAGCCACTGGCGGGCGGCGGCGCGCAGCTCGTCGCGCAGCCGCGCCCCCTCGGCGTCGAGCCGCAGCCACTCGGCCAGCCGGGGCCAGGCCGACAGGAGCGCCTCGTGCGCCAGCTCGATGGCGTCGCCCCCCTCGCCGGTGCGCAGCAGGCGCGCGGCCAGCAGGCGCTCCAGGATGGAGCCGGCGCGCTCCGGGTCGCCCGACAGCTCGAGGAGCTCGTCCTTGCCGAGGACTGCGCGAGTGCCGTCGCTGGTGACCAGGTGGCGGAAGATCCGGCGGACCAGCCGGAGATCATGCTCGCCGAAGTCGGCGATGACGCTCTCCGCGTGGCGCGCCACCGCGCCGTCCACCCCGCCCATGGCGTCGTAGGCGCGCCGGGTGAGCCGGCGGAACTCGCGGTCGCGCCCGTCCCACAGCTGGCGGGCGGCGAAGGCGAGGCGGGCCAGCGCGCCGGCGTCGTCGGCGACCGCGGCGACGATCTCGTCGGGCAGCGTCGCCTCGTCCCAGGTGTAGCCGGCCTGCCGGGCCGGCTCGACCAGCGCGCGCAGGAGATCGGCCGGCGCCGGCGTGGCGAGCAGCTTCAGCGCGGGGCCGAGCAGGCCGCGCCAGGCCGACAGCGCCTCGGCGCGCAGCAGGAAGTCGTCGCGCAGGGTCATGACCACACGGACGCCGGGCCCGGCCTCGGCGGCGGCGGCGATCGCCTCGGCGAAGCGATCGCGCTCGGACGGATCGCGGCAGAGCGTGAACAGCTCCTCGAGCTGATCGATGACCAGGACCAGGCGGTCGTCCTGCCGCAGTCGGGCGAGAACGCCCGTGATCTCCAGCGGCCTGACGCGCAGCGCCTCGCCGTCGAGCGGCACGCCGGCACGCGCGAATCCGGCGGCGAGCGATTCGAGCGGCTGCTTGCCGGGCCGGACGGTGAGGTCGCGCCAGCCGGGCAGCGCGGCCAGGAGGCCGGCCTGGACGAACGAGCTCTTGCCGGCGCCCGACGGCCCGACCACGCAGAGCAGCGCCCGGGCGCGCAGGCGGTTGAGGCAGCCCTCGGTCTCCAGCTCGCGGCCGAAGAAGCGACCGGCGTCGTCGCGTCCGAACGCGACCAGCCCGGGGTAGGGGACCGGATCGCTGCTGGCGTCCTCCTTGAGGGTGGAGTCGCCGAGCAGGCCACGCTGGCGCAGCCAGCTCCACACCTCGGGGCGCTCGATCTCGAAGCCCTCCGGGCGCGACAGGTAGCGGGCGCCCCGGGGACCCGGTCCGGCGACCACGAACAGGGCGGGCGCTTCGCCGGCGCTGGGCGCGCGGGTGATGATCAGCGGATCGAGCGCGAGCACGGGTCGCCCGGCCAGGTCGAGGAGGTGACAGCGCCCGGCGGGCGCGCCGGCCAGCTCCCCGAGCGTGCCGGTCTCGACCTGGCGGCCGCGCTGTCCCATCCAGCGCTCGGCATAGTCGTCGCGCGGCACCGCCAGCGGGTAGTCACAGAGGAACTCGAGCTCGCCGAGGCAGGCGGCCAGGGCGGCCAGCCGGCTCTCCAGCTGATCCCGGACCGCGCGATCGCCGCGCGGCGGCTCGGCCTCGGCGCCGCGGGCGAGGTGATCGAGCGCGCCGCCGGCCAAGGCGGCGACCAGCTCGGGCAGCGGGTGGCGCTCGTCGGCCGCGGCGGTCAGCGCGGCGGCCAGCTGGCGCCATTCGTCGGCGTCGAGCCCCTTGTTGCGCAGCGCGCGCAGGAGCTCCGGCACCACCACCGGATCGCCGACCGCCGCCGGTCCGGTGTGCGAGCGGGCGGCCAGGGCGAGGATGGCGAGGTAGCGCGACAGCTCGTCGGTGATCTCGGCGATCCAGTCGAAGGCCTCGTGCGGGTTGCGCGCCGCCTGCAGGGCCGCGCACAGCTCGGCGATCGGCTGGGGGGCGTCGCGCGCGAACAGCGCGATGACCGGCTCCAGCCGGGCGTCGAGCGAGACCGGCCGGTCGCGCACTCCCGCGCAGTCGGCGAACAGCTCGGCCAGGGCGACCGCCGAGGCCGGGCGATCGGCCGGCGCCTTGGCCAGCGCGGCGGCGAAGAAGCCGTTCAGCCGGTCGGGCAGTCCGCTCGCTACCGGCGGCGGCGCCTGTTCCTGGTGGGCGCGGGCCAGCTGGTGGTGGTTGTCGGCCAGGAAGGGCGGATGGCCGTGCAGCGCCTCGAAGGCGACCACGCCGAGCGCGTAGATGTCGGTCGCCTGGCCGACCCTGGTGTGACTCCACTGCTCGGGCGCCATGTAGATCGGCGAGCCGATCATCGCCCCGGCGCCGGTCAGCTGCGAGTCGGCGCGCTGGGTCTCGTCGAGGGCGAGCCGGCCGGCCGCCGCCTCGCGCGCGGCGGGGATCGCGTCCGCCTCCTCGAAGGCGGTGGCGATGCCGAAGTCGAGCAGCTTGGGCACCCGCTTCCCGGCCCGGTTCATCACCATGATGTTGGCCGGCTTGATGTCGCGGTGGACGATGCCCTGCTCGTGGGCGCTGGTCACCACCTCGCACAGGCGCTCGAGCAGCGGTGCGAAGACCTCGACCGACAGCGGCCCGCCGCGGCGCAGGAGATCGGCGAGGGTGGCGCCGCGCACGTACTCCATCCCGATCCACAGGACGCCGTCGGGCTCGGAGCCGAAGGCGTAGATGTGGGCGGCGAACGGATGCTCGAGGCGGGCGGCCAGCGCCGCCTCGCGCAGGAAGCGCTGCACCGCCGAGTTGTCGGAGGCCAGGTGCCGGCCGAGGACCTTGATGACCGCGTCGCGCCGGAGCGACTGCTGCTCGGCGCGATAGACCACGCCGAAGCCGCCCGACCCGATCCGCTCGCGCACCTGGAAGTCCCCCAGCCGGCGGCCGATGAGCGGATCGTGGGCAGACTCTGGGGACAACCCGGCCACGTCGCCCGATTGTACTCACCTCTTCTTGCGCGGGCGCGGCAGTCGATAGCGGTTGAGGCGGTTCACCAGGGTGCGGCGGCTGATTCCGAGCAGGGCGGCGGCCTGGGTCTGGTTGCCGCGGCAGCGGTCGAGCGCGTCGACGATGCGGCGCTTCTGCTCCTCGTCCGAGTAGAGCGCGGCGTAGGCCGGGACCTCGTCGGCCGGTGCCGGTGCGGCCGGCGGCGGGGGAGCCGCCAGCCCCTCGGGGAGGTGCTCGGGCCGGATCTCCCCGTCGCCGCACAGGAGCGCGGCCCGCTCCATGACGTTGCGTAGCTCGCGGATGTTGCCCGGCCACGAGTAGGCGAGCAGCCGCTCGCGGGTGGCCTCGCTCAGCCGGGCCGTGGTGCCGGCCAGGAAGCGCTGGGCGAGCGGGAGGATCTCCTCGCCGCGCTCGCGCAGCGGAGGAACGTGGAGCGCGATGCCGGCCAGCCGGTAGTAGAGATCCTTGCGGAAGCGCCCGCGCGCGATCTCGGCCTCGAGGTCCCGGTTGGTGGCGGCGACGAAGCGGAGGTCGACCGGGCGATCCTCGAGGCCGCCCACCCGGCGCAGCGCGTGGTCCTCGAGGACCCGCAGGAGCTTGACCTGGATCGCCTCGGATATCTCGCCGATCTCGTCGAGGAAGAGAGTCCCGCCGCTGGCCGCCTCGAGCAGGCCCGGCTTGGCGGCCACCGCGCCGGTGAAGGCGCCCTTCTCGTGACCGAACAGCTCGCTCTCGAGCAGGCTCTGGCTCAGCGCGCTGCAGTTCACGCGGACGAACCGCCCGCCGCGGCGCGGCGACAGCTGGTGGACTCGCTCGGCCAGGACCTCCTTGCCGACTCCGGTCTCGCCCAGCAGGAGGACGCTGAGGTTGCCGGCGGCGACCCGCTCGATGAGGCGAACCAGCTGCACCATCGCGCGGCTCTGCACCAGCGGCCGGCGGGGGTCGTCGCCGGCCTCCATGGCGCGGCGCGCCGCGCCCAGCAGCGCCTCGCCGTCGCCGCCGTCGCCCGGGAAGAGGGCGATGCCGAGGCGCGGCTCGATACCGACAGCCCCGAGCTCGCGCTGGATCTGGCCGACGACCTCGTCGACCGGATGGCGCGAGGCCGAGAGGATCAGCACCTCGAAGACGTGGGCGCCGGCCTGGTCGGCTTCGCCGAGCAGGACCTCGCCGTGCGAGGCGAGGGCGGAGAGCAGGAGGCCGCGCACCATCTCCGGCTGCTCCGGCGCCGGCACCACGATCACCGCGAAGGCCTTGTCGGCGGCGGCGGCGAGCTCGCACTCCTCGGCCAGGCGATCGGCGAAGAGCGCGTGGCGCCAGATCCGCGCGGGGCGCGGGCCGGTGGCGGCGCGCCGCTGGAGCAGGATGGAGACCGAGCCGAGCTCGACCAGCTCGCCCGGGTGGATCGGCGCGCGCGCGCCGGCCGCGACCTGGAGGCCGCGCACCCGCGTGCCGTTGGCGCTGTCGAGGTCCTCGATCGCGATGCCGCCGGCGGCGATCAGCAGGCGCGCGTGACGGCGAGACACCGACGGCGCATCGATGCAGATGTCGGCCTCCTCGCCGCGACCGAGCTCGACCTCGCCGGCGCTCGGCAGCGGGTGACTGGCGTAATACGAGTCGCCGATGGCGACCAGCCACAGCTGGTGGTCGGCGGGCGAGCGATCGTCGCGCGGCGTGGCGCTCACGGATCGGATCCCGCCACGCGCTCGAGCGCCCGCGCGACGAAGTTCCCGTCGGGCGGCCGGATCGGGACGTCGACCGCCAGCAGGCGCTCGCACAGCGGGGCGAGGTCGGCCGGCACCTCGCCGGCCGGCGGACGCGAGCCAGTCAGGCACTCCCACAGCACACAGCCGAGGGCGTAGACGTCCATCCGCGGATCGGGCGGCCGGCCTGCCGCCTGCTCGGGGGCCATGTAGTCGGGTGTTCCCAGCCCGCCGGTGGTGATGCGCGTGGCGCCGGCGATCCCGGCGGCGCCGAAATCGACCAGGGTCGCGCCGCGCGGGGGCGGGCAGAGGACGATGTTGCCCGGCTTGACGTCGCGGTGGACGATGCCGAGCCCGTGGAGGGCGCCGAGCGCGAGCGCGATCTCGCCGGCGACGCGGATCGCGTCGGCGCGCGGCAGCGGGCCTGCCGCCAGGCGGTCGGCGAGCAGCTCTCCCTCGAGCCACTCGACGACGAAGTAGGGCTGGCCGGCGGCGGTGGCGCCGTGCTCGATCAGGCGGGCCACGCCGGGGGCGCTGACCGCGGCGAGCGCCTGGGCCTCGCGGGCGACCCGGCGGGGATCGATCTTCGGGTCGGCGTCGAGGATCTTCACCGCCACCGTGTGGCCGGTCGCCCGGTCGCGGGCCCGGTAGACCGACGAGCTACCGCCGGTGCGCGCCTGCTCGATGAGCTCGAAGCGCCGCCCGATCCGGTGCTGGATCATGGTCCCCCTTGGCAGTCCACTGCCGCCCACCAGCATGCGCAACCAGATGCGCCATTTCCAGCTTCCCAGGCGATTCGCCCGGCAGGCCGCGCTATCCTGGCCCTGGTGGATCGCCTCGCCCGTTTGTTCCTCGTCGTCGGGCTGGGCGCCGGGTGCCTGGGCACGCCAAATGCGTCGAACGACGCCGGCGACCCGGCAGACGCCGGCCTCGAGCCGGGGACCACGGCGTGGCAGCACGAGCTCGGCGACGCCGCGCCCTACGTCGCGATGGGTGCCGGATATGTGGTGCTGGCGGCGGGATTCAACGGAGAGCTCGCTCTCGACCCGCCGGTCGTCGCCGAAGGCGGGGGTGCCGACATCCTCATCGCCGGCTTCGCGCCCGACGGCAAGCAGCAGTTCGCCGAGGTCTACGGGGGAGCGGCCAACGAATACGTCACGGCGGTCACCGTGTCGAGGGTCAGCGGCGATATCGCCATCTTCGGCGTGTACGGGGCCGGCGAGGGCAACATCGGCGGGGATCCCTTGCCCGCGCCAGCCGGTTCGGTCTACCACATGCTGGTCGCCCGCTATGGACCGACCGGTGCTCACGCCTGGTCGCTGCCCGGCACCGCCATCGACGGCGCCTTCTCCTCCTTCGCCCTGTCGATGAGCGGCAGCGGCGAGGTGGCGCTGGCCGGTCAGGAGAGCTCTGCCATGGACATCGCCGGCGAGGTCGTCCCGTACGCCGGGCCGGACATCGACCTCTATTACGTGCGCCTGGCGGACACCGGCGAGCCGCTGATCGGGGCCGGCTACGGCTCCGTCGGCGACCAGACCGGCGCCGGCGCCCTGTTCGACGGGCTCGGCGGGGTGTACCTGTTCGGGACCCAGAACGGGCCGTTCGTCATCGATGACTACTCACCCGACTCCGACGGCGACGGCGGCCTGTTCGTCTGCCAGCTCGACGAGACCGGCGGCTTCATCGACACCACCTGGCTGTTCGACAGCATCGGCGGCACGGTGGGAGGCCTGCGCGGCGCGGTCACCCCGGACGGCTCGCTGGTCCTGACCGGCTGGTTCGAGGGAACGTTTGCCTTCGACCTGCCCGAGCAGGAGGTCCTGGTCTCGCGCGGCGGCTCCGACGTCTTCATCGCCTTCGTCTCACCGGACGGGACCATTGCGGGGCTCGAGCAGTTCGGCGGCGCCGGCGACGACGAGCCGCGCGGGGTGGCGGTCGGGCCGGACGGCGAGGTCGCGATCACCGGCAGCTTCCACGCCGACGCCCGGCTGGGGGAGGGGCCGCCGCTGTCGTCGGCGGGCGGCGCGGACATGTTCGTGACCCTGCTCGGCGCCGATCACCAGCCGCTGTGGGAGCGCCGCTTCGGCGGCCTCGAGGACGACAGCGGCCTGAGCGTGGCGGCGGGCGAGGGCGGTGCGGTGGTGGTGGGCGCCCTCTACCGGGGGGTGGTCGACTTCGGCGGCGACCAGCCGCTCGACTCGGGGGGCGATACCGCGGCGGCCATCATCGGCTTCCGCTGAGGGCGGCGTCACATGCCGTCGCGCTTGACGATGACGAACTCGACCCGGCGGTTCTTGGCCCACGCCTTCTCGTTGTGGTGGTGGTCGAGGGGAATCGTCTCGCCGTAGCCCTGCGAGGACAGGCGGTCCGACTCGACCTTCTCGCCGGCCAGGAAGCGCATCACCGAGGCGGCGCGGCGGGTGGACAGGTCGAGGTTGTAGGCGTCGGAGCCGCGCTCGTCGGTGTGGCCCTGGACCTCGACCAGCTTGATCTCCGGGTTGAGCACCATGGTCTTGGCCACCGCGCGGAGGATCGGGTACGAGTCCTTCTTGATGACGTCGCTGTTGAACTCGAAGTGGATCGACTCGAGGATCTCGATGTGGGTGTCGGTCTCGACGACCGGGCCGCGATCCGGGCAGCCGTCGTCGTCCTTGATGGTGTTGTAGACCTCGGCGGTCTGCTTCGCCGTCTCGCCGTCGCGGCGCGGGCAGGCGTCGGCCTGGTCGAGGATGAGGTCGCTGTCGTTGTCCGGCTCCGGGCAGCCGTCGGCGTCCTCGAAGGCGTCCATGTCCTCGGCCTCGTCGGGGCAGAGGTCGTCGACGTCGAGGATGCCGTCCTTGTCGTTGTCGGGATCGGGGCAGCCGTCGTTGTCCTCGAAGTGGTCGTAGTCCTCCGGGTCGTCCGGGCAGGCGTCGGCGTCGTCGAGGATCTTGTCGCCGTCGCGGTCGAAGCGGTCGGCGTCCGGGCAGCCGTCCTCGTCGTCGAAGCCGTCCTTGTCCTCCGGATCCATCGGGCAGCCGTCGTCCGAGTCGGGGATGCCGTCGCGGTCGTTGTCGAGCTCGGGGCAGCCGTCGGTGTCCTCGAAGCCGTCCTTGTCTTCCGGCTCGTCGGGGCAGGCGTCGACGTCGTCCTTGATGCCGTCGCCGTCGCGGTCGCCGATGTTGGGCTCGAAGACGATGCCGAGGAAGGCGCGGGCGTCGGGGTTGGCTCCCTCGTCGGCCAGGAGGCCGGCGCCGGCCCCGAAGCTGAGGAAGGAGTTCCGCGCCAGGTAGAGCTTGAGGCCGGCCAGCGCCTCGAGCGGGAAGTAGTTCTCGCCCGAGAAGGGGACGGCGCCGAACAGCTCGGTGACCGCCTCGAACCGCTCGGGGACCACGGCGTAGGAGGCGCCGAATCCGAAGGGGGCGGAGGTTCCGGCCTCGATGACGCCGCCGGTCAGGGGCAGGGGGATGGGGCCGGACATGTCGTCGACGAAGCGGGAGTCGTCGCGCCAGCGGACGCCGCCGTTGCCGGCGATGCGGAAGCGGCCGATCTCGTAGTCGACCACGGCGGTGAGCTGCGGGACCACGCTGTCGTCGCCCAGCCAGCGGTTCTCCTCGCTGGCGGTCGGGAAGGAGACCGAGGCGATGAGGGCGGCGCCGATGCCGGGCGGGCGCGAGGTGGAGCGCAGTCGCCACTTGAGGTGGAGCGAGGCGTCGCCCACCCCCTGACCGTCGAAGCTGTAGCGCTGGTCGTCGTTCGGGTTGCCCGGGGTGCCGGCGTCGGAGTCGGGCTGGCGGTCGCCCGACATCACGGTGAAGGGCAGGGCGGCGCCGAGCTCGAGGTCGATTTTGGGCAGAGGTAGGCCGTAGGCGGCGACCAGGGTGGGGGTGATGACGTTCTCGACCTCGTAGGTGTTGTCGCCGTCCTCGAAGCGGAGGAGGCCGCGCCCCCAGGTGGTGACCAGGCCGAAGGAGACCTCGCTTCTGCCCAGCACCTGCGAGGCGTTGACCGTGATGAAGCCGCGCGAGTCCATCGCGGGGCGGAAGGCCTGGAGGTCGATGTTGCCGCCCTCCTGGGCGAAGGCAGTGGCGGGGATGACGAGGACGAGCGCGAACAGGATGCGGCGCATGCCACCCTAGTGGCGCGCGCCGGTCTGGCGGTTACTCGCCCCCCGCGATCCGTTTGAGCTGCTTCACCGCCGCCGCTTCGGCGCCTTTGGGGAACCGCCGCAGGTACAGGTCGGCGTAGGTGATCGCCCGGGCGCCGTGACCGCTCGAGAGCGCGTTGTGGACCGCGGTGTAGAGCGCCCGCGACTGGGTGGCGTCGTCGTTGCCGGTGTCGTTGGCGGTCGCCAGGCAGCGCTCACCGCAATCCGCGAGCCTGGGCAGACCCGCCGGCAACTGGACGCCAGTCTGGGCCTTGCCCATTCCCTGTTCCCCGTTCCCTGTCCCCGGTTCCCGGTGTCCTGTTTTCTGAGGACGGGCCGACTCCGACTCCGACTCCGATCCCGATCCCGATCCCGATCCCGATCCCGATCCCGACCCCGATCCCGACCCCGATCCCGACTCCGATCCCGATCCCGATCCCGATCCCGATCCCGATCCCGATCCCGATCCCGACCCCGATCCCGGAGC
>Ga0111538_10002438_pt1 | contig 26116 bp, 16 predicted proteins | sample SoiMethybrSBSTD1_FD_79669 | JGI IMG/M metagenome (GOLD analysis project Ga0111538, IMG submission 79669) | Bulk soil microbial communities from a Populus tree surrounding site in Tennessee, USA - Soil MetaG P. TD hybrid SBSTD1 (version 2)... | ecosystem: Environmental > Terrestrial > Soil >...
GAGCTGACGTGGCTCGCGGAGCAGTTTGGGTACTACCACACCGACCAGGACCTGTTCGCGACCGCGACCTATGGCCGCGGCAGCACGTTCCTCATGGTGATCCTGGTGCCGGGCATCCTGACGATGCGCTGCTTCGCCGAAGAACGCCGCTCGGGCTCGATCGAACCGCTGATGACGGCACCGGTGCGCGACGGTGCGGTCGTGTTCGGCAAGTGGGCCGCGGCCGCGGTCTTCTTCGGCCTGCTCTGGTTGCCGAGCCTGTTCATCCTGCATCTGCTCGAATACGAGCCGTTCCTGAACGCGGACCTCTCGTTCGGCCCCGTGTTCGCTGCCTACCTCGGCATGTGCCTGCTCAGCGGCATGCTGCTGGCGTTCGGTTGCCTCGCGAGCAGCCTCACCGACAACGTGCTGCTCGCAGCCGTGCTGACGATCATGTTCTGTTTCGGGTTGATGCAGCTACCGCAGCAGATCGCGCTGCAATTGGGCGAGCTGGCCCAGCATTTCTACATTCGCGAGCTGCTCGACAAGCTCGACGTGATGCGCAACTTTGGCGAGTGGTTCTCGCGCGGGCTCGTCGACACGAGCCAGATCGCGTTCTACGTGGGCGGCATGCTGTTCTTCCTGTTCCTCACCACGGTGAGCCTGTCGTCGCGGAGGATCGCGTGATCCTGCGTCGGTTCCGGTTGCTCGGCAACCTGCTCGTCGCAGCGCTGCTGATGCTGGCGACCTGGGTGCTGCTCGTCTGGGTCGCATCGCGCCCTGTGTTCAAGCGGCTCATCGACCTCACGCCGCAGCGCATAAACTCGGTGGACCCCGTGACCGAAGACCTGCTGCGCGATCTGCGCGCGGCGAAGGTCGAGGTCGAGTTCCATTTGTTCTACCCGCCCGTGGACGGCGGGGCGCAGGACGCTGCCGGACAGCAGTCACTCGTGATCCGGCAACGGTTGCGCGATCTGACCGACTTGCTGCTCAAGCGCTACCAGTTCCTCGGCGGCGAGCTGCTGACGATCCATCACTACGACTTCTACGGCGACGCCGCGGCCACCCGCAAAGCAGTGCAGGAGTTCGCCTACCAGGCCCAGGAGGGCGAAGTCGTCGTCGTCGCGATGCGGCAGCCCGGCAAGGAGCGCAGGTTCCGCAAGTTGTCGCTGGTGTCGGATCTCGCGGTCATCGACATGCCGGAGACACCGGGAGGGCCGGCGAAGCGCATGCCCGTGCCGGTGCTCAAGGACTACAAGGGTGAGGAGGCGCTGTCGTCGGCGCTCAAGAGCCTGCTCGTGCAGGGCATCCCGGTCGTGTATTTCCTGAACGGCTACTCGATGGGCGTCGACTTCCGTAGCACGCAAGGTTTCGGCTACAGCGGGTTCCGCAGCGCGCTCGAGCAGCTCGGGTTCGAAGTCAAGGATCTGAGTCTGCGCGAGACCCATGCGGTGCCAGCAGACGCCGCCGCGGTGCTCGTGATCGAGCCGACGAGGAACTTCATCGAGCGCGACGCCGTGGCGCTGTTCGAATACGTGAAGCGCGGTGGCCGCGTCTTCATCAACTACACGTGGTCGGGGATTCCGGAGTCGAATCCCGACGGCGGCAAGTTCGGGGAGCTGCTCGGTTACGAAGTCGGCGAACGACCCGTCTTCCACCTGATTCCCGACCTTGGTGGGCGAGCCGGCGGCCGCGGCATGGACGGCAACAACGGTGTGGCCAAGCTGCAGCTGCTGGTCAGTGCAAGTCACCCCACGACGCGCCGCCTTGCCGAATCCCAGCGTCCGTTCGAGGTTGCGTATGCGCGCGAGCTGCGCGAGCGCAGCGGTGCTCCGAGCGGAGTCCTGGCGGAAGATCTGCTGATAACCGGCAAACAGGGCTGGACCGCGTTGCCGGATGCCAATGGTGAGCCGAGCTATCGTGCGCCCGCGGTCGGCCTGCGTTCGTTCATCGTCGGCAAGGCGTTCCAGGTCAATCCCGCGGCCTCGGGCGACAACGTCCCCGGTTCGCGGCCCGGACAGGTCGTCGTTGTCACCGGCGCGTTCTGCAACAACGTCGGCATGCCTTTCTTCGGCGCGTTTGCGCTGAACATCTGCAACTGGATGGCAGAGCGGCGGGTGCTGCTCGACATCCAGGGCAGCCGCTACCAGGCCAACCATCTGGACCTGAAGCCACAACAGCTCGACCGTGTCTGGTATCTGCTCGTGTGCGGCGTCCCGGGCGCGTTCCTGGCGCTCGGGGTCTTGGTCTACTGGAGGCGGAGGAACTGATGGGACTGCGGACGATCCTGCTGCTGCTCTTCGCCGTCGGTGGACTCTCGGCGGTGCTGTGGTTGACCGACGAGAAGCCGAAGACGGAGAACCTCGCCGAGCCGCCCGTGCTCGACGGGCGCTCGCTCGGGCAGTGCACGCGCATGCGCTGGCAGTTCCACAACCAGCCGCCGATCGAAGTCAAGCGCGACGACGAGGGCCGCTTCCAGCTCGCCGAGCCGATCGAGGACCTCGCTTCGGCGGCCTACATGAAGCAGATCGTCGACGCGTGGAGCAGCGCGAACATGCGCAAGACGCCGCTCGCGGACGATGCCGAAGGTCGCAAGCGCGCGGGGCTCGAGCCGCCCGAGCTCACGTTCATGGCCGAGTTCCCCGATGGCGCGCGCTTCGACGTGGAGATCGGCGCTTCGGGGCCACTCGGCCAGACGCGATTCTTGCGCCGTGCCGGGAAGATCTGGGAAGGAGGCGACGCGCTCGTCGAGAGCATGCGCGTCGGTCTCGAGGACATGCGCGAGCGCCAGGTCTACCGCCACACGTGGCAGCAGGTCTTCGAGCTGCGCGTCGAGCAGGCTTCCCCGACGGGCAAGCGCGAGACGATCCACTTGAAGCTCGAGAACAACAGCTGGCGGCTGTTGTCGCCGATCGTCGGCCGCGCGGACCCCGCCGCGGCGCAACGCTACGTCGTCGCCGTGCTGAGCCAAAAGGTCGACGCCTTCCCAGCGGGCCTGATGCGTCCGCGCACCGACGCGCCGAACATCGTCGTCACCGTGCGCGGCATGCAGGGCGAAGAGACCGTGAACCTCTGGACCAGCGAGCAGAAGCAGCTGCTCGGCTTCATGGCGCACCGCAAGCAGTATTTCGTGACCGACAACCGGCAGTACAGCGACATCTTCGAGGTCTCGGCCGAGATCCTGCGCGCGCGCATGCTGATCTCGCTCGGCGAGAACACGGCCAATGTCTACGAGAGTCTCGCCGAAGTCGTCGTCGATCCCGGTCAAGGGCGCGGGGATCGCCTGCGCCTGCGCCGCGAATCGACGGCGTCAGAATGGCGTCTCGTGGAGCCCGTGGAGTGCGCGACGAACGCGTCGGCGTGCACCGACGCCGCGCAGGCCGTGAACAACCTCATCGTGCAGGAGTTCGTCGCCGACGAGGGCGCGGCCAAGCCGGCCGCGAAGGACCAGCGTTACGGACTCGGCGCCGGACGGTTCCAGGTCTCGTTGCGCGGCTTCGAGCAGAAGGAGGCGGCCGAGTTGTGGTTGGGCGGCAAGGCCACGCGCAAGGATCTCACGCTGTACTACGCGTGCCGCGCCGATGAACCCGACAGCGTCGTGCTCGTGCCCGAGCAGGCCGTCGAAGTGCTGCAGCGGCCGTGGACCGAGTACTGCGCGCGCAGAGTGCTCACGGTCACCGGCATCGGCATGCTCGAAGTGCAGCGAGGGGACGCAGACCACCGCAAGTTCAAGCTCGATGGCACGCGGTGGATCTGCGAAGGCAAGGAAGGAGACCGCGCCGAGGTCGGTGACTTCGCGAACGAACGGCTGCGCGACCTGACCGCCAAACGTGTGTTCGATGCGCGCGGGGAGAAGTTCGCGCATCCGGCTTGGACACTGGCCATCAAACGCCAGGACGGCGATCGGCTCGCCGGCCTCGACGTGTTCGAGCCCGCGCCCGACGGCCCGCTCGTGGTCCGCGTCACGGGTCGCGACGACATGCCTGCGATCGCCTTCGAGCTCGGGGCGCTCGACTCCCAGTCGCTGCGCCAGCTCTGGCAGTAGTCTGCCATCGCCGCAACGCGGCGTTCCACGAACAGGGCGAAACAGCCGCCATCCGCCGCTGCGGCGATGAGGCCGAGCCACCCGGGCGGGGAGACGGCGCGGCTATCAGCCCCATGCGCTGCGCAAGCTGTCGCGCGACGCGACAGTTTGCGAGACTACGGGCCCATGGCGAACACGAAGTCCTCCTCGGCACGGGCGCGCCGCTACTGGCTCTTCAAGTCCGAACCCGAGTCCTACGGTTTCGACCAGTTCGAGCGCGATGGCCGAACGTCCTGGAACGGCGTCCGCAACTACCAGGCGCGAAACCTGCTGCGCGACGAGGTCGCGGTGGGCGACGGTGTGCTGTTCTACCACAGCAGCACCGAGCCGCTGGCCATCGTCGGCATCGCCAAGGTCACGAAGGCCGGGTATCCGGACGAGACGGCGTGGGACAAGAAGAGCGAATACCACGACCCCGAGAGCGACGCGCGGAATCCCTCGTGGTACACGGTCGACATCGCCTGCGTCGGGCGGCTGCAGCCGCCGCTGCTGCGGTCAGCGTGTCAAGCCGAACCGATGCTCGCGAACATGGTGTTGTTGCAACGCGGCAGCCGCCTGTCGGTGCAGCCGGTCACCGCGGACGAGTGGCGGACGATCCTGCGCCTGGGCGGTCAGAAGGAAACCTGGTGAGGAAGGAGCCCACGCGGGCCTTCCGAAGGCCCGCGCAGCTCTTTCGATGTAGCGCGAGGGTGCTTACAGTGCCCACCGGCATGAACGTGCGTGCTGCCACCAAGGAAAAGACCGATACGAAGACGCGGCCAGACACTGCGCTGGCGTCGCCGTGGAACGTCATCGTGCTCGACGATCCCGTGACGCTGATGAGCTACGTCACGAAGGTGTTCATGCAGGTCTTCGGGTATGCGCAGCCGAAGGCGCATCGCCTCATGATGGAGGTCCACAAGACGGGGCGATCGATCGTCTGGACCGGGGCGCGCGAGCAGGCGGAGGTGTATGCGCAGAAGCTGCAGGCGCATCACCTGCTGACGAGCCTCGAGGTCGTCGATGGCTGAGGTGCTCTGACATGTGGGCGGCTCGCATCGACGAAGGCTATCTGTTCGGCGATCTCACGCCGGAGAGCGTCGACACGCTGATCGCCGTGCCGATGCTGCTCGAGAGCACGGATCCGCGCGTGCGGGAACGGCTGCTGCCCGAAACCTACGACGACCCCGACGACGAGGTGCAGTGGCGCCGCCACTCGGTGCCCGAGCTCGAGCGGCTGTTCCTCTCTCGCGCGCAGCTCGTGCGCCGCGACCTGGCCAACCTGAAACCGATGGCCAAGTCCGAGCATCAGGGGTTGCTCATTCCGCACGCGCACACGAACGCGTGGCTGGCCGCGCTGAATGCAGCGCGGCTCGCGTTGTACGTGCTCAACGACCTGACGGCCGAGCACATGGAGCGCGAGGGTCTCGCCAAGGGAACGAAGAAGCAGCAGGAAGCCATCCTGCGCATCCACCTGATGGCCGAGCTGCAGTCCGTGCTGCTCGGCGAGCAGGGCGAGGACGGCGAAGATCCGTCCGACGAGCCGGTGGCCGAGTAGCGCTCAACCGCCGCGGCGGATGCCCTGGGCCTGCTCGGCCTCTTCCGCCTCTTCCGCGGTTTCCTCGGCTTCTTCGAGCTCGAACGGCCAGGGCACTTCGGGTGACAGGCTCGGCACTCCACCCATCACGGATGCCGGTCCGCGGCGGTCGACGACGCGGAACGGCTGGGTGCTGACCTGCTCACCGCACTTGATGCGCACCGCGAACGATCCCGCGCGCGGGCCGGTCTGGCCGCGACCACCCGCGCCACCTTGACCTGGGCCGCCCTGACGACCGCCGCCGCCGGGACCACCGCCAGCGGCGCCGCCGAATCCCCCGCGGCCACCGCGCCACACGACCTCCTGATACCCGGCCTTGGTCGGACCATCCTGGCTCCACAAGACCGTGCCCGCGGCATCCAGCACTTCGACCGTGACCTTGTCCTCGGAATCCTGCGCGAGCAGGTAGCGGAACACCGGCTGCACGAACGGATTCTCGACCGACCAGGTGCGCGCGCCGGTGTTGCCCTCGCTGAAGGCGCGGCGCAGCAGCAAGCCGTCGCTCGGCGGCAGCGCGCGGAACGCCTGCGCGAGATGTTCTCGCTTCAGACCCTCGAGCAGTGCTCCGTCGAGGGCCCAGATCCCACGGCCATGCGTGCCGACGATCACGTGGCTCTCGCGCCCGTGCACGACGAGGTCGTGCACCGGCACACGCGGCAGGCCCGAACCGAGTCGATACCAGTTGGCGCCGTCGTCGATAGAGACGTAGGCGCCCATCTCGGTGCCGACGAGCAGCACGTTCGCGTGGCGCGGGTGCTGCCGCACGACGTTCACGGACTCCATCGGCAGGTCGTGCGCGATCGCGGTCCAGTCGTCGCCGCCGTCGTCGGTGCGGAACACGAACGGCTCGCGGTTGTCTTCGCGATAGCCCGTGAAGCTCACGAACGCCGTCTCTGCCGCGTGCGGCGAGGCCTCGACGCGCGACACCCAGAGCCCGCGCACGGCGTCCGGGAAGCGGTCGCTGAGGTCCTGCCAGCGCCGCCCGCCGTCCTTGCTGGTCCAGACCTTGCCGTCGTCGGTGCCGACCCACAACCAGCCTTCGCGCTGCGGCGACTCGGCGATCGTCGTGATCGTGCAGTGCGGAACGTTGCCCTTCTTGCGATCGGCGTCGTTGGTCGTCAGGTCGGGGCTCACGGTGACCCAGGTGTCGCCGCGGTCGACCGAGCGATGCAGGTGCTGGCTGCCCACGTAGACCGTGTGCGGCGCGTGCGGCGACAGCACGATCGGCGTGCTCCAGTTCCAGCGCAGCGGCTGCTCGCCCTTCTGCGCGCGTGGCTTGATGCCCTTGCGTTCGCCGGTGCGCAGGTTCTGGCGGCTCATGCCGCCGAACTGCGACTCCGAATAGACGACGTCGGGGTTGCTCGCGTCGATCGCGACGTGGAAGCCGTCGCCGCTGTCGATCCGGTAGGCGTCGCAGGCGCGGATGCCGTTCGACGTGCTGCCGTGGATCGGGAGCCCCCAGGTGCCGTTGTCCTGCAGGCCGCCGTAGACGCGATACGGCGAACGAAGGTCGGCGGCGACCGTGTAGTATTGCAGGATCGGCAGGCGCGCATGGTGGTCCCAGTGTTGGCCGCCGTCCCATGTGATCGCGAAGCCGCCGTCGTTGCCGAGCAGACAGTGTTTGGGGTCGTTGGGATCGATCCAGAGCGCGTGATGATCGACGTGCAGCGAGCTCGCGAAGCTCTCGCGCTCGCGCTGCCGCGGCGTCCAGGTCTTGCCGCCGTCGGTCGACTTGTGCACGGGCACCGAGAGCACGTAGACCGTGTCGCGGTTCTGCGGATCGACGCGGATCTGGCCGTAGTAGTAGCCGGGGCTGCCGCCGACCTCGACGTCCGCTTTGTGGGTCTTGTGCCACGACGCGCCGCCGTTGTCGCTGCGATAGACCTCGCCGCCGATGGTCCGTTTGCGCGCGCGGCGCTGCGGATCCTGGCGCTGCGGGTCCTGCGCCTCCTCGTCCCCGGCCTGCCACGCTGCCGCCGCGACGGGGTCGGCGAGCACTTCGGCGGGTGCTTCGGCGGTCGATTCGGCCGGCCCCTCCCGGTCGAGCGGCGGCTTGTCGCGCGGGACATTCGACTCGTCGCCGACCGGCGGCGTCGGGTCGGCCGCGTTCTGCGTCCCGACCGGGTTCAGGTTCTCGATCGTCGCGTAGACCACCTTGCCGTCGCCCGCGAACACGTCGAGGCCGATGCGGCCGAGCACGCCTTCGGGCAGACCCGCGCGCAGCTGTTCCCAGTGCGCGGCGCCGTCCGTCGACTTCCAGATGCGCGAGCCCTGGCCGCCTTCGACGAGGTTCCAGGCGCGGCGCCGGCGTTCGTAGGACGCCGCGTAGAGCGTGTCGGGGTTCTGCGGATCGAACACGACGTCGACGAACCCGACGTCGGGGCCCAGGTGATGCACGCGCTGCCACGTGTTGCCGCCGTCGTTCGTGCGGTAGATGCCACGCGCGTCGTTGCTGCTGTAGAGCGCGCCGAGCGCGGCCACGTAGGCGATGTCGGGGTTGGTCGGATGCACGATGATGCGGCCGATGTGCTCGGTGCCGTCGAGCCCCTTGTGCACGAACGTCTTGCCGCCGTCCGTCGACTTGTAGACGCCGTTGCCCCAATACGAGCTGCGCTGGTTGTTCGCTTCGCCCGTGCCGACGTAGAGCACGTTGCCGTCGCTCGGCGCCACGGCGATGTCGCCGATCGAGATCGAGTAGGAGTCCTGGAACTGCGGCGTGAACGAGATGCCGCCGTTCTCGGTCTTCCACAGACCGCCGCTCGCCGCGGCGACCCAGAACACCTGGTAACGCTGCGGGTGCACCGCGATGTCGGAGATGCGGCCGCCGCTGGTGACGGGACCGAGCTCGCGCCAGCGCGGCTGCGCGAACACGTTCAGCGCCATGTGGTCCTGGTCGGAGGTCTGGGCGGACAACGTCGCGACGGGCGTGAAGCAGCAGGCCGCGAGCACGCAAACGGGCACGATGGGGGGCGTCATGGGTCTCACTCGCGGTTCTGGGACTCGGAATCCGGGTCTTCGGCCGGCGTCTGTGGATCGGGCAACAGTTGGAACACGCGCGCCTCGACTCCCGGCGTGTCGAGCAGGCGCACCGCATACGTGCCTGGTGTTGCGAGACGGTTCTGACCGAGCCGCGCGTCCCACTGCACGGCCTGCAGCCCGGGAATGTTCTTGCCCTCGACGCGGGCGATCTCGGCGCCGACCACGTCGTGGATCGTGAGCACGGGCGCCTTCTCGGGTGCTTTGAGCCAGACGTGGAACGTCACGCCATACGGCGGGTTCGGCGCCTTGTAGTCGCGGTGGCCCTGGAACCCGCGGCTCGTCATGCGCCACAGGAACGCCGGCTCGACGGCGAACAGATGCGCGTTGCTCTTCGCGACTGCCGGCGTCGCCTGGCGCAGCGCTTCGATGTCCAACACCCAGACGCCGCGGCCGTGCGTGGCGGCGATCAGGTCGCTGTCGCGGTCCTGCACGAAGAGGTCGCGCACGGCCACGGTCGGCAGGCCCTTGCCGAGCGCGAACCAGCGGGAACCTCGGTCGAGCGACACGTAGCAGCCGTACTCGGTCCCGAGGAACAGCAGGTTCTGGTTGCGCGGGTCTTCCATGACCGCGTAACACGGCTCGCGGCTCGGCAGGTCCGCGCCGAGGTCCTGCCAGGTCTTGCCGCGGTCGTTCGAGACGAACACGTAGGTGTGGAAGTCGTCCGAGCGGTGGCCGTCGAGCGTCAGATACACGCGGTCGTCGGCGAAGCAGGACGGCACGATGTCGCTGACGTAGCGCGCCGCGAAGACCGGCAGGTTCGCTTCGATGCGTTCCCAGGTCTGGCCGCCGTTGTCGCTGCGCGCCAGCGCTCCGTCGTCCATGCCGACGTAGAGCAGACCCTGCACGCGTGGGCTCTCGGCCAGCGCGACCGCGGCGCCCGCGTCCGTGCGGCTGAGACGCGGCGAGATGCACTTCATGCGCATGCTGTCCTGGTTCCGGATCGGATCCTGGCCCGGACGCGAGCTGCGGTTGTCGAGGTGCGCGTAGCGTTCGCCGCGGAACACGTGGCTGCCGGCGTGGTAGATCGTGAGCCGGTTGTGCGGCGAGAGGATGAACGGCGCGTCCCAGTTCCAGGACACCTGGCTGCCATCCGCGGGCCGGTCGCGCTGCAGCCGCGCCTGGCTGCCCGTGCGCGTGTCGACGATGCCGAGCGCGCCGTTCTGGCTCGTCGCGTAGACGATCCACGGTTCGAGCGGGTCGGTCTGCGCGCCGAAACCATCGCCGCCGTAGATCGTGCGCCAGTCCTCGTGCGTGATGCCCTCGCGATAACGCGTGCGCGACGGTCCGATCCAGGTGCCGTTGTCCTGCAGCCCGCCGACCACGTTGTAGGGCACGCTGTTGTCGGCGACCGCGTCGTAGAACTGCGCCCCACAGAAGCCCGCGTGCACCTGCCAGGAGGCACCGCGGTCGAACGTCTCGTTGAGGCCGCCGTCGCACAACGCGAGCAGGTGGTCGCTGTCGTCGGGGTCGACCCAGATGCCGTGGAAGTCGACGTGGATGCCGCGGTGGATGGCCTTGAACGACTCACCGCCGTCGTGCGTGCCCCACAGCGAAGTGCCCACACAGTAGATGTTCTGGTCGGAGCGCGGATCGACGCGGATCACCGAGTAGTAGAACGGGCGTTCCGTGAGGCTGTTGACGCGCCGCCAGGTCTCGCCGCGATCGTCGCTGCGGAAGACGCCCCCGGTCTCGTAACCGAGCTCGCCCTGGGCCTTCTGCCGGTTGGCTTCCTGTCCGTTCAGGCGTCCGCTGTAGGGGCCGTTCTGCCGGCCGAGCGCCTGCGCCAACGGGTTGTCGACGCGACCGTAGGTCACTTCCGCAGTCAGGGTCTCGGCGCCGCGCACGAACGTCAACACGACCTTCTGGCCCGCGGTCGCATCGCGCACGATCTCGACGAGGTCGGCGTAGGTCTTCACGGGTTCGTCGCCGACCTTCGTGATGCGGTCGCCGGCCGCCAGCTTCGCCGTGTGCGCGGGTCCACCATCGTTGACTTGCGTGAGCACCGCGCCGGGCGCCTCCTCGGTGCCGTCGCTGCCTTCGCGGCCGATGCCGAGATCGGCCGTGTTGCGCCCACCGCGTGGCCCCCCTTGTTGCCCCTGTCCTTGGCCCTGCCCTTGTCCCTGTCCTGGGCCTTGTCCGGCGGGCGGCTCATCCGGCGGATCGCTCGCGATGCGGTCCTTGCGGTCGCCGCGCGCCCAGCCGCTGCGCTCGGTCTCGATGATCGCGACCATCGTGTCGGGACGGCTCGCCATCAGGTCGATGCCGCTGCGGCCCCATTTGCAGCTCGGCAGTCCGTTCGTGAGCTGGCGCCAGTTGTCGCCGCCGTCGACGCTCTTGTAGAGCCCGCTCTTGGGGCTCAGGCGGACGACCGGGTCGTTGCCGTCGAAGCCGTTGCGCCTGCGTTCGTACATGCACGCGAAGAGCACCTTCGGATCCTGCGGATGGATGCGCACGTCGATGCAGCCGGTCTTCTCGTCGAGGAACAGCACGCGCTCCCAGGAAGCGCCGCCGTCCTGCGTGCGGTAGACGCCGCGTTCTTCGTTGTCGCCCCAGAGACGGCCGAGCGCCGCGACGTAGACGATGTCGGGGTTGGTCGGGTGGATCGCGACGTGGCCGATCTGGAACGACTCGCGCAGTCCCATGTGCTGCCAGTTCGCGCCGCCGTCGGTCGACTTGTAGACGCCGTCGCCCCATTGCACCGAGTTGCGCGCGTTCTCTTCGCCGGTGCCGACCCAGACGATGTCCGGGTTGCTCGGCGCGGTCGCGACGTCGCCGATCGAGACCGCCGTCGCGTGGTCGAACACGCTGCTCCACGTGGTGCCCGCGTTGTCGGTCTTCCACACGCCGCCACCCGCGCTGCCGACGAACCACGTGCTCTGTCGCTGCGGATGCACCTCGATGTCCGTCATGCGGCCCATCGGGTTCGCGGGACCGAGGTTCCGCCACGCGAGCTGGTCGAACATCGCGCGCGAGAACACGCTCTCGGGCGCGACATCGCCGGGTCGCGCGCGCTGCGGCGGCTGGTTCTCCGCGGGGCGCGGCGGCGGCGCTTCGGATTCGGTTTCTTGGCAGACGACGTCGGTGGCCGCGAGCATTGCCGCGGCAACGAAGGGCATGATGCGCATGGGGGTCACGGGGAGAGCCTGGGCACGGCGAATCACCGGGGGGTCGCAGCTTACGCAAGCTCTCCTTCACGGGGGCGCTGCTCGCGGCCAATTGTGTCGCAAAGTAGTGACGCTGCGACCCGCCCGTAGCGCCGGCTCCATCGCACTTGCGGGACCTTCCCCCCGTGGCGGCGTCAGCAGGCAAACTCGCTACTTGAGTCGGAGCTCGACCGGGTTGTCGTCGCCGAGCATGAACTGCGCGACGGTGCGCGCTTCGAGATCACCTCGCGTCCATGCGACGACTTCGTAGCTGCCTTGCGCCATGTAGGCGATCCACTCGGCCTTGCCGGTGGAACCGGTCCAGCCGATGGCTGCCTGCGCCTGCCAGGTGGCCGGTGTGCCTGGGGAGCGGATCGCGAGCCAGGCGAACTCCGGGGCTCGCAGAGCTCCGGGTTTGAGCGGAACGACGGCCTGGAAACGGCGCGGCACGCCGGTGCGCAGCTGGATGTCCTTCTGCAACTCGACGCCGGCCTGGACGTCCACGGTGAAGCTGGCTGCAGCCACACCCTGCCCCTGGACGTGCAATTCGTGCTGGCCCGGCGGCAATGCGCCAAACCGGTAAGTCCCCGCGCCGTACTCGGCGACGAACCGCTGTTCCTCGAGCTGAATCGTCAGCAGGCACTGCGCGGGAGCCGCGCCGTCGGGCCCGCAGACGTTGCCGTGCAGGATTCCCGCGGCGCCGAGCTCGATGACTCCGAGGTCGATGCGCGCGCAGCCTACGACGTCGAGTGCGGGGCGATGCGCCGTGACGTAGCCCGCGTACTCGAATTGCAGGTCGACCGTGCCCTTCGGCACGGAGTCGATGCTGAACGTTCCATCGACGGCAGCCTGGAAGCTCACATACTCGGCGCGTTCGTCGTGCCAGCAGATGATCGTCGCCGGGATGGGCTGCTGGGCCGTGGTCGACACGCGGCCGCGGATGCTCCCGACGGGCTGATTCTTGTCGACCGTGATCGTCACCGGTGATCCACCCGGCACGACGCCGCGCACGAGGGCGGCGCAGAAGCTCATGAGCCGCTGTCCGGGGGCATACACGCGCACGTCGACGGTGGCCGCCCTCGGTGCCGGCAGCGCGAAGCGTCCGTCGGCCGCGGTCGTGGCGACCTCCGGGTTGCCCTGGTCACGCACCACGACGCGCCATTGCGCGAGCGGCGCGCCCGTGAGGTCGACGACCGCGCCTGTCACCGCCCTGACACTGCCGGCGGCTTCGAGGAACGCCGTCCATTGGGTGGGGGCTGCGGGCTCGAGCACGAGGCGCTGGGTCACCTGGCGAGGGAGGGCTCCGGCCTCCTGCGCAGCCCGCGCGGTCAGCAGGTTGTCGCCAGGGGGCAGGTCGCGCAGGCGGAAGCTGCCATCGGCTGCGCTGGCCGTCATGCGGCTGAACAGACTGCCGGGGACATCGGACCAGATGCGCGCGTTCGCGACGGGCGTGCCATCGGTGTTGAGCACGTGGCCGTGGACTTCGCAGGGTGGCGGCAACTGCACCTTGATCTGCGCCAACTGACCGGGCGTCGTGTCGATGCTGCCGCGTACGCCGCCATGCCCCGCGGCGCGCACCGAGTATTCGATGCGACCCGGCGGCAGGTGCCGAACGAAGAACGCACCGTCGCGGTCCGTGCTCGCGCGCTGCGGGGGAGCGGCAAGCTCGGCGCCAGGTGGCACCGTGCCCATGCCGCGACACTCGATCTCCGCGCCCGGAACGGGCAGGCCCGCAGGATCGGTCACGGTGCCTTCGAGTCTGACCTGGTGCGTCAGCAGCGCGAGACTCAGCGTGACGGTCGGCGAGGGCTTCGTCTTGTCCGGTTCGGGGCGCACGAAGTACATCGGCGAGGGCGAGAAGTCGGCATGCAGCGCACCCAACCGGCCTCCTGCCGCGAGCCCGATGCGGAAACTGCCGTCGGCCCGACTGTGGCCGACGCGGCACAGACGCGGGACGTCGCTCGCGCAGTCGTACCAGGGCAGCAGCACGATCGAGGCGCCCGCGATGCCGCGGCCACCGGCGTCCACGACCGAGCCTTGGACCAACAGGCGTGGCACGATGCGCAGCGTGATCTGCACCGTCTGGTCGGCTGCGAGCGTTGCGCTGCCTTCGGCGCCAAGGCCACACGTGGCCAACACGGCGTGTCCATCGCCGCCGACCACGTCGAAGCGCGCGATGCCACGCAGATCGGTGCGACCGGGGAACGTGATCGCGCGCGCCTGCTCGGCGGCGAGGATCAAGCTCACGTCGACGTCTGCGAGCGGTTCGAACGCGGCATCCGCAGCGCCGCCGGCCACCAGCACCTCGACCGTGGCGATGCGAGCATCCGCAGCGGCGTCGGGAAACACTGCGACCGGCCTCACCTGTGCGGAGGCGTCCGCGTCGTTCGCAGGGCCGGACGCTGCGACGCCGGAAGCCACCGGATCCGGGGTCGGTTCGCCGGACTGGGTCGGCTGGGAACTGGTCCAGGGCGACGGCTCGCCCATGGCTGCCTTCCACGACCACCAGCAGCCGACGGCGATGGCCCCACAAAGCACGAGCGAGATCGTCAGCCAGACACTGCGCACGATCCTCCTACGATCGGACGGTGGGGGTTGGTCTCACATTCTGGCGCCGGCGCCCCATTGTGCAAGGAAGCGACGCCGCATCGAACGCTGCGGGAAGCGTTCCGCGATCGTGCGCACCAGCGAGCGGGCCGCTGCGGGACGGTCGAGCCAGGCCAACGCGCGCAGGTGCATCGAGAGCGGCAAATCGGCCGAGGCAACGACTTCTTCGAGCTGTGCCGTGGTCGCCGCGTCGCCGCGCACGGCTCGCGCGAGCAGCCAGTTCGCCCGCAGCAAGGGCAACTCGAGTTCGCTCACGAGCGTTTCGAGAGCCTCGTCTTCGTCGCCGAGCCGCAACAGGTAACCACGCGCCATCGCTTCACCGAGACGATCGCCGCCGGCCTGTGCGAGACGAACGGCGTGCCGGAACGTGGCCACGGCCTCGTCGTCGCGCTCGCGCCAGAACTGGCGTTCGGCCAGGAAGACGCTCGCGCGAGCGCCGTAGGTCGGCAGCGACAGCCGTTCGGCCTCGTCGAGGGCGTCGCGCAGGTCCTGCGTGGCAGCGTCGTCGCCGAGCACCGATCGGACCTGGCCGCGGTAGAGGTGGAACCGCAGGCGCACGCGTGGCAGCCGGCTCATCGCCGGCGCGCTCTCGACCTGCTGCAGCGTCTTGAGCGCCGTCGCGTAGTCGTGGCGCAGCGCCTGCACGCGCGCGAGGTCGATCAGCAGATGGCAGCGAAGCTCGTCCTCTTCGGTTGGCACGCGCAGCAGGGCCGCCTGCATGTGGCTCTCGCCGGAGGCGGCCTGGCCGCGGTAGAGCAGGATGCGGCCGTGCAGGCCGTGCGCCTGGGCCGCCATCGCCGAGGCGGCTTTCGTCGTGCTGGCGGCCAGGTCGTCGTGCACGGACTCGAGCAGCGAGATCGCCGCGAGCAGATGCCCGCTGTCGAGCTCCTCGTTGGCCAGGCCCGTGCGCGCGGCGGCGGACGCTTCGAGATCGCCGAGTCTCGTCGCGAGCGCCTCGGCCTCGCGGAACGTACGCGCGCTGGCCTCGGTCTGGCCTGCGTTCGAGCGGGCCTTGCCGCTCTGCAAGAACCACCGCAGCCGCCTCGCGTCGTTCGCGGGTGTGCTCGGCAGCTGGGCGAGGTGCACGGCGAGGCGGCCCGCGATGCGCAACGCGGTCCGCCGCGAGCCGGCGCGCACGCGCTCCTCGAGGCCGTCGAGCAACGGATCGAGGCAACCTTCGTGGTCGAGCGCCTGCGACCGCTGCATGCCGATCTCGAGCCGGCTGCCGCCGCGTCGTTCCAGCAGCGCGGCCGCCTGCAGGTGCAGTTGCTCGCGCTCGCGGCCCGGCAGCTCGCGCAGCAGGGCCTTCTGGAAGTCGCGATGGCGGAACGAGACTTCGCCGCCCTGCGCGCGCACGATGCGGCCGCGGAACAACGACAGCGTCTCGAGCACGGCCATCTCCGAGGAAGCGACGAGCTCGGCGAGTGCTTCGAGCTCGCAGCGTTCCCCGAGCACGGCCGCCGCCGCCAGTACGGCGCGTTGCTGGACCTCGAGTCCGGCCACGCGATGGCGGAAGCGCTCGAGGTGGTCCGGAGCAGGTCGCAGCTCGGCCGCCGGCGAGAGCATGTGGTAGTCCCCGGCGCGGCCGCGCAGCTCACCGGACTGCGCCAGGTGGTCGAGCGCTTCGATCAGGTTGCCGGGCACGCCGCTCAAGACGCGGTGTGCATCGCGCAGGAACGTGTCGACCGGTTCGCCGCCGCGGAACAACGCGCGGCCGAACGCGAGGAAGTGCGCTTCCTCGAGCCCCGTGAGCTCGAGGCGCAGATCGGCGTGCAGTGCCTGGCCCTCGGGTCCGGTCGCGAGCAGCAGCAACAGCGGCAGCTTCGCGCACGAGGCGGCGAGGCGCGACAGCACGAGACGGCCGCTCGTGTCGAGGTGTTCGCTGTGGTCGACGCGCAGCACGAGCACGCGCCCGGGACGCGCGAGGCTCGCGAGCGCCGACGCGAGCCGATCGGCGCGCACTTCGGACGACTCGTGGCTCGTGCCCATCGTCACCGCGGCGAGCGCTTCCGCGTCCGCATCGTCGAGTTGCAGGAATCGGCGCGCGCCGACCAAAGCGCGCAAGAACGCATTCGGCGAGCTGCGCCCGTCGCCGTGCAGCAGCCAGTCGAGCAGCGAGCTCGCGAACGGTTCGCCCTCGCCGAAGCCGCTGTCGGCTTCGCCGCCGAGATAGAGCGGCGGTTCCTTCGCGGCGAGCCAGCCGGAGATCGCTTCGTCGAGCAGGCGCCGGCGGCCCATGCCCTCGGGTCCGTCGACGACGACCACGCTGCCGCGGCCCTTCTGCGCCGCGGTGAACCGCTCCTGCAGCGCTGTGAGCTCCGACTTGCGGCCGCAGAACGGCGTCTCGGCGGGGCGACGCATGCGCAACAGCCGGCGGCTGCTCGCGAGCGCGGGCGCCTTCGCCTCGTGCCGCCGCCAATACTCGGACCGTTCGCCCTGCTCGAGCCGTCGCGCGAGCTCGGCGCCGTCTCTGGGGCGCTGCTCGGGGTCCTTCTGCAGCAGGTCGAGCAGCAGCTGGTCGAGGAACGGCGACACACGCGCGCGCAGGTGCGACGGCCGCGGCGGCGGCCGGTGCAGGTGGGCGTCCAGCATCTCGTCCGCGCTCGTCGTCGCGGAGAACGGGTGGCGGCCCGTCGTGACTTCGAACAGCACGATGCCGAGCGAATAGAGGTCGCTGCGTGGTCCCGCCGAAGCACCACGCAGCGTCTCGGGGGCGGCGTAGGCGACGCTGCCGGCGACGCCGAAGCCCGAGCTGCGCCCCGGCGAGGAGCCGCTGCCGGCGCCCCTCGTCCCGATCGGCCGCGCGAGACCGAGGTCGACGATCTTGAGCTGGCTGTCGGGAGTCAGAACCAGGTTCTCGGGCTTCACGTCGCGGTGCACGAGACCTCTCTTGTGCAGCGCGTGCAGACCCTTGGCCGCATCGGCGCCGATGCGCCGCGTGAGGTCCTCGACCGGGGCTCCGGAACGCGCGACGAACTCGCGCAGCGTCGTGCCCTTCACGTATTGCATGACGAGGAAGCTCGTCTGGTGGCCAGGCAGCTCGATCGTCTCGAAGCCGTAGATCTCCGCGACGTTCGGGTGGCGCAGCTTCTGGCCGACCTGGCCCTCGGCGAGCAGGCGTGCGCGTGCGCGTTCGTCGGCCGCCAGCTCCCGGCGCAGGAACTTGATCGCGACCTCGGTGCCGGGCGGCAGACCGCCGTAGGGCGCGAGCAGCCGCGCGCGGTGCACGGTGCTCGACGACCCGCTGCCGAGCTCCTGCACGAGCTCGAACCGGCCCGCCGTCGCGAGCGCGAGGTGGTCCTGCTCGGTCTGCTCTCCGAGCGGCAGCGATCGGGCGTCCTCGGCTTCGCTTATCACCTGCACGTTGTAGCCGCAGCCAACGCGGTCGTTCCACGCCGATTTTCGTGAAGGTTGCACCCGCTCCATCACTGCGCGAGGCTTGCGCGATGCCCGCCGCGCCGCAAACGCGCACGGCGATGGTGTGCGCGCGGTCGCGCAGTGTCAGGTTCGTGCGGCGGCCGCCGGTTCCACGATCCCGGTCGCGGTCGCGAGCGCCGCGCGCAGGCCGTCGCTCGCGATCCCGCCCTGCAGCGAGATCGTCTCGAGCGGACCGCCGAGTGCGAGACGGTCGGCCAGCGCGCGCGCGCCGGCGCTGACGCTGTCGTCGCCGACTGCGATCACCGCGTGCGGGCGCAGCCAGCCGAGCATGGTCTCGAGCTCGGCAGTGGCCACCGCGCCGAGCGTCTTCCACTCGCCGCCGCGCGGAGCCAGGATCACGGCGGCCGGGCGGAGTTGCAGCTCGACGAGCACGAACGCGGGCACTTCCTGGTCGAGCAGCAGCAGGTCGAGGCGGGCGCCGTCGCCCGCTGCGAACGTCAACGCCAGGACCTTCTGGTCGATCGCGAGCGCCGACTCGATCTCCCGGCCGCCGAGCGGCTCCCCGAGTGCTCGCATCGCGGTGACTCCCGAGGACAGGTCGGCGACCAACACGACGTGGCAACGGGGCTGCTGCGGATCGGGCGCCGTCCATGAGCGGAGCTGGTCGCGCAATACCACTTGCAGCGTGCCGCGTGCGTTCGGGTCGGCGAGGCGTTCGCGCAGGCGTCCGGCCGCAGCCGCGTCGGGCTGCGGCGCATCGGTCGGGGCCCGCAGACCCGCGTCGCCGGCGCCGATCCCGGCGCCCGCGGGCTCGGGGATCGCGTCCGCGTGGTCCTTCGCGAGCATGTCCGTGCGTCGCGCGCCCTCCATCATCAGAGCTGTGGGCGCGAGCGCGATCGTGATCGGGATCCGGTTCCTGTCGATCGCGATCGGCCGGAACTCGAACCGGCCCTCGGGCTGCCGCATCGACCGGAAGAACGCGTCGGGTCCGAGCAGACCCGCGAACGTGGCGTGCAGCACCTTGCCGCCGCTGAACAGCACGACTCCGGTCCCGGCCGGGGTGGCGATCGTGAGGCGTCCGGTGCGGCGGCCGGCGTGCAGCAGACCGACCACGTCGGTGAACGACGTGCATGCGAGGTCACCCGCGAGGTCGCTCAGGACACGCAGGCGCTGCCGGCGCGCTGTCTCCGACCACGCCAGCGCCGCGTTCAACCTCGCGACGAGCTCCGGAATGACGAAGGGCTTCACGACGTAGTCGCGCGCTCCGGCCTCGAACGCCGCGACCTTCGTCGAGACGCGGTCGTCGCTCGACAGGAACAGCAGCGGCACGTCGGCGAATGCGTCTTCGCGGCGCAGCTCGCGGCAGAACTGCAGCCCGCTCTGGTCGCCGAGCGCGATCTCGGCGACGACCGCGTGCACGACCTTGTTCGCGAGGATCTCGTTCGCAGCGGCCGCGCTGCCGGCAGACTCGATCGTGTAGTGCCACGTCTGCCGCAGTCCCATTTCGAGGATGCGGCGCGCTCCGGCGTCGGGATCGACGACGAGCACGGTCGATCGCGACCCTGACTGCGGCGCGGGCATGCAGTGATCCGATCGACCCGGAGTTCCGCGCGGCTTGAGGCCACCGCAGGAAAACCCGGGGGGTGCGTGCGGGAACATCCACGTCCCGCTGGCAAGGCAAGCTTCGTGGAAGTTGCATGCGCCGCATCACTCTGGGAGGCTTCCGCCGACGTCCGCCTGGCCGCAACCGCGCATGCCGATCCGCCTGCACAACTCGCTCACCCGTTCGCTCGAAGAGCTGCGTCCGCTGCGGCAGGGCCTCGTGACGATGTATCACTGCGGGCCGACGGTCTACAGCTCGCCGCACATCGGCAACTTCCGCAGCTTCCTGTTCGCCGACGTGCTGCGGCGATTCGTCGAGGACCAGGGTTACAAGGTCCAGCAGGTCATGAACGTGACCGACGTCGGCCACCTGACGCTCGACGACATCGAGGGCGGCGAGGACAAGCTCGAGGCCGCCGCGCGCAAGGCCGGCAAGACCGCGTGGGACATCGCGAAGCAGTACGAGGCCGAGTTCCGCGAGTGCCAGCGCAAGCTGCACGTGCGGCTGCCGCACCACATGCCGCGCGCGACGGACTTCATCGCGCAGATGGGCGCGATCATCGACGACCTGCTGCAGCAGGGTGTCGCGTATCAGGTGAACGGCAACGTCTACTTCGAGGTCGCGAAGTTCCCCGCCTACGGCAAACTGTCGGGCAAGGTGCTCGACGAGCTCGAGGCCGGGGCGCGCGTCGCCGTCAACGACGAGAAGAAGGACCCGCGCGACTTCGCGCTGTGGAAGGTCGATCCGAAGCACCAGATGCAGTGGGACGCGCCGTTCCGCGACGGCAAACGCGGTTTCCCCGGCTGGCACATCGAGTGCTCGGCGATGTCGATGCACTACCTCGGCGAGCAGATCGACATCCACACCGGCGGCGAGGACAACATGTTCCCGCACCACGAGTGCGAGATCGCGCAGACCGAGGCGCACACGAAGAAACGTTTCGTCGGCATCTGGATGCACGCGCGGCACCTGCTCGTCGACGGCACCAAGATGTCGAAGAGCCTCGGCAACTTCTTCACCGTCGACGACGTGCTCGAGAAGGGGTACTCGGGGCTCGAGCTGCGCTACGCGCTGATCCGCGTGCAGTACCGGCAGTCGCTGAACTTCACGCTGAAGGGTCTCGACGAAGCGCGCGCCGCGATCGGCCGCGTGCAGCAGGCGCGGCAGAAGCTCGTGCGGGTGCGGGACGGGCTCGAGCAGGCCGGTGCCGACGATCTCGCGACCGGTGTCGCCGGCGCGAACGCGGAGTTCACGGCGGCGATGAGCGAGGACCTCAACGTCAGCGAGGCGCTCGCTGCGGTCTTCGAGCTCGTCAGCGCCGTGAACAAGGCGCGGCCGTCGCGCGACGGTGCCGTGGCGGCGCTCGCCGCGTTCGCGCGCTTCGAAGACGTGCTCGGCTGCTTCGGGCCCGAGGGCAACGCGGGTGTCGGCACGGTCGGTGCGTTCGTGCACGGCGTCAGTGTCGAGGAGCTGCTCGCCCAACGGCAGGCCGCGAAGCGCGCGAAGGACTGGGCGACCGCCGACCGCATCCGGGGTCAGATCACCGCCGCAGGCTGGAAGATCGTCGACACGCCGACGGGGCCGCGGCTCGAGAAGGCGTAGCGACTACGGCGGATCGTCGAGGCTCGTGCCACGGGCGTCGTGAACCCTCGGCGTTCAGCTGCGGACCTTGGCGGCATTGGCGCGGCGTGCGTTCTTGCTCTCGTTCCAGGAGGACAGCCCACCCTCGTATTCGATGACGTTGGTGAAGCCGTCGTCCACCAGCATCTGCACCGCCTTGGAGGAGGCGTCACACTTGTCGTTGTCGCAGTAGAGCACGACCTTTCGCGTCTTGCTGCCGGAGGCCCTCTGTGCCACGGCCTGCACGAAGTCGGCCGACGCGAGCGGCACGTTGCGGGCGCCCGGGATGTGGTCCTTGTCGAACCCCTCCTTCGCCACCACGTCGATCAGGAGGAAACCTTCGCCACTCTTGCGCAGGGTCTGGAGCTTCTCTGTGGTGATAGTCTTTTTCATGGCGTGACAGTAACCGGGATGCCGCTGCCGGTGCGGTGCCAAAGGGCGCGGATTGCGGTCTAATTGTCGGCGCGCCAGCGATGTGGCCGTGGAGGTTGGTCGGCCGTACAGCCGCGATCAGCGCTCGGCGAGGACTTGGTCCAGCACACTGGCTGTGACGAACTGATCGAACCAGCGATCCAGAGTCTCGATGCGTGCGCGTTTGACGCGCGCCACGAAGCTTCGGTGGCAGCGCGCCGAACTTCTTCTCCACGTCGCGCGCGTTCGCTGGGCGGCCGAACGCGAGCCGGGACAGGGTGTCGTGCGGGGTGGCCACCAGAGCTCCATGGCGACGGCAGTCGCCGGTGGTACTGGTGGGGGAAGGGGGGGCGACCGGCAGCTTCTTCGCCGGCACGCGACCGCGACGGCCTCGTAGTATGCGCCCTCTCGCCGGCGGCCGGCGGACACGCCACACCTTCCGGACCATCACGCATGTCGATTTCCTTCAAGCTGCGGCTTGCGCTCGCGAACCTGTTCTGTTGTTTCTCTTGTTGCACCGGGCCGCAGGAGCCGCAGGTTCCGAACGCCTCGGTTCCCTCCCAAGCGACGAATGAACCCGCGCCCGTCGCGGCTGCTCCGATGACCGACCCCAAGCCCGCACCGTCTCCCACACCGGCTGCCGCCTACAACCAGCTCTCTGCAGCCGAGGCGCGCGTGATCGTCGGCAAGGGCACCGAGCGCGCCTTCACGGGCGAGCTCACCGACAACAAGGTCGAGGGCACCTACATCTGCCGGCAGTGCAACACGCCGCTCTATGCGAGCAAGGACAAGTTCCACAGCCACTGCGGTTGGCCGAGCTTCGACGACGAGATCGAAGGCCGCGTCGAACGCGTGCCCGACGCCGATGGCATGCGCGTCGAGATCGTCTGTGCCAACTGCAAGGGCCACCTCGGTCACGTGTTCGAGGGCGAAGGCATGACCGCGAAGAACACGCGCCACTGCGTGAACTCGATCTCGATGCGCTTCGTCAAGAAGGGCGACCCGTTGCCCGCGCCGATCGTGCTGAAGAGGGACGCGAAGAAGTAGTCCGCACCGGGTCAGCGCTGGCGCACCAGCTCGTAAAGCACCGGCTGCAGCCGCGCGAGCTTGCCTTGGATCTCGGTCAGCATGGTCCTGATGACCGAGATGTCGATTTGCAACCGTTCCGCGTCCGCTTCCGCCGACCGCGCGCTCGAGACGTTGGCCTGACGCTCCTCGAGCGACTTCTGCTCCTCGAGGAGGCTCTGCAGGCGCGCGGTGGCGCGCTGCGTCGCGAGGGCGCTGTTCGGCAGCTGCTCGAGCAACACGCCGAGCATGCGCTGCTCGTCCTTGGCGATCTCCTCGAGCTGGTCGGCCGCGCTTCGCGAGGCCTGTACCTCGGCCTGGAGAGCCACGACTGCAGCGCGCTTCTTTTCGTACGCGGGCGCATCCGCTTGCTTCATGGACTCCGTCTCCTCGCTGAGCCGGGCCATCAGCGCGGTCAGCTCCGCGTTGCGGCGCGCGATCTTGGCGCGCGTGTCGTCGCGGCGTGCCGTCGACTCGGCGATCATCTTCTCGATCAGCTCCCTGCCCCGGGTCTCGGTCGCGACATCGATGCGGGCCGACAGCAATTGCTGCTCGAGCGCAGCGCTGTGCTGCCGCAACGCGGTCGCGGCCTCGGCACGCGCGAGCAGCTGAGCGCGCTGGGTCTGGAGTTCCGTGTGGCGGCGGTCCAGCTCGTCGCGGCGCTTCGTGAGGTTCTGCATCGGTTGTTCGTAGAGAACCTGATCGAGGCGCCTCTTCAGGTGACCGACGATGGCGTCGATGGCGGCGTCCTGCTGGTCTGCCGACAGCGGGCTCTTGACCTGGAGAGCCGTTTCGAGATGGATCTGGAACGTGCCGGCGAGGTGTGCGACCGGCAGCTCGGTACGGATGGAGGTGATCCCGAGCAGTACACCGCTGAGCACGCGCTGTAGTTCGTTCCGACAAGCGGGCTCGCTCGTCATCGCATCGAGCAACGGCGCGTTGAGCACGAGGTCGCCCGGGCCGAACTGCACGAGCAACACAGCTTGGATGTGCCAATCCGTCTTTCCCTGCTTTTCCTGCGCCCACGAGGGTGGGGCAAGAAGGGCAGCGACCAGGTACAGGGGAAGGTGGAGTCTCATCGGTTCGTCTCCCGGACGGGTCTTGCGAATGTGTCTGCGCGCACCGCCCCGGCACGCGCGTGGGCCAGTTCGAAGCGCACGTTCGCGGCCGCCACCTCGACGCGCGCGGTCTCAGCAGCCGCGCGCTCTGACGCGGCGCGCGCGATCGACCACTCGCGAAGCGAGTCACGCAGCGCCTCGACCTCGGCGCGCAGCGCGCGCATGCCGTCATCGCGCCACGCATCCTCGTCCGCGTGCGCGCAGCGCGGCCACATGCTGAGACCCAGTGCGACGAGCAGCGACGCAGCGAGCAGGATCAGCACGTGTCGTCGGGTTCGCTTCGCGGCGAGGTCGCGCAGCGAAGCCGGCGAGAAATCGCGGCCCGGGACAGGCGGCAACGCCGCATCGGCGTCGGCGAGTCGGCGCAGCAGGTCGGGATCGAACGGACTCATGCGCGTTCCTCGAGCCCGAGCTCGGCGCGCAGCCGTTGCCTCGCGCGTGTGAGCCGCGCATCGACCGCCGCGCGCGAACAGCCAAGCGCGTCGGCGATCTGCTCGATGTCGCGCTGCTCGAGGTAGCGCAGCACGAGGACTTCGCGGTCCTTCTGGGCCAGTCGATGCATCGCCCGCTGCGTGCGGTCGAGCTGTGTCGCCTGCACGTCGTCGCCGAGCACAGGCGCGGCCGGCTCGTCCGGGGCGCTTCCCAGACACCAACCGAACAGCCGGCGCCGCGCGCTCGCGGCGCGCACGTGATTCTGCGCCTTCCGGATCGCGATGCGGGTCAGCCAGGTGCTCAGACTCGCGTCGCCGCGGAACGTCTTCCGGTGCCGCCAGGCCGCGAGCAGCACTTCCTGCACGACGTCGTCGACCTCGGTCGTGCCGGGCCAGCCGAGCAGCCGGTGCACGAGCCGCCGCAGCCGCGGGGCTTCGGCGCACAGCGCCACCTCGTTGGCCGGCGCCGCCGGAACGGCGCGCTGCGCCTTGGCGTCGAGCGTGGCCAGCAAGGTGGCGAAGGGCATGCACGCCTTTGGACACGGCTCCGACCCGGTTCTGACAAGGGGGCCGTTTCCGACTGGCGTCGGTTCGCTCACTGCAGCAGCGTCGACGCGCGGTTCGTCAGCTGGTCGATCGGCGAGCCCAGCGCCAGCGTCTGGAAGTGCAGCGAGAGGCCCTGGAACTGCGGGTTCGGCGGGATCGGGAGCAGCGTCGTGCTCGGGCCCGAGCTGCCGGGGTAGAAGGTCGGACCGGCCAGGATCACGATCGGGTTCGGGCCGATCAGCAGCGTGCCCCAGAATGGCAGCGGGATGCTCGTCGCGACGGTCGATGCCGCCATCACGTAGACGCCGCCCAGGGGGCCGTAGTCGTCGATGCGGACCGTGCCGCCGATCGGCGTGCAGGGACTCGCAGCCACCGCGGGGCCGCACAGCACGCTCGCGAAGTGTGCGTTGAAGATACCCGGCGCGCCGGGTGTGTAGGCCGACAACGTCGCGCGCCCCGTGCTCGAGAGCGACGGCCACGCATTCATGCCGGTGTAGGTGCCGCCGAGCGGCGTCACGTCGCCGCGGCGCGCCAGCACGGTCAGCGACCCGTTCGGCGAGCTGACGACCAGACGATCCTGGCCGCTCGCGCTCGAGAGATCGCACCAGAGCACGAGGTTGCCCTGGTCGTCGAGCGGCGTCATCGGGTTGCGCGAGTAGGCGAGGCCGAAGCACTGGCCGCCGTCGACCGGGTCGTAGAAGGCGAGCGCCTTGCGGAAGTTGCCCGGCGAGCCCGCGAACCAGCCCGTGTTCGGCGTGCCCGCGTTGAAGTCCGCGAGCACCGCGATCTCGCCGCTGCCGTTCAGCGCGGCGCCCTGGAAGTCCGTGTAGGTGCCGCCGGCCGGCGTCGGATCGCCGGCGCGCAGATACCACGCGTCGACGCCGTTCGTGCGCACGACGATGCCGCGGCTCGTGGGGCCGCCGTTCACGATCGCGCGGTAGCAGATCTGGCCGCAGTCGTTGATCGCGGGCACCGGGCCCGCCGGGATCCAGGTGCCGTCCTGGAAGCCGAACGCTTCGGTGCCGAGCAGCGCGATCGTGCCGCCGCCCGGCGCGGGGTTGCCGGCCGCGGCGATCGTCGTGATCACGCCGCCCTGCCACAGGAACAGGTTCGAGTTCGTCGTGCCCGGCGGCGACGCGAGGAAGGCCACGGCGCCGCGGTTGTTCATCGAGCCGGGGCCGATCTTGTCGAACGTGCCGCCGAGCGGCGACGGGTCGCCGACGCCGGCGACCTTGATGATCGTCGCGGCTGCCGCGAGGTAGAGGAAGAGACCGCGCGTCGTCGTTCCGTTCACGACGTCGGCGAAGAACAGCACGTCGCCCGCGTCGTCGATCGGCGGCGCGAACACGGTGCCGCCGAAGAAGCCCGCGAACGTGCCGCCGCCGGGAGCCGGGTCGCCGCAGGTACCGTGCATGCCGGAGCCGCCGCCTTGACCGCAGCCCATCGCGATCGCGCGCAGGCCGAGGGCGTCGACGACGAAGACGCCCTGGTTGCGCGCGACGCCGTTGACGCTCGC
>Ga0111538_10002439_pt1 | contig 26116 bp, 19 predicted proteins | sample SoiMethybrSBSTD1_FD_79669 | JGI IMG/M metagenome (GOLD analysis project Ga0111538, IMG submission 79669) | Bulk soil microbial communities from a Populus tree surrounding site in Tennessee, USA - Soil MetaG P. TD hybrid SBSTD1 (version 2)... | ecosystem: Environmental > Terrestrial > Soil >...
ATAAAACCCGAGGGCATCCTGCGGCTGCTGCTCCGTCGCGGCAGGCATGGTCTTTCGATGAAGCTGCTGGAGCGGCACCCGCACGGGCTCGACCTGGGAGCGCTCGTGCCGCGGCTGCCGGAGCTGATCGCGCACCCGAGCCGGCGCATCGAGCTCGCGCCCGAGCGCATGATCGCCGATGTGTCGCGCCTCGAAGCCGAGCTCGATGTGAAGCGCAGCGGTGCTCTGCGCGTGATCGGGCGCCGGCAGCTGCGCAGCAACAACTCCTGGATGCACAACAGCCGGCGGCTCGTGAAAGGTCCGGAGCGCTGCGCGTTGATCGTTCATCCCCTGGACGCGGAGCGCCTGGGGATCCACTCGGGCCAGCGCGTGCGCGTAGAGTCGCGGGTCGGCGCGATCGAGGTGCTCGCCACGGTTTCGGACGAGATCATGCCGGGCGTGGTTTCGCTGCCTCACGGCTGGGGCCATCATCGCGACGGGGCCGAGCTCAGCGTGGCCCGCGAACGGCCGGGCGAGAGCCTGAACGACATCCTCGACGAGCGCGCCTTCGACGTGCCGACCGGCACCGCCAGCCTGGGCGGCATGGAGGTGTCGGTCGTTCCCTGCTGACGCGAGCCGGCCGATCCTTGCTTTGTCCGCCAATGTCATGGCGGGTGGCGGAAAGTGCAACCCTCGGCCCGGCTCAATCCGGTTGTCGGCCCGTGGTCCGATCAGGTAACCAGAAGCAATGTTTCGCAGCTTTTTGACGGGCGCCTTGGCATTGTGCGCGGTGGGTTGCGGCGGCGACGACGAGCCGGCGAAGCAGCCGACCCAGCCGACCGGCCGTCAGCTGGGCCCGCCCGTGGTGATTTCGGATCTCACCTGCGACGCCGACAAGCACCGCGACGCCCCCTTTCCGGTGGTGAAGATCACCGACCGGGACGTCATCGTGGACTACCCGTGCGACATCCCGAGCGGCTCGCCGGTCACGTTCATCCTGAATCTGCACGGCACGCAAACCGTTGAGGCGCTGAAGCAATATCTTCGTCCCTACCTCGGCTCGCTGAAGTACGTGACCTCGCACCGCTTCATCATCGCAACGCCCAATTCGGTCGTGTCGCAGTGGGGGAACATGGACGGGGGCCGGGACGAGCCGCATATCCTCGAGGTCATCGACTGGATGTACGAGACCTTCAAGGGCTTCGACATCGTGAACATGTGGGTCGCCGGCCACTCGTGGGGCGCCTTCTACACGACGACGTTCGTCTGCAAGCCCGAGCTCGAGGGTCGCGTGACCGGCGCGGTGCTGATGTCAGGCGGCGTCAGGATCCCCGAATGCGCGGACCGGCTGGCGCTGATCGGCACGGTGGGGGAGACGGACATCGTTCCTGGAGAGCTCGCTCAGGACGACGTCGCCGCGGCGCACGGTTGCGGCCCGAAAGAAGTCACGCAGCTCGGCAACAACACGCTGACGCAATGGCCGAACTGCAACCCGGGCTTCGTTCATCAGAGCTACCTGATGCTCGGCAAGGGCCATGGTTTCGATCCCGTCGATTGGCCCGACGAGGGCATGACCCTGAATATCGCGGACGCCATGGTCACCGCGCGCGGCGAGTAGTCCGCGCGGTGCGCCAGCTGTTCTTCGACCTCGATGGCACGCTGATCGATCCGAGGGCAGGCTTCGTCGCATCGCTTTCGCACGCGCTCCGCGAGCTCTCGGTTCCGGTGCCGCCGGCGGATGCGCTCGCCCGCTACATCGGCCCGCCGCTCGAGCACACTTTGCGCGAGCTGCTCGGCCCGGGCGGCGACGTCCGCCGCGCCGTCGCCCTCTATGACGAGCGCTACGCGGCGCAGGGCATCTTCGAGAGCGCCGTGTATCCCGGAGTTGCCGCGGGGCTCGCCGAGCTCGCGAGTGCCGGCTTCACTATTCGGGTGCTCACCTCGAAGCGCCATGACTTCGCGCTCGAGGTCGTCGCTCACCATGGATTGTCGAGCTGGGTGAGCGAGGTGAGGGGTTTCGAAACTTCCGGCTCGATCAGCGACAAGGCGAGCTTATTGAAGAGCGCGCTCGAGGCTGCGGCCCTCGCGCCGGGCGATTGCTGGATGATCGGTGATCGATCATTCGACGTGCTCGCGGCGCGCGAAAACGGTGTCAGGGCGATCGGCGTCGCGTGGGGCTACGGCTCGCGTAGCGAGCTCGAGCAAGCGGGTGCCGAGGTGGTGGTCGGTGACATGGCGGAGCTCATGCGCGTCCTCGCTGCTTCTGGGTGCTGAAGCCCCCGGGTGAGCTGGAGTCGCGAGATAAGGGGTGGTACCTTATGGGGTTTACGAACCGTGCCCGCCCCGTCCACCAGGAGTACGCGCCCGTCGAGCCCGAGTGGTGCACTCGGATCGGGGACGCTGTCCGTGCTCGGAGCGCCCCGTGGCGCCCGCTACGTGATCCGCGAGCAGCTGGCGACCGGGGGCATGGGAGTGGTCTATCGAGCGATCCACCAATCCAGCGGCCAGGAACGCGCCCTCAAGCGCTTGAAACCACAAGCGACGTCGCAGCCGCTGATCGTGGAGGCATTCGAGCGCGAGTACCAGGTTCTAGCGAGCCTGGATCACCCCCGGATCATTCGTGTCTTCGACTACGGGGTGGACGAGATCGGGCCCTACTACACGATGGAGCTCCTCGAGGGGGAGGACATGCGGGCCGCGGCGCCGCTGCCGTACCGCGAGGCGTGCCGCTACCTGCGCGACGTCGCCACGTCGCTCGCGCTCTTGCACGCGCGCCGGCTGATCCACCGGGATCTGAGCCCGACCAACGTGCGGATGACCGCGGACGGGCACGTCAAGCTGCTCGACTTCGGCGCTTTGAGTGCGTTCGGCAACACCCAGCTCGTCGTGGGAACCGCGCCGGGCGTCCCGCCCGAAGCGCTCGATGGCTCGCCCCTGGATCAGCGGGCCGATCTGTACTCGCTCGGCGCGCTGGCCTACTGGATGTTGACGCGCCGGCACGCGTATCCGGCGCGCCACCTCGACGAGCTGGTCGAGATGTGGGGCCAGGCCCCGGCCTCGCCGTCGGTGCTGGTCGAGGGCATTCCGCGCGAGCTCGACTCCCTGGTGATGTCGCTGCTCAGCCTGGACGCCCGCGCGCGGCCGGCCAGCGCCGGCGAGGTGATCGCGAGGCTGAGCGCGATCGCGGCGTTGCCGCCGGAAGCCGAGGGCGAGGCGGATCGCCTCGCGCAGAGCTTCTTGCTCAGCCCGCGCTTCACCGGCCGGCTCGCCGAGCTCTACGAGCTGCGCCGGCGGGTCGATGCCGCGGCGGCGGGCAACGGAGGCACGCTGCGCATCGAAGCGGTTGCCGGGATGGGGCGCACGCGTTTGCTCGAAGAAGTCGCGGTGAAAGCTCAGCTCAGCGGCAGCGTGGCGATCAAGGTCGACGCCAGCGTGGACCGCGCGCCCCACGGCACGACGCGGGCGCTCGTCAACCGGCTGTTCGACGCGCTGCCGGAGATCGCCCGCGACGCTGCGCCGCGCTTCCGCAACGCCCTTTCCGCGCTTGGCCGCGAGATCGAAGCTCGGCTCGGCGGCGGCCGCAGCTCGCTGCCGTCGGTGCCCCTGGGGGTGAGCCGCGCGCCGAGCGCAGTCGAGGAAGACGACCTCGCGACCGGGCTCGAGGGCTGGTTCGCCGCGATCAGCCGGGGCAGACCGATCGTGCTGCTGATCGATAACGTCGAGTACGCGGACGAGCCGAGCCTGGGCCTGTTCGCGAGCCTAGCCAGCATCGCGAGCGCGCATCCGTTGCTCTTGGTGGTGACCGAGTGCATGCGGCGCGAGCCGGCTTCGGCTCCCGGCCTCTTGAAGCTGCGCGCCCAGGCCGACCGCATGGCGCTATCGGGCTTGTCCGCGGTGGAGATGCTCGAGCTCACGCGCTCGCTGTTCGGAGACGCGCCGAACGCCGAACGCTTCGCGGATTGGCTTCACGGCTGGACCGCCGGCAGCCCGCTGCATTCGCTCGAGATCTCGCGACAGCTCGTGGCAAAAGACGTGATCCGGTACTCGGCCGGCATCTGGATGCTCCCGGTCGAGCGTCCGGAAGCGGGCTTGCCGGGGGCGCTCGAAGACGCGCTACAGGTCAGGATCGCGTCGCTCGGCGACGCGGCGCGGGCCCTCGCCGAGTGCCTGAGCCTGCAGCGCGAACAGCCGACCCTCGAGCTGTGCCGGCTCCTGGCTCCGACGAAGACCGAGCGCGAGGTGCTGGGTTTGCTCGACGAGCTGGCGCGCAACGACGTGCTCCACGCCGAGCAGGCCGGCTATCGCTTCAGCAGCACCGCTCTGCGCGAAGCCCTGCTCAACAACATGGAGGAGGAAGCGAGCGAGCAGAATCACCGGCTGCTCGGAGCGGCGCTCGCCCAGCTCGCCGGCGCCGACAATCTCGGGCTCCAGATCGAGGCGGGCTGGCACCTGATCCGCGGCGGCGAGCAGATCCAGGGCGCCGACATGATCGCCCGCGTGGCCAGCGACGCCGTCACGGTGCGCGTGCTGATCGCCGACTTGCACCACGTGGCGGAACCGATCGAAGCCGCGCTCAACGTCTACAAGCGGAACCGCTACTCGGTGTATGCGCGCATGCCGCTGCTCGCCGCGCTGGCGCAAGCGGGCTACTATCAGGATCGCGAGTGGGGCGAGCGCTACGGCGACGAGGCGCTGGACGTGCTCGAGCACATCACCGGTCTCAGGATGGCGCGGCTGTTCCGGCGCTTCGTCGGCCGCCACCTGGGGTTGATGTGCGGCCTCTTGTTCGCGTATCTGCGCTTCCGTTTCGCGCCGCGCGCCGAGCGCACGTATTCGTTCGTTCAGATCCTGGTGCAGCTGTTCGGCGCGGTGACGACGCTGACCGGGGCCGCTGCGGCCGCGCTCGACGCGGACCGCGCCGCACGCGTCGCCGACGTGCTCGAGCCGTTCTCGGTGCTCCCGGAGCGCGCGACGCCGGTCGGCATCTACCAGTTTTGCCGCGCGCTCCAGGAGCTGGCGCGCGACAACGAGGCCTCGGCTTACCAGACCTTCGACACGCTGCTCGCCCGCTTTCAGAATCCTCGTTACTACCCGACCTTGCCCGGTGACGCGCGCGTGCTCTACGTCGCGGGGGCCCATTTCGCGCGCGGCGCGTTCGGGGTCTTTCGTCGCGACGGGCAGAGCGCGCTCGAAAGCGCGGAGGCGCTCGATCGGCTGGGGCTCAAGCTCTATTCGATGATCGCGAGCCAGCTTCGATTTTTGTATCACTCGAACCGGGGCGAGTTCCTCAAGGCGGCCGCTCATCGCGAGCAGGTGGAGCTTCACGCGGCGCACGTGGGCTCGGCGTGGCAGGTCGAGCTCTGGGAGCCTTCGGCCCTGATACCGGTGCAAGTCGCCTTGTCGGACGTCGTCGCCGCCACCCGTATCGCCGATCGGCTCGAGCTGCTCAGCCGCTCCGTGGCTTCGCTGCGCTTCTACGCGCGGATGGCGGCGCGAGCCGTGATGTTGGTGCGCGGCGATGCCGATGTGATGGTGCGCTTGCGCAGCGATCTCGATGCCGACGAGCGCCCCCCGCGGAGCTTCACGGGGTGGGCGGCGACCTACGCGTTTTTGGCCCGCGGCCACAACGAAGCGCGCGAGTTTCTGGAAGCGAGGGAAATCTGCGAGCGCGTGAAGTCCCACCTTACGGAAGCCGACGACGACTTCGGAATTCTGTTCATCGGCGTCGAGATCGAGCTCGCGATCGCCGAGGCGGGGCTCGGCGAGTTTGGCAACGCGATTGCGCGCATCGACGCCATTCTCGCTCGCTGGAGCGACATCGACCAACCACTCTTGCAGGGCCTGCTGCACGAGGCGCGCGCCCGGATCGCCTGGAGCGCGGGCAACACCCTCGAGTTTCGCCGCAGCCTGCAGCAGGTGGAGCGCTGGTTCCGTCCCACCGAGGCGCCGATTCTGATCGGCCGCTGCGAGCGGCTGGCGGAGCTCGACTCCGGGGGCACCGGGACGCGGCGGGCCTTCCGCGCCGGCGGCGAGATCACCGACCCTGCTTTCGGATCGGGCCCGAGCACTGATCCCCGGACGGGCTCCGCAGTAGAGGTGCAGACGGTTCAGGCCAACCCGAAACGCCTGATGTCGCCGACCTGAGCGGCCGCCGGCGCGCGCCATAGCGCGAGATCCTCGGGTGTATCGATGTCGAGCGCGAGACCGCGACGCTGGCAGAGCCGGTAGCTCTGGCCGCGGCGGGCGGCGTCGGAGCGATGAAGCTCGAGGCTGTCCGACTGGCCGAAACGGGTCGGCTGCGCCGGCAGCGGCATCAGCAGGGCGTTGGTGCACTCGCCGCGCAGGTCCGGCGCCAGCACGACTTCGGAGCTCTGTCCCAGCTCGAGCAGCGCTTCGAGATCGGCGACGGTGAGCTCCGGCAAGTCGCCCATCAGCACCAGGGCGCGTTCCGCGCTGCCGGCGCACCCTTCCAGCGCGCGATCGACGATCGCGCCGAGCGGCGCCGGGGCGCGATCGAAAGCGACGCGCGCGCCGTAGGGAGCGGCCATGAGACCGACCTCGACGCAGTCGGTGGCCACGACCACGTCGCGCGCGGCCGGGTGCCGCTGGAGCACACCGAGCACGTGTTCCAGCATCGAGCGCGCGAGCGCCGTGCGGCTCGGGGCGTCCAGACAGCCCGCGAGCCGCGTCTTGGCCCGGGCAAAAGCCTTCACCGGGACCAGCACCAGGAGCCCGCTTTCGTTCATCGCGCGAGCTCCTCGGCGAAGCGCAGCACGTCGCGGGCCAGCGCGGCGGCGGCGGCTCGGTCGCTCATCAGGGTCGCGGTGGGCAGCACCGGAACATCGAAGCCGAGCGCCTCGTCGCCGCGTTCGACCACGAAGCCGTCGAGCAAAGGTGCGTAGTGGCGCGCGACCGCGCTCGCCGACGCTGGTTCGCCCGTGAGCTCCGGGATCATGCGGGCGAGCGGTCCCTTGACGGCCTGGCCGCCGAGGATCGGGCTTACCGCGAGCACGGGAACCCGGTCGAGCGCGGCGCGCACGCCGGGCCGAGTCACGATCGGATCCAGAGAAACGTAGGGATTCGACGGGCCGAACAGCACCAGCTCGGCCTGAGCCAGCGCCTCGAGCACCCCGGGTGCGGGCGGCGGATCCGCGCCGAAGCGAACCGCCCGCACCGTGGGAGCGCTGCGCCGGTGCACGAACCACTCCTGAAAGCCCAGCACGCCGTCGCTCTCGGTTTCGATCAGGGTGGGGCAGGGGGCGTCCGCCATCGGCACGATCGGAACTTGTGCACCGAGCGCCCGCCGCAGCCGATCGGTGACCTGACTCAGGGTCTCGCCCGCCTTGAGGCCGCGCGTACGCGCGAGGTGCGTCGCCAGGTCGCGATCGCCGATGCTGAACCACGCCGCCTCGCCGTAGCGCTCGAGCAGCGCGAGCGCGCCGAAGCTCTCGTCGGCGAGTCCCCAGCCGCGCGCTTCGTGGGCGAGGCCCGCGAGCGTGTACATCACGGTGTCGACGTCCGGGCTCACGTAGAGACCCCAGTGCTCGAAGTCGTCGCCGGTGTTGACGACGGCGGTCAGCGCCGAGGCCGGCAGCACCGCGGCGAGCCCGCGCACGAACCGCGCGCCGCCGACGCCGCCGGAGAACACGACCACGCGGGGCGTGCTCACGGGGCCTCGCCCTCCGCGTAGAGATCCTGTTCGAGCGGGCGGCACAAGCGCCGCGCCGGCTCGTCGACGGGATCGAAACGCAAGCCGCGCACGTGGACCAGCGGCCGGCCCTCGGCGGCCTGGCCCGCGATCAGATCGGCGGCGGTCGCGACCTGGTCGCCGAGCGCAGACTGCGTGTGCTCGAGCTTTCTGCCATGGCGGTCGGGCTCGCCGCGGCGATCCCAGAGCGGCGGCAGCCCGGAAATCCCGATCGCGGCGCCGAGGGCGCCCAGGCGGAAGGGCCGGCCATGCGAATCGCTGATCACGATGCCGAGCTTTTTGCCCGAATGGCGCTCGAGCGCCGCCCGCAGCCGCGCCGCGGACGCGTCGGGATCGGCCGGAAGCAAGAGGGCCCACGGCCCTTGTCCCCGGCGCGCTCCGGGCTCGGCCGCGTTGCTGAAGTCGATCCCCGCGTCGGCGCACACGAAGCCCAGCCGATGGCGCACGACCAGCGCGCCGGGCGCGGCGCGCGAGACCGCGCTGGCCTCGCGCAGCACGAGCTCGACGACGCGCGGATCCTTGCCGGTGCGCGCCCCGAGACGCTCCGCGCGTCCGCTCGGGATCACCGAGGAAAGATCGACGAAGCGGTCCTCGGAGCGGGAGACGACTTTCGACGCCACGACCATCACGTCACCGTCGAGAAGCTCGATCCGGCTCCGCTCGAGCGCTTGGCGCGCGAGCTCCGCGAGGTCGTCGCCAGGCATCACCGTGGGGACGCCGCGGAGGGCGGACAGCGAGAGGATTTCGTCACAAGCGATGGTCATGCGGCTAGACTCCGCGGATGCGCATCGGCTTGATCGGTGGAACCGGCAAGGAAGGACGCGGCCTCGCCTTGCGCTGGGCAAGCGCCGGGCACGAGATCCTGATCGGCTCGAGAGATCCGGAGAAAGCTCGCGCGCGGGCGGCGGAGCTCAGCGATGCGATTACGGGTGGCGATAACGGCTGGGCGGCGAGCGGCGCCGAAGTCGCCGTGCTCGCGGTGCCGTACGCCGCGCACCGCCCGACGCTGGTCGAGCTCGCGCCGGCCCTCGCGGGCAAGATCTTGATCGACATCACCGTGCCGCTCGTGCCGCCCAAGGTGCGCCAGGTCGCGCTGCCCGAAGGCAAGGCCGCGGCGCTCGAAGCTCAGGCGCTGCTCGGCCCAACGACCAAAGTCGTGGCCGCGCTGCACCACGTGAGCGGCGTGCACCTGGCCGCGATCGAGCACGCGATCGATTGCGACGTGCTCGTGTGCAGCGACGATGCTCCGGCGCTCGAGCTCGCGATCCGCTTGATCCAGGATCTCGGCCTGCGCGCTTACGACGCAGGGCCGCTGGTCAACGCGATCGCGCTCGAAGCGCTGACTCCCGTTCTCTTGCATTTGAACAAGCGCTACGCGTCTCCGGGCACCGGCCTGCGGATCACTGGGATCCCGTGAGGTCACGTCCCGGCGAGCTCCGCCATCAGCCGCAGCGCTTCCGGTTGCTGGGTGCCGACCAGCATCGTGCCGAGCTTGGACGCCTTCCAGGCCTGGAAATGATCGCGAATGCGCTCGGCCGGTCCGACCAGGTGTAACCGATCGACCAGCGCGTCCGGCACCGCTTGAATCGCGTCGTTCTTGTGACCCGCGAGGTACGCGTCCTGGATCTTGCGCGCGGCGTCCGCGAAGCCGATCTTCGAGACGTACGCGTTGTAGAAGTTCTTATCGCGCGCGCCCATGCCGCCGATGTAGAGGGCGAGTTGCATTTTGATCGGCAGCCGCAACTGGTCGAGGTCGTCGCCGAGGATCACCGTGACGTTGTTCGCGACATCGTAGTTCGCGAGGCTCTTGCCGTTGCCGGCGCGCGCGAAGCCCTCGTTGAGGTGCTGCTCCGTCAGGTGGAACTGCGTGGGATCGAGGCACGTGAGGAGCAGGCCGTCGGCGATTTCGGCGCTCAGCGCCTGGCTCTTCTCCGCCATCGAGGCGGTGTAGATCGGGATGTCTTTGCGGCCATGCAGGATGCTCTTGAGCGGCTTGCCGAGGCCGGTCGCGCCGGGGCCCTTGTACGGGATCTGATAGCGCTCGCCCGAGAACTCCAGCGGCTTTTCGCGGGCCAGGATCTTGCGCACGATCGTGATGTACTCGCGCAGCCACGCGAGCGGCTTGTCGAAGGGGACGCCGTGCCAGCCCTCGACCACCTGCGGCCCGGAGGTGCCGAGCCCGAGGATGAAGCGCCCGCCGCTCAGCTGATCGAGCGTCATCGCCGTCATCGCGGTGTTGGCCGGCGAGCGTCCGGGCATCTGCATGATGCCCGTGGCGAGGCGGATCTTTTTGGTGTGCGCGCCGATGTAGGCGAGCGGCGTGACCGCGTCGGAGCCCCAGGCTTCCGCGGTCCAGACCGAGTCGTAGCCGAGCCGTTCCGCTTCCTGGATCAGCTCGTAGTTGATGCTGATGTGCGAGCCGGAATAGCCGTAAGCGAGTCCTAAACGCATGGGATCCTCGAATCAGGTGAGTGGCCGGAGCTTCTTCTTGAGCTCGAAACGGTGGAGCGAGCTCGCGGCGAGCGCAGCATAGCTGCCGAACGTCGCCTCGACATCGGTGATACGATCGAGCGCGCCGAGCTCGGGATCGCCCTCGCCGCTAACCGAAAAGCGCCGCAAGACTCCGTATAGCGTGTCGCGCTCGTACGGAATGCGGCCCGCGCCGCGGATCAGCGATCGCATGCGCGCGGGGCTCGCCAGCTGTCCGTGCGCCGCGCCGGCCGAGGTGGAGATGCTCTCGTTCATCAGGGTTCCGCCGAAGTCGTTCGCGCCGCAGGAGAGCAAACGCTGGGCGCGCTCGAAGCCCGATTTGACCCAGGATACCTGGAGATTCGGGATGTCTTTACCGAGCATCAAGCGCGCGATCGCGTAGAGCCGGACCACCAGCGCCTCGTTCGGGCCGCCCGACAGATCGGGCAGGAGCGCGTCCCGGAACATCGGCGCTTCCTCGTGTACGAACGAAAGCGGCACGAACTCCGTGAAGCCGCCGGTCTCGCGCTGGATCGAGCGCAACAGGGCGAGGTGCCGGATGCGCTGCTCCGAAGTCTCCACGTGGCCGAACATCATGGTCGAGGTGGTGCGGATCCCGAGCTCATGGGCCGTGGTCACGACCTCGATCCATTCGCGGGTCGTGATCCGGCCCGGAGCGATCCGATCGCGGAGATCGTCGTCCAGCACCTCCGCGGAAGTGCCCGGCAAGGTGCCGAGACCCGCGTCGCGCAGCTCTTCGAGAAAGGCGCGGATCGAGAGCTTGGCGAGGCGCGCGCCGTACTTGATCTCCTCGGGGGAAAACGCGTGAAGGTGAAGCTCGGGCGCTTCGGCCTTGATCGCGCGGCACAGCGCGACGTAGTGGCGGCCGTCGACGTTCGGCGCGAGCCCGGCCTGGAGGCACACCTCGGTCGCGCCGTAGTCGCGCGCTTCGAGCGCGCGGCGCACGACCTCTTCCGTCTCGAGAAAGTACGCCTGCTCGGAGCGATGATCGCGCGAGAAGGCGCAGAATTTACAGCTCTTCACGCAGACGTTGGTGAAGTTGATGTTGCGGTTCACGACGTAGCCGACGTCGTCGCCGACTTGCTGCTTTCGCACCTGATCGGCGGCGGCGCGCAGCGCTTCGAGATCGGGCCCCTCGAGCCGATCGAGCAACAGGGCGTCCTCGATGCCGAGCTCGCGTCCCTCGAGACACGCGTCGAGCACCTGGCGGGCGCGAGAGGCGGTCATGACGGCATCAACCGTGCGGGATCGAGGCGCCGCTGAGCGTCGTCGACCGCCGCGCTCAGGGCCGGGTCCAGGAAGCGATCGTCCGCGGCATAGCTCGGGTAGATCGAAAGCCGCGGCGAGAGCTCGAAGCCTGCGTCACGGCAGCGCCCGCGGAGCCCCGCGAGCTCCGGCCAGGGCTGCTCGGGATTGATGTAGTCGCGCGTCACAGGGGAGATGCCTCCAAAGTCGTTGATGCCAGCGGCGAGGAGATCCTCGATCCGCTCCGGGTTGAGGTTGGGCGGTGCCTGCAGTCCGACCTCGGCGTCGAGCACGAGCCGCGCCAGAGCGACCGTGTGCAAGAGCTCGTCGGCGGCCGGCGCCGGGTGGCTCGCCATCGGCGTGTCCGGGTGCGGCGTGAAGTTTTGCACAATCACTTCTTGCACGTGCCGGTAGCGGCGGTGATGCTCGCGGATCGCGAGCAGCGTTTCCACGCGGTCGCGCGGGGTTTCGCCGATGCCGATCAGGATGCCGGTGGTGAAGGGGATGCTGAGCTCGCCGGCTTCGCGCAGCATCGCCAGCCGGCGCGCGGGGCGCTTGTCGGGCGCGCGATGGTGGGGCGCTCCGCGCTGGCACAGGCGCTCGCTCACGTTCTCGAGCATCAGCCCGAGGCTCACGTTGCAGCGGCGCAGGCGCCGTATCTCGTCGTAGTCGAGCACGCCGGCGTTGGTGTGCGGCAAGAGCCCGCGCTCGAGCGCGCGCTCGGCAGCCCACACCAGGTAGTCGACCGTGCTCGCGTGCCCCCAGCCGCTCAGGGTGTCCCGGTAGACGCCAAAAGCGGTTTCGGGCTGGTCGCCGAGGCAGAACAGGGCTTCGGCGCAGTGCTGGGCCTGGGCTCGGTCGAGCGTCGCGAGGATCTCGTCCGGCGTCATGGTCCAGGCGCCCGGCTCCCCCGGCGAGCGCCGGAAGGCGCAGTAGTCGCAGCGGTTGCGGCACAGATTCGTCACCGGCAAAAAAGCCTTGGGGGAGAACGTGATGCGCTTGCCGTAGTGGCGATCCCGGCGGGCGCCGGCGGCCTGGACGAGCCGGGCACTGGCGGCGACTGGGACGCTGGCCAGGGCGAGCGCGACTTCGTCGGGCAGGGCCTCGTCGCGGTACGCGGCCGCGAGCGCGGCACTGAGGGCCGCAGCAGGTTCGCTCGACATTCCTTGTGGGGCTCCGATCTAGCTCAACCCGCTCGTAAACGGTATTGCCGCCCCGGGCCTGTGGGGGGATTCACGCATGCCAAGGGCCAGTGGTAAAAGGTCGGCGTGCGTGCGCCCGCGGCCTGCCGGAGCCCCACCCGAGCAGTGGTGGTGCTTGCGGCGCTTGTTAGCTCGTCGCTTGGGACGGGCTGCAAGTGCGGCACGGAGCCCCAGCCGAATCGCCCCTCGGGGTTGCCCGTGCCGAGCGCCAGCGCCACGCCGGGGGCGAGCCCGAGCAAGGAGGTCCTGCTCTGGGATTTCTCCACACCGCCCGAGTCGACCTTGCTCTCGCTCTGGCCGCCCGACACCGCGGCGCCGCGGCCCAAGTCGTCCGGCATCCAGACCACGAACGAGCAGGGAACCGCGGTCGTGGTCGTGGACGGCACCAATCCGCACGCGGAGTGGGCGTTCAGTCCGCCGCTGCGGGCCAAGCTGCTTTCGCTGGAGCTCGATTCCGCCAAGGTAGGAAAGCTCGAGGTCTCGTGGCGCTCCAAGGATTGTCCGGCGACCGTCGACGCCTGCACCGCCAGCGAAGCGCTCGGCGTCGGTCGTCAGACCGCGGAGTTTGCGCTGCCGGTGAGCGAGATCAACGCGATCCGCGTGCGCTTCCCCGAAGAGAACGGCACCCGCCTCGTGATCCACCGCATGCGCATGCTCGCGAATCCGCGCGCGACCGGCGCGTGGCGTGCCGGCGACAACGCGGACGTCGCGGAAGGCGTGAGCGGATTCAAGATCACCGGCCGCGGGCCGAATCCGAACGTCAGCTTCTCGGCGAGCGGCCTCGAAGCAGCCCTCGTCGACACCATCGAGCTCGACGTGGCGCGCGGCGAGTTCACGCCGAAGGTCTACTGGCACGGCAGCGAGTGCGCCCACTTCATGGAGGAGTGCGCGGTCCCTTTCACGCCGGGTCAGCCGGCAACGCACTTCAAGGCGGTCGTGGCGGGCCATCCGCACTGGAAGGGACGAGTCAACGGTTTCCGCCTCGATCCCGGTGGTCCCCCAGGGGAGTACGTGGTCGGGCGTTTCGCGCTCCTTCGGGCGGCGCCTCCAGGCGGTTCGAGCGCGCCGTGAGCAGCTTGCGCGTTCTGTTCCTCACCGATCGTTACGACGCGCCGTACCGGTACCGGTGCTCGTTCGCCTGCGAGCAGCTGCGAAACGACGGCGTGCGCGCCAATGTGATGCGCAGCGACGATCCCGGCGTGCTTCCGGCAATCGACGCCTACTCGGTGGTCGTGCTGTTTCGGTTGCCGTGGAGCGCCGGCACCGAGGCGATCGTGAAGCGCGCGCGCCAGTCGAAGGTCCCGCTCGTCTTCGACGTCGACGACCTGGTTTTCGATCCGGACTCTAGCGATTTGATGCCTTTTCGGAGCCGGTATTCGCAAGCGGCTTGGGAGAAGTCGTATGGGCGTGAGCTGCGGGCCCTTCGCCGCACTCTCGAGGCTTGCGACCTCGCGGTGGTCAGTACGCCGGCGCTGGCCGAGCACGTCGAGCGGCTCGGCAAACCGGCCCGCGTGCATCCGAATCTGGTGCCGCCGCTTTACCTGAATTTGGCGCGGCGCACGGCGCGGGCGCGCGGGCTGCTCGGCGGTGTGCCGACCCTGGGCTACTTTTCGGGCTCCAACACCCACGACGCGGATTTCGCGGCGATCGCCGCGCCGCTTTCCCAGGTGCTGCACGAGCATCGGGAGGCGCGGCTCCTGGTCTGCGGTTATCTGGACGAGGCGCCTCTGCTTCGCGCGGTCGCGGCGCGCATCGTCCGTCTGCCGTACCTGAGCTGGCGCGTGTACCCGTGGGCGCTCGCCGCTTGCAACGCGGCGCTCGCGCCGCTTTCGACGATCAACGCCTTCACCGACGGCAAGAGCGCCTTGAAGTTCTTCGAAGCGGGAGCGCTCGGGGTCCCGATCGTGGCCACGCCGGCGCGGGAGTTCGCCCGCGCGATCGAGCACGGGGTCGACGGCTGGCTGGCTCGGACGGAGAGCGAGTGGCGCGATGCGCTGTCACAGGCGCTCGACGCCGAGCAATCCGCCCGGTTGGGCGCTGCGGCGCGGCGGACCGTGCTGAAAGCGCACAGCTTCGACGCCCAGCGCGGCAAGCTGCGCGAAATCCTGGAATCGATCGCCGCGACCGCGAAAGGTCGCTTGCCGGCCGAGCGCGCGCTGGCCTGGGACGAGTACAGCGGGCGGCCGGGAAAGCTGGCCGAAGCACGCGCCCAAGGCCGCCGCACCGTCGAACTCGCCAGCTTGATGCGGACGCTGGCCAAGCCCGTGGCCGCGGGTCCCGACCCGGAAGCGGTCGCGGCGTGGCTCGCCGCGCCGCCGCCCGGCAGCGGCGCCGCGTTGCTCGTCGCCGGCGATCCGGAACGCAGCGGCTGGCGCCCGAGCGAGCAGCTCAGCGCTGCGGGCGCGCTTCCGGGCGAGCTGCGGGTGAGCGGTGCCGATCCCCACTGGATCAGCGACGAGCTCTCGCTCCCCGTCCGCGCGCGCTACCTCGCGCTGCGCCTCCGCGCGCTCGCAGAAGGAACGCCTGTGCGAGCCCAGCTCTTCTGGGCGACCGCGCGCTCCTCGGGCTTCAGCGAGGCGCGGAGCGTGTACATTCCACTCACCACCGACGGAATCGATCACACCTACGTGATCGATCTCTGGAGCGCCGCGGGCGGTGCTTCCCTCAAACGCGCCAGAAAACTGCGTTTGCGCTTCGATCCCCTCGACGCAAAAGGCGTGGTCGGCATCGGGGCGCTCGCGCTCTTGCCGGCGGACTTCGTCCCGCCGGCGCCCCAGCCGCTCGCGGAATCCGCGACCGAGCTCGCTTTGCCCGAGAAGCGCAAACACGCGCTGCTCGTGCTGGGGCGCGCCTTCGGCAACCTGCAAAACGGTCAGCGCGTCAGCGTCCTTTCGACGCGCGGGCCCGATTGGCTGCGCGATGCGCTGGCGGAAGCTGCCGGCGACTTCCCGATCCGCGTCGATACCCTCGGAACTCGCGGGCGCTTCGCCGTGGCCGAGATCGTGGGCGCGGCGCGGCCCGGGGGTTCCGGCGTCGACGTCGTGGTGCCGGTTTTCAACGCTCGCAAGCAGACCCTGCGCTGCCTGCGCAGCGTGTTGCGCCACGCCAAGGGCGACTTCCGGCTGGTCGTGATCGACGACGCCAGCACCGATCCCAAGCTCTGGCCGCGGCTCGAAGAGTTCGCGCGCGAAAGGGCGCGCGTGATCCTGCTGCGCAACCCCAACAACCTCGGTTTCTCCGCGACGGTGAACCGCGGGATCGAGCTCGCCGGGGGCCGCGACGTCTTGGTTCTGAACAGCGACACCAAGGTCTTCGCGGATTTCCTGGGCCGTCTGCGTGAGGCCGCGTACGCCGATCCGCGCACGGGCATCGTCTGCCCGCTGTCGAACAACGCGACCATCTGCAGCGCGCCCGACTTCTGCAGGGACAATCCGCTGCCTCCCGGGGTGAGTGGAAAGCAGCTCGCCCGCCTCGTGCGCCGGATCGCCCAGCGCGAGCGCCCCGAGCTCGTGACTCCGGTCGGTTTCTGCATGTACCTGCGGCACGACCTGCTCGAGGACGTCGGCCGCTTCGACGCCGGGCGCTACGGCCGGGGCTTCGGCGAAGAGAACGATCTGGGCGAACGCGCCAAGGCGCGCGGCTGGCGAATCCGGCTCGCCGACGACGTTTACGTGCTCCACGAGGGCAAGGCGTCGTTCGGAGAGCTGGGGCAATCCCTCGAAAAGACCAACGCGCGCGTGCTCGAGGCGCAGCATCCCGGTTACCACGCGGCGGTCGCCGAGTTCATCCGCGCCAATCCGCTCGCGTCGATTCACGCCCGCATGAGGAGCCACATCAAGCGGCGCAGCCACGACACCGAGCCCGCGCCGCTCGAGCTCCTGCACAGTTCGCCGTTCTCCGACGAAGCGGGCGGCACCGAGCAAGTGGTGCGGGACCTGGTGCGCGCGCTGCGTTTACCGCGCGTGGTGCTCGCGTACCCCGGCGACGCGGGGATCGAAGTCGCCGAAGTGATCGACGGCGACGTCGGCGCGCCGCTCAGGTACTCATTTCCGCTGGCGACGCCGGTGCCGCGCTTCGCGCACGCCCACGCCGAGGCCGAAAGCGCGCTCGCCCGCATCCTCGAGCTTTTTCGAGTCGGCGTCGCCCACGTGCACCATTTCTTTTACTGGCCGCTCTCGATCGCGCGCGTCTTCCACCAGCGCGGCGTTCCCTATCTGACGACGCAGCACGACTTTTACGCGATCTGCCCGAGCGCCAATCTGCTCGATCACAGCAAGCAGCAACGCTGCTGTCCGCTCAAGAGCGGTGACCCGGAGCAGGTCGCGGTCTGCCTGCGCGCGCTGTGTCGCGAGCTCGCGCTCGAAGCGCCCGCGGAGCCGGCGCAATTTCTGGCCGAGCACCGCGCTGCTTTCGCGGAGGCGCTGGCAGGAGCCGAGCGCGTGCTCTTTCCCTCGCCGAGCGCGGCGTCGCTGGTCGCCGGCGTTCACGCCGATCGGCGCGGCAAGCACGCCGTTTTGCCCCATGGCTACGACCTACCCCGGCCGAAACAGCGCGAGCCCGGTCAGGGTCCGCTGCGCGTCGCATTGCTCGGGGAGGTCGCGTACGCGTCGAAAGGCGCCGACGAGTACCTGCGCGTGATCCGCGAATGCTCCGGCACGGACATCGAATGGCACGTGTTCGGCACCACCGAGCGCTTTGGTTTCGATCAGCGACTCGATGCTGCGGGCGGGCGCGTCGTGCGCCACGGGCCGTACCGCCGCGCGGCGATCAGCGAACTTTTGACCTCGGCGCAGATCGACGTCGGGCTCTTGCTGCCGATCTGCCCCGAGACCTTCTCGCTCACATTGAGCGAATTGCTCGGCGCCGGGATCCCCGTCGTCGCCTCGCCGCAGGGGGCGCTCGCCGATCGGTTGTCGGGGCAGCCGTATGGAATCCTGGTGCGCGACGCGGGCGCCGCGGCCGAAGCGCTGCGCGGCCTCGCCAGCCGCGGCCCGCGGCTTCACGAACTCCAGGCGGCGGCGCAGGCGTTCCAGCACACGCCGGTCGCGAGCTGGGCCGACGCGCATCGAGAGCTTTACGCGAAGCAGCTGAAGCGCGCCCCGAAGGCGATGCGCGCGCCCTGGACCGGCGCCGAGCTACGCGAGCTCGAAGCAGCGCGGATCAAGGCGCCCGACCGCGGCTCGAGCGTGAGCACCACGCAGCCGAATTCTCGCTACACGAGCTCGTGGTGGTTCCCCTGGGCGAGCAAAGTCAAACCGTACGTTCCCGAAGCGTTGCGAGCGTTCGCGCGCCGCCAGCTGGCGGCAGACGGGTTGCGCTCCCGGGTACGCTGGCGCTTGCCGGGCCCGGGGGCGGCGCTGGGCGCTCAGCTGCGCGTCGTCCGCCGCTACCTGGCGACGACCATGCTCGAATCGCTGGGCACCGACCCCCACTTGCTCCTCGACTCGCCGCCGCTCTGGCCTGACAGCGTCCAGGCCGTGCGTTTCAATCTCTGGTGCAGTCACCCGAGCGCGGCGTTCGCCCAGCTCTACTGGCGGCACGCCGGCGACCCGAGCTTCAGCGAGGAGAAGAGCATCACCATCCCGCTCGATGCCCGCGCCGCGGCCTGGCAGGAGTACGTGGTGCGCTTCGACGCGCTCGAGCGCAGCGAGGCCTGGCGTGACGGCGGTCAGATCGTCGCCCTGCGCTTCGACCCGATCAACCTGCCGGGGCTGATCGGGCTCGGCGAGCTCGCGGTTTGCGGCGCGCCGCCGCAGCTCGGTGCGAAATCGGACTGAACGGCGCAGGGGGTCGCCCGCGGTCGACGAGCTCAGGCCGTGAGCCTATACTCCCAAGACATGGCACGGCCGGCTCTGGCCTTCGTTTCCGAACGAGAATTTCTGGAGTTGCCGGAGAGCGTCGACAAGATCGAGCTCATCGATGGGGAGGTGATCGTGCCGCCGAGCCCGAGCTTCTATCATCAAGAGGTGGTCGGCAGGCTCGCGTTCGCGCTGCGAGGCTGGGCGACCCAGCAGACGCGCCCAGTCGTCGTAGGCCAGGCGCCGATGGATATTCGCTTCGCTCCAGGCCGCATCCTGCAGCCGGATCTGTTCGTCCTTTTTGCGCATGTCCCCTTGGACCACGAAGGGCCTCTCGATCGCGTCCCCGAACTGTGCATCGAGGTGCTCTCTGCCCGCCCCAATTACGACCGCTTCACGAAGCGCTTGATCTACGCGGAGGCGGGCGTCCGGGAGTTCTGGACAATCGAGCCTGGTTACCACTTGGAGCGCTGGACCGGGAGCGGACTTCATGAGTTGACGAAGCTCGAATCGACGGTCGAAAGCGCGCTTTTGCCTGGGTTTACCGTCGAGCTCTCGTCGCTGTTCGGCGACTAAGCTGATGCGGGTCATGAAGCACCAGAGCGCGGCCTCCAGGACGGTCTCCTTCGAGGATTACTTCGTCGGCGAAGAGACGAGCGATATCCGTCACGAGTGGCACGATGGTGTAGTTTACGCAATGGCGCGGGGTTCGCCGCGGCATGGAAGGCTGGTCGGCCGAGTAAGCCGGTTGCTGGGAAACGCGCTCGAGCCCACGTGTGTCCTTTACACATCCGACACGCCGATCTGGATCGACGCAGCAAGTCTCTGCACCTATGCAGACGCGAGCTTCGTCTGTGGAGCTCTGCAAACGATGATTGCTCGGGACAAGAGCGGCCGGGCGCTTGGCGAAGCGATCACGAACCCGGCGCTCATCATCGAAGTACTTTCTCCCTCGACCGAGCGGTACGACCGCGACGGCAAGTTCGCCGCGTATCGCCTGCTGCCGACCTTCGAGGAGTATGTGCTGGTTGCACAGGACGAGCCGCGCATCGAAGTTTTCCGCCGTCCCGTTGATCCTGAATCGCCGTGGCACTCAGAGAGCGCCGGTCCGGGCGGGCAGGTTCGAATTCACGGCGTGGTCGTCGGGGTCGACACAGTCTTCGATCTCGCATAGCTGGCTCCCCGTCGGAGCCGTTTTACGTGAGTCGACTGTTTTGAGCTTGCCAACGACCTGAAAATGCTAGGAAAGCCAGCGTGAACGGGCCTGTGGCTGGCCAGAGCGGCGGGAGCGCCGCACCGGGGGACCCGCGTGCCGAGCGCTGGCTCGTGCTCGGCATCTTCGCCACGCTCTTCGCCTCCTACGCCTATTTTTACCAGGGCGGTGGCTGGCAAGAGAACTCGCGGATGGATCTGGTCCGCGCGATGGTCGAAGACCACACGCTGAACATCGATCGCTTCCACCACAACACGGGCGACAAGGCGAAGTTCGCCGGCCACTTCTACTCCGACAAGGCGCCCGGATTGTCGATCGTGGCGCTGCCCGCCTACGCGCTATTTCGCGCGTTCGCGGGCTCGAGCCTCGGTGAACACACGTTTCTGATCGTCGCCTCCTACGTCACGACCGTGCTCACGGTCGGCGTCGCGGGAGCGCTGCTCGGCGCGCTCTTGTTCTCGCTGACGCGCCAGCTCGGTGCGAGCCGCCGCGGCGCGACCATCGCCGCGTTCGGGCTCGGGCTCGGGTCGACGGCGTTTCCGTTCTCGACCATGTTTTTCGGCCATCAGCTCACGGCGCTCTTGCTGTTCTCGAGCTTCTTTCTGCTGTTCCGCTGCCGGGAACGGTACTCGGACGCGGCCTCGGCGGGCGCCGGCGTGCTCGGCGCCGCGGCGATCCTCACCGAGTTTCCGAGCCTGCCGGTGGTGCTGCTGCTCGGCGTTTATCACGCCTCGAAAGAGCTCCGGCTGCGGCGCGTGCTGACGTTCGCCGGCGGAGCGCTCGGGCCGGCGCTCCTGCTCGGCGTCTACCTTGCCGTCGCGTTCGGCGGGCCGTTCAAGGTCGGTTACGGCTTCCTCGCGGACGCGGGCGCCCGCGCCGAGATGCTCGATCGCGGCGTTTTCGGGCTCACGTTCCCGCAGCTCGCGCGCACCGTCGAGCTCCTGATCGGGCGTTTTCGCGGCCTCTTGCCGTACTCGCCGATCCTGTTGCTCGCGGCGATCGGCTTTCTCGGTGCCTACGGCGCGATCCGGCGCTACCGCGAGCGCGGTCCGGAAGAGGCGAACGAATCGCCTCTGGTGGACCCGCGGTTTGCCCGCGAGCTCAACCTCGCCGCGGCCGTGTGCGTTTACTACGTGCTCTTCGTCTCGAGCTACCAGTGGTGGCAAGGCGGTTCGAGCTTCGGGTCGCGGCACCTGGTGCCGATGCTGCCGTTTCTGGCGCTGCCGCTCGGCTGGGCGGCGGACTGGCGCCCCAAGTCGAGCGCCGGGCTGCTCCTGGTTTCGATCGCCGTGATGACGGTGGTCACCAGCGTCCAACCGAAGCCCGCCGACACCCTGACCAATCCTTTCTGGCGCTCGATCGCGCCCTATTTCGTTCGCGGCGAGATCGCGGTCAACAACATCTGCCCGCTGTACGGCCGGATCAGCGGTCCGAAACACGAGCCGATCCTGCGCACCTCGACTCACGACGCGTTCAACCTCGGCATGGTGATGGGCGGCCGCGGCAAAAAGAGCCTGCTGCCCCTGATCGCGCTCTGGGTCGCGTGCGCCTACAGCTTCTGGCGGGCCACGAGTGAACGCAGCGATCAACCGAGCAGCGGCGCGACGCCGGTCCGCGCGGACCCGGCGCGCCGGCCGACCTGATCGGAACGGCCGCGATGGAGCTCTCGATCCTGGTGTCGCTCGAAGCGTCGGCGAGCGGCGCCGAAGCGGCGCTCGCGAGCGTGTCGCCGTCGCAACAGAAGAACGAAGACTACGAGGTCATCGTCATCGAGCCTTCGATCGACGCGCTCGCGGCAGCCGTCGAGCGCTCGAACGCCGCGCTGATTGGCATCCTCGACGGGCCGTGCGTGGTCACGCCACGCGTGGTCGAGCACGCGCTGCTCGCAGCGCGGCTCGCGGACCAACCGCTGATCGTCGTGCCCGCGTACACCGGCGCGAGCGCGGCAGACGACGTCTACGACCGGCTCGACGGGGCGAGCTTCAGCGCGCAGAACCCGAAAGGGTACCTCGTCCGTCTGGTCGAGGCGCGCTGCTTCTTCGCGCGGCGGGACACCGTGCTCCAGGTCCTCCGCGAGCAGCGCGGCGCGCTCCAAACTTGCGACGACCTGTTCGGCGCGCTGACGAAGCTGCCAGAAGCGCGCCTGATCGTGCTCGGGGGCGAGGGCTGTATCGAGCCGGACCTGCCGCGTGCCGTGACAGCAGACCGCGACCTGCGGGGGCGTGCCGGGCGCCAGCCGCGGCTGTTCGGCGTCGTTCCCGGGCAGCTCACCGAGTCTTTGCGCGTGTCGATCGCGCACGCGGCGATGCACGAGGCGCTGGCGCGCAAGCACGGGCACCTCGAGTGGCGACTCGATCCTGCCGGGCCTCTCTCGAGCGCCGCGACCCACGATCCCGCGCCGCCGCGGCTCTCGATCGTGGTCGTCGTGTATCGCATCCCGAGCCAGGCCGAAAACACGATCTTCAGCCTCAGCACGCGTTATCAGTGGAACGTCACGGAAGACGAGTACGAGATCATCGTCGTCGAAAATCGCTCACCGGAAATGCTCGGCGAGGAGCGCGCCCGGCAATTCGGCAACAACGTGCGCTACTTCGCGCGCGACGAGCCCGGCGTGAGCCCCGCGCCGGCGCTGAACTTCGGCGTCGCGCAGGCGCGCGGCGCAATGGTCGGGCTGATGGTCGACGGCGCGCGCCTGGTCACGCCGCGGGTCGTCGAGCAGGCGCTCCTGGCGGCGCGCGTGCATCCGCGGCCGCTGGTGATCGTGCCCGGGTTTCATCTCGGCCCAGGGCTCCAGCACCTGACTTCAAGCGAGGGCTACGACAACGCCGAAGAAGAGCGGCTGCTCGCGAGCATCGACTGGAAGCGAACCGGGTACGGCCTGTTCGAGATTTCCGTGCCCGACGAGGCGAGCAAGAACGGATTTTTGACGCCCTTGCTCGAGTGCACCTGCCTGTTCTGCGACAAGCCGAGCTTCGACTCGATCGGCGGCATGGACGAGCGCTTCGATCTTCCCGGCGGAGGCGAGGTGAATCACGATCTCTTCGATCGCTTGTGCCGCCTCCAGGGCACGAAGTACTTCGTGCTCTGGGGGGAGGGGTCGTTCCACCAGTTTCACGGCGGCGTTTCGACGAGCAGCCCCGAGGACCGCGAAGCGAAGCTCGAAACCTTTCGCCGACAGTACGACGCGATCCGGGGCCACCGCTTTGCGACCTTCGAGCGCGAGCCGACCTTGCTCGGCACCTGCGCGGGGCGCGGCCACGAGGTGCTGATGGAAGCGGTGGCGCTCGGGCGCGTGCGCTTCGGGATGAAGCGAGCGGCGGGGGAGGCGGAGTGGCCGAACGAAGGGACGCGGCGCTAAAGGGACACCGATGCAGGACGAGGAGTACCGCCAAAAGCTCGATCGCGAAGCGGCGCACTGGGCCGTCGAGGTGCTCGACGTCGAGCGGCTGGAGAGCATGGTACCGCCCGCGCTCCAGCGCTTGCTCAATGCTGACCTCACGGGCGACCCCGATCTCCATTGGTTCGAAGACCTGCAGCGGCGCGGTCCGTTCGGCAGCGTGGCCGAGCTCGGCGCGAACTCGGGCTGGCTCGAGAGCCGCTGGCTCGAAGCAGGCGCGAGCGAGATGCTCGACGTGTACGAGCTCAGCGAAGGCGTTCTGGCGAAGACGCGGGCGCGGCTGGGAGAACGGCTCTTGCCGCGGGTCCGCTTGATCCAGACCGATCTGAATCACGCCGAGTTGCCGCGCGCGCACTACGACTTGATCTGGTGCGCGGGCGTCTTGCACCACTTGGTCGGGCTCGAGCACGTGTTCGAGCAGATCGTGCAGGCCCTGAAACCGGGTGGCACGCTGGCCTTCTTCGAGTACGTCGGCGAAAAGCGTCTTCAGTACGAGCCCGAGCGCGTGCGGCTCTGCGAGGAGGCGCTGAGAGACGTGCCCGACCGCTTCTGGCGCAACGGGCGAGGCGTGAAGAACGCGGACCTGGACGCGATCGCGCCTTTCGAAGCGGTGCGATCGGACGAGATCTACGCCGTAGCCGCGCAGCGCTTTCGCACTGTGCACTGGGCGCGCACCGCGGTGCTTTCTGTTGCGGCTTTCTATTCGGTCGACGTACTGGCGCTCGCGGAAGAGCGCCCCGATCTTCTCGAGCGGCTGCTGGCCGCGGAGCGGAGCTCGGCAGCGTCGGGCCTTGGCGGGTCACTCGGCTACGCGGTGATGCGGCCCTACGCTTGAGGCGGCAACTCGCGTTCGCCTGCGAGGCGCTGGATGATCTCGTCCTTCAGGCGCACGAGTGCTTTCAGCTCGTCGATCTGCCGGTAGGCGTCGTCGGCGCGGTCAGGGGCGAGCAGAGGAGCCGGCCGAGGCGTCGCGCCGAAGATCGCCCGAGCGAGCTCGAGCTCCGCGGTCTCGCCGAGCTCGTTCCAGGGCCCCGAGTAGGGAAACCGCGATCCCGCGCCGAGATACCGGTCGCAGAAGGCCATCAGCACGTTGCCGCCGTAGCGCGCGTTGGCGTGGAAGCCGTCGAAGGCAAAACGCGGGTCGATGAAGCCGTCGCTCGACGCCGTGGCTTGCCAGGTGTCGTGAAAGAGTAGTCCGCGGCGCGCGCATCCCTCGCGCAAAAGCTGGTGGTAGAGCCACTGCACCTTGAGCCGAACGCTGGGCGGCGGGGCAGGGAGCCGTGCGCCGGTCACCTGAGCGATCGTCGCTTCGAGGCGCGCGTTGTCGCGATCGGGCGGAGGAGCCGGAAAGACCGCCAGTTTTCCCGGGAACGCGCCGGCCAGAAGCTCGAGCCCGCGAAACGTGGGTTCGAGCTCCTCGGACACGCGCCGCTCGACGATTTCCCGGGGCACGAGGCGCGCCACGAGGTGGTTGTTGCCCGAAAAGGGATGGTCGATGGTGAAGTCGGTGTCGCCGAAGTTGAGAATCAACCGCTCGTAACAGAGGATCGCGCCGAGCTGGAGCACGAGCCAAGGTCCGTCGCGGTTGGCGCTTGCCGCGAGCTCGATACCGACTTCCGCCAAATCGTCCCTGACCCACGGATGCAGCTCGGTTCTTCCATCGTGACGAACGAAGGTGAAGTCTCGCGACTCTTCGCGGACGTCCCGAAAGTACTTGGTGGCGAGCGCGACGCCGGAGACCTCGTGATCGCGCACGAAGTCGCTCCAAAAGGAGGTGATCGCCAGCACGTTGCTGTCGCCGAGCAGCGCGATGCGCGTCGGGGCCTGTGTCACGCGGAGTCTCCGTAGGCTTCGCGCAGGCGATCCTCGTCGCAGAGCACCGCGATCAGGTCGTCGTCCTCGCGCGCCGCGATCGAAGAGGAATCGGGTTTTCGATGCTCGTCCGGCCGCGGGGGATCGCTGGAGAAAGCCGCGAAAAAACAGCGCATGACGGCGGCGACGCCTTCGGGGCGGACGGACCGCAGATCGTCGGCAAAGTAACGTTCGCGGCGCCAGGGGTTGGCGACGATCTCGAACGCCGGCAGGTAATCGACCTGGGCGTGCCGCTGGCGCAGGGCTTCGGCGGCGGCGCGCAGCACGCTCTTCGAGCGCGTGGTCGCTGCCAGCACGTGATCCCCGGAGTAGCTCGCGATCAGCGGCACCGGCGACACGCTGAGCAGCAGCTTGGCGCGCGGGTTGTGGCGGCTGATCAACGTGACCGCTCGCTCGAGATCCGCGACCACTTCTTCGTAAGAGAGGTTGCGAAATGCGTAGAGCTCGGGGTCATAGCTGCCGCCAATCGTGCCCGGGCACGCCGGCAGTGCGGTGCCGTCCGAACGGCGCTCCCACATTTCGGTGAGGCCGAGCGTGAACACGAGCACGTCGAGGTTTTCGACCAAGGCTCGGACGCTCGCCTCGTGATGTCCGCGATCGAACAGCATCTCGTGCACGTTGCTGAAGCCTCCCGGATGCACTCCGGGCCGCAGCGGATCGATCACCCGACCCCGTTCGGTGTTCCAGGGCGGCTCGTCCGAGGAGCTCACGCCGAAAGCGCGTTCGAGCACCTGGCAGAACGCGCGCGAGGTGTAGACGTTGCCGAAGCGCGCGCTGAAGATCCCATAGTGGTAGTCGCGGGCCTCTTCCGGCTTGAACAGTGCGGGCGCGGGCTCTGCCACGAAGTAGCTGTGTCCGCCGCGCACCAGCGCCGGTCCGAGGTGCTGTGCGAAGCAACTGCCGCAGGTCGCGATCTTGGTGTCGCGGTCGATTCTGAACTTCGCCGTCGCGATCGGATGAAGCTCGTTGCTCTCGACCACGCCGGCCTTCCACCAGGCGAACGAGGGCAGCCCTCGGTAGGGACTGTTCGACATCGGCGAGCCCTGTCGTACCATTGGCCAGCGCGGGCGTGCTAACCTCGAAACCCCGCACGATCGATGACCAAGATCCTCGTCCAGCCCGTTTCGCTGGGAACCAATGCTCCCGGGCCCATCGTCCTCGGTAATGCGTTTTATCCGCTCGGGTGCCTGGTCGCGTACGCCAAGGTCCACG
>Ga0111538_10002440_pt1 | contig 26115 bp, 27 predicted proteins | sample SoiMethybrSBSTD1_FD_79669 | JGI IMG/M metagenome (GOLD analysis project Ga0111538, IMG submission 79669) | Bulk soil microbial communities from a Populus tree surrounding site in Tennessee, USA - Soil MetaG P. TD hybrid SBSTD1 (version 2)... | ecosystem: Environmental > Terrestrial > Soil >...
GCCATCGAGCAGACCGTCAACCGCGGCGGCGGCGCCGTGTGGCCGCTCGCGGCCATCGAGGAGGTGGCGGCCGTGGCGCGGCGCCATGGCCTGGCGATGCACATGGACGGCGCCCGCATCCTCAATGCCGTGGTGGCCAGCGGCATTGCCGCCAAGCGCATGGCCGTGCCCTGCGACAGCGCCTGGCTCGACCTGTCGAAGGGGCTCGGCTGTCCGATCGGTGGCGTGCTGGCGGGGTCGCGGACCTTCATCGACGCGGCATGGGCGTGGAAGCACCGTTTGGGCGGGGCGCTGCGCCAATCGGGCATGCTCGCCGCGGCCGGCCTCTACGCGCTCGATCACAACGTCGAACGCCTCGCGGAGGACCACGGCAATGCGCGACGACTGGCGGAGATGATCGGCAACCTGGCGGGCATCCGCATCATGAACCCCGAGGTGGAGACCAACATTATCTTCATCGACCCGTCGCCCAGCGGGCTGAAGCCCAAGGACATCGTCGCCGCGATGCTGCGCCAGAACGTGCGCATGGGCACCTCCTACGGCGGCATGATCCGTGCCGTCACCCATCTCGATGTGCCGCGAGACGACATGGAGACCGCGGCGCGGGCCTTCAAGGACGCGATCAAGAACTGAGCCGTCGCCCTCAACGGCGCAGTAGGGCGACAGCCTCGACGTGATGTGAGAACAGAAATTGGTCGATGGGTTTGACGTATTCCAGCGTGTAGCCGCCGTCGACGAGGATGCGCGCATCGCGGGCGAGCGTGCCGGGGTTGCAGGATACGGCCACCACGGTGCCGACCTTGCAGCGCGCCAGCTGCCGGGCCTGGTCCTCTGCCCCGGAGCGCGCCGGGTCGAACACCACCGCATCGAAGCCTACGAGCTCCCGCGCCGACATCGGCATGCGGAAGAGGTCGCGCACTTTGGCCTCGATGGGCTTGAGGCCCTGCGCATGGCGCGCAGCCGCTTGCAGGGCCGCAATCGACGCCGCCTCCTGGTCGACGGCCAGCACGCGAGCGCGTCGCGCCAGGGGGAACGTGAACGTGCCCAAGCCGCAGAAGAGATCCGCAACGCGTTTTGCCTTGGCTGTTGCCGCCAGCACCAGGCGCACCATCTCGTCTTCCGACGCTTGCACCGCCTGCACGAATTCATCAGGCGGCGCGGCGACATCGACTCCGCCGAACGCGAGGATCGGCTGTCGCGCGAGCACGAGCGTGTCACGGCCGACTGTCAGGCGGGCCAAGCCGTGTTGCGCCCCCACCGCGGTCATGCGCGGATAGTGCTTGTGCGGCGAGTCGAGATAGATGAAGTCCATATGCACGTCGACGCCGGCCGGCGTGGCGAGCATGTGGATGGCGGCCTCTGCCTGGCCCGAGAGCAACGGCTCCAGCATCTCCCGCAACGCCGGCAGCGCGGCCACCAGTTGCGGCATGGCGATGGGGCACTCGCTGACGTCCATGATGTAGTGCGTGGCGGGGCGATAGAAGCCGAGGTGGAGGTTCTTGCGATAGCGCCGGGCGTAAACCTGGATGCGGCGGCGGCTGGCGAGCGGCACGCGGAACAGGTCGTCGACGGGCGCGTCGAGGCCACGATGCCGGAAGGCGTCGACGACGATGGCGCGCTTCCAGGCGGCATAGAGGCCGTCGGGCATGTGCTGCGCATCGCACCCGCCGCAGCTGCCGAAATGCCTGCAGACCGGCTCGGCCCGCTCCATATGCGGGCGCAGCAGTACGGGCGGCTTGTCGTCGACGAAGCGCCACAACTCGCCAGGCAGCGCGTAGCGAATGTAAAGCGGTTCCCCCGGCAGCTCGACCACGCCGTCGCCCTGGGCGCCGAGCCAGTCGATCTCGACGTCTTGTGCCTTAACCGCCACGCTGTGCTCCCAAGAGGAACTCCTGGTTGCCCGAGCCGCCGAGGATCGGCGAGGCGATGACGTCGAGCACGCGCCAGTTCGGCTGTTCGGCGATCCAGTCGCGCACCAAGTCGACGGCCCGCTGCCGCGCTGCCGGGTCGCGCACGATGCCGCGCTTGCCCACGGCCGCGCGTCCCGCCTCGAACTGCGGCTTGATCAGCGCCACCAGCCAGGCGCCGGCACGGGTGAGCGTCAGCGGCGCGGGCAGCGCTTTCGTCAGCGAGATGAAGCTGACGTCCGCGACCAGCGCGCCGACGGCCTCCGGCACGAGGGTCGGACCGAGCCGCCGCGCGTCGCAATCCTCGAGCGAGACGACGCGCGGGTCGGCGGCCAGTTGCGCGTGCAGCTGGCCATGACCGACATCGACCGCATAGACGCGCGCCGCGCCGCGATCGAGCAGGACCTGCGTGAAGCCGCCGGTCGACGCGCCGATGTCGAGGGCGACGAGATCGTTCGCGGAGTAACCGAAATGATCCAGTGCGGCGATCAGCTTCGGGGCGCCGCGCGACAAGTGCGCGGCAACGCCGCCCAGCAGACCGATTGGGGTATCGGCCGCGACGCGGGCGCCGGGCCGCGTTTCAAGCACGCCTCCAACCTCCACCCGCCCGCGCCGGACAAGGTCCTGGGCGCGGGCGCGCGATGGCACAAGCCCGCGCTCGACCATGTGAATGTCGAGGCGCGTCAAACGCTTGCTGTGTCGATCGCGATGCATCGCTCACGGATATTTGATGCGCGCAGGCAAGCTCCTGGGGCATCCACCAACCCCAGCCGCGCGTATGACGACCCGGCGCCGTCTCGACATATCGGTTGGGCAACGGACGGTGTAGCATTGCCTCGCACCTCGAGCCATCGCCAGATCCCAACAAAGCGTCTTCGGAGGAAAGTCATGAACAGACGGGATGCCCTAAAATTCGTGGCCGGCGCCGCCGCGTTCGCCGGCACTGCCGGCATGCTGGGCCGCGGCGCGGCTCTGGCCCAGGCCAAGCCCTTCACGCTGCCGCCGCTGGGCTATGCCAACGACGCGCTCGAGCCGCATATCGACGCGCGCACCATGCAGATCCACCACGACAACCATCATGCCGCCTACGTCAACAACCTCAACAACAACGTCGACAAGTGGCCGGACATGGCCACCAAGCCGGTCGACGAGATCCTGTCCAACATGGCCGCCGTGCCCGAAGGCGTGCGCACGCTGGTGCGCAATAACCTGGGCGGCCACTGGAACCACACCTTCTTCTGGGAGCTGATGACGCCTGGCGGCGCCAAGGCGCCCGCCGGCGACCTCAAGAGCGCCATCGACGGCGCTTTTGGCGACCTCGACAAGATGAAGGCCGCGGTCAAGGCCGCGGGCCTTGGCCGCTTCGGCTCCGGCTGGGCGTGGCTGGGGGTCAAGGACAAGAAGCTCACGGTGTTCAGCACCGCCAACCAAGATAGCCCGCAGATGGAGGCCGCCAAGGGTGTGCTTGGCGTCGACGTCTGGGAGCACGCCTACTACCTCAAGCACCAATACCAGCGCGGCCCCTACATCGACGTGTGGTGGAACACGGTGAACTGGGACAAGGTCGCCGACAACTTCAAGAAGGCGATGGCTTGAATTGTTATCCCTTGGCGAATGAGATCAGACCCTCAGGGTCGCTCGTCCCCGGTTTCGCGGTCGATGAAAGCGGGTCTGACCCCTTGCTCCCAAAAAAAAAGCCCTGGCGCCAGCGCCAGGGCTTTTTCCCGCTGCCAGATGGGGGATACGAACGCAGTCGGGAAAGTTGGTCTAGGGACACTCTGTTGATAGGCCGCGCCCGCGTGCGCGACAATTGCCGCGGTCCAACTTGCAGTGGATAGATCGCCGATTTCTGTGGACGAGGTGTGGATAAACCCCGACTCGGGGCCTCAGGCGCGCTCCGCCAGCCCAAGGTCGCCCGCCTCGCGTCCAAGCGTCGAGAGCACCGTGGCGACGATGCCGGATGCGTCGAGGCCCGCCAGCTCGTACATCTTCTCGGGCTTGTCGTGATCGATGAAGACATCGGGCAGCACCATCTGGCGCACCTTCAGGCCGCGCTCGAGCAGGTCCTCGCCGGCCAGGTGCTGCAGGACGAACGAGCCGAAGCCGCCGACTGCGCCCTCCTCGACGGTGATCAGCACCTCGTGGTTCTGGACGAGCCGGCGGATGAGACCGGTGTCGAGCGGCTTGGCAAAGCGCGCATCCGCCACGGTCGCGGACAAGCCGAGCGCGGCCAGCTGGTCAGCCGCCCGCAGGCATTCGCCGAGCCGCGTGCCGAGCGACAGCAGCGCCACCGCCGAGCCCTCGCGCACGATCCGGCCCTTGCCGATCTCGAGCGGCCGCCCCTCGGCCGGCAGCTCGACGCCGGTGCCCTCGCCGCGCGGATAGCGGAAGGCGCACGGGCGGTCGTCGATGGCAACCGCGGTCGCCACCATGTGCTTGAGCTCGGCCTCGTCGGCCGCCGCCATCAGCACGAAGCCCGGCAGGCAACCGAGATAGGCGAGGTCGAAGGCTCCTGCGTGGGTCGGCCCGTCGGCGCCGACCAGGCCGGCGCGGTCGAGCGCAAAGCGCACGGGGAGGCGCTGGATGGCGACGTCGTGCACGACCTGGTCGTAGGCGCGCTGCAGGAACGTCGAGTAGATGGCGGCGAACGGTTTGAAGCCTTCGGCGGCGAGGCCGGCGGCGAAGGTGACGCCATGCTGCTCGGCGATGCCGACATCGAAGGTGCGCTCGGGAAAGGCCTTGCCGAAGAGATCGAGGCCGGTTCCCGAGGGCATCGCCGCGGTGACGGCGACGATCTTGTCGTCCTTCCTCGCCTCCTCGATCAGGCTTTGCGCGAACACCTTGGTGTAGCTCGGCGCATTGGGCTTGGCGCTGACCTGCGCTCCGGTGATGACGTTGAAGCGGTTGACACCGTGGTATTTGTCGTCGGACGCCTCAGCCGGCGGATAGCCCTTGCCTTTCTTGGTGACGACGTGCACGAGGATCGGCCCCTGCTTGGCGTCGCGCACGTTGCGCAACACCGGCAGCAGCACGCCGAGATCGTGGCCGTCGATGGGTCCCAGGTAATAGAAGCCCATCTCCTCGAAGAGCGTGCCGCCGGTCCAATAGGTGCGGGTGTATTCCTCGGCCAGCGCCGCGCGGCGCTCCCAGTACTTGGGCAGCTTCTTGGCGAGCTGCTTGATGACCTCGCGCAGATGCAGATAGGTGCCGCTCGAGGAGATGCGCGCCAGATAGGTCGACAGCGCACCGACCGGGGGAGCGATCGACATGTCGTTGTCGTTGAGGATGACGATCAGACGCTCCTCACGCGCACCGGCATTGTTCATGGCCTCGTAGGCCATGCCGGCCGACATGGCGCCGTCGCCGATCACGCACACGACGTTGTGCTTGGCCCCGGCCAGATCGCGCGCCACCGCCATGCCGAGGCCGGCGGAGATGGAGGTGGAGGAGTGCGCGGCCCCGAAGGTGTCGTAGGGGCTCTCGGTGCGCTTGGTGAAGCCCGACAGGCCGCCGCCCTGGCGGAGCGTGCGGATGCGGTCGCGGCGGCCGGTCAAGATCTTGTGCGGGTAGGCCTGGTGGCCCACGTCCCAGATCAGCCGGTCGTTGGGCGTGTCGAAAATCCAGTGCAGCGCCACCGTCAGCTCGACCACGCCGAGGCCGGCGCCGAGATGTCCGCCGGTCACCGACACCGCGTCGATGGTTTCCTGTCGCAGTTCGTCGCAGAGCTGGCGCAGGTCCTTCTCGGGCAGCCGGCGCAGGTCCTGCGGCGTCTGCACCCGGTCGAGCAGCGGCGTCTTGGAGGCTTGGTCCATGTGCTTTCCATCGCGGCGGCCAGTCTTGGGCCGAGGCGGACGACTTGCGAGTATAGCCCATAGCAAGGGCCATGCTGGAAGACGTAGCGTCGCGGAGCCCGTCTTCCCACCCCCGAGGCGATGAAAAGTGCGGATTTACTCTTGCGGCTTGAACGGCTCGGTGCCGGTGGGCTCGCCCGATTGGTTGAAGGTGAGCTTCTCGACCTTGGCCTCGGCCTGCTTCAAGAGGCGGTCGCAGTGGTCCTTCAGCGCCTCGCCGCGCTCGTAAATGGTGATGCTCTCCTCGAGCTCGACGTCGCCTCGTTCCAGACGGCCAACGATGCTTTCCAGCTCCTTGAGCGCCTTCTCGAAGCTCATGTCCTTGATGTCGAGGTGCTTTGCGGCTGATTTGTTCATTTTCTCCAACGACCGGCTTTTGCCTCTCGGTCACGGCACGCCTCAGGCGCCCGCTTCCATCAGCGCCTTGACGTGAACGCCCACCGATCGCGCCAGGGCGGCGAGGTTGTAGCCGCCTTCCAGCATCGACACCAGCCGCCCTTGCGCCTGTTTTGCGGCGATCTCGGCGATCTTGGCTGTAGCCCAAGCGAAATCCGGCTCGGTGAGGCGCAGGTTGGCGAGCGGATCGTCGGCATGGGCATCGAAGCCAGCGGAGATCAGTACGATGTCGGGGGCGAAGTTGCGCAGCGCGGGGAGGATGCGCGATTCGAAAGCCTCCTTGAACTTGTCGCCGCCGTCGCCGGGACGCAGCGGCGCGTTCCAGACGTTGCCGACGCCGGTCTCCGAGAGCGCGCCGGTGCCGGGGTAGAGCGGCATCTGGTGCGTGGAGCCGAAAAAGAGGTTCTTGTCCGACCAGAAGATGTCTTGCGTGCCGTTGCCGTGATGCACATCGAAGTCAACCACGGCGATGCGCTCGCAGCCGTGCTTCTTGCGCGCATAAAGGCCCGCTATGGCGACGCTGTTGAAGATGCAGAAGCCCATCGCCCGCTCTTTCTCGGCGTGATGGCCGCACGGGCGCACCTGGGCGAAGACGTTGGCAATGCCCGAGCCCTTGTCCATGACGCGATCGACGGCCGCCAATCCGGCGCCGACGGCCCTGAGCGCAGGCTCCCAGGACTTGGGCGACAGCACTGTATCGGGATCGAGGCGCACGGGCTCCGCCCCAATGGCAGGCCGCACGCTCTTGACCCAATCGATGTAGCTTTGCGGATGGGCTAGCGCGATCTGCTCCTCCACGTCGTCGCGCAGCGGCGCCTCCTCGCGTTCGAGGTCCTTGAACAGCTCATGGGCGAGCACCTTGTCGACGGCGCGCATGCGGTCGGGTCGCTCGGGGTGGCCGAGCCCCGTGTCGTGCTCGACGAAGACCGGGTGGGTAAGGAGGAGCGTGGTCATTTGGTTGACGCCATGCTTGGTGTTTGAAAGAAAGTATCCGCCGGCGGGCGCTGGCACAACATGAGCCCCTGGCCGAGGCACCTCGGTGGAGTGCGACAGGTGAGCGAATTGGCGTATCTGGCGCTGGCCGCAATTTTTGGCTTGGCTTTGCTTGCCTGGTACGTCTGGGGTGGACGGGAATGGCCACCCGCGCACAAAGTCCGATCGCCACGCGCGCGGCTTTGGTTCAATCGCGCCATGCTGCTCTTCGCATTGACGCTCAATGCGGTGGTCGTGTTGCGGCTGGTGCAGCGTTTCGAGATGATTTCCGACTTTGCGGGGATGGCGGTGGGCGCCCTTCTCGGCATCGGGTTCTTCGCGGCGGCGATACCCCTGGTCTGGTACCGCCTGCGGTACGGCAGCCTGCCACGCTGACATCGGCTCAATTGGTTTGACGAAATTGTGCGCGACCCGGGCAGTGGAACACCCCGTCGTTGCCCTGGAGCTGCATCTGGTGGAAACTGTCGCGCGCGCCAATCGTGTGGATATCAGCTGGATCTAGCCACGTGAGCCCAGTCATCAAACTCCATAGCAACGATCTGCCGGCCGGCCTGACGTTCAGCGGTTCGGTCGCCATCGATACGGAGACGTTGGGGTTGAAGCCCCGCCGCGACCGGCTGTGCCTGGCGCAGCTGTCGGCCGGCGACAACACCGCCCACCTCGTCCAGTTCGACGGCAAGGACTGGTCGGCGCCGCGCCTCAAGGCGCTGTTGGCGGACCCTGCCATCGTCAAGCTCTTCCACTTCGCCCGCTTCGACATGGGCGTCTTCGCTCAGCATCTGGGCGTCACGGTCGGGCCCGTCTACTGCACCAAGATCGCCTCCAAGCTGGCGCGCACCTACACCGACCGGCATGGCCTCAAGGACCTGTGCACCGAGCTGCTGGGGGTCGACCTGTCGAAGCAGCAGCAAAGCTCCGACTGGGCGGCAGAGAAGCTCTCCGACCAGCAGAAGCACTACGCCGCCTCCGACGTGCTCTATCTGCATGCGCTGAAAGCCAAGCTCGACGCCATGCTCCAGCGCGAGGGCCGGATGGCCGTCGCGGAGGCCTGCTTCCGCTTCCTGCCGGTCCGCGTCACCCTCGACCTCGCCGGTTTCGAGGACGACGACATCTTCGCGCATTGACCGAATTGCGTGACGACGACGTAACTTCGCGCTTCTGGACGCTCATGACCCCTTCCTCTCCTACCCGCTTCGGCCGCATCAAGGCACATCCTCCGCATGCCGCGCCCGGCCAGGCCATCGGCCTGCTCGGCGGCTCCTTCAATCCGCCGCATGCCGCGCACCGCATGATCAGCGAGGCGGCGCTGAAGCGGCTTGGGCTCGACAAGGTGTGGTGGGTCGTGTCGCCGGGCAATCCGCTCAAGAGGCGCAGCGATACCGCGCCGTTGGCGCAACGGCTGGTGCAGTGCCGCGAGGTGGCAAGAAACCCGCACATCGTCGTCACCGACTTCGAGTCGGACCTGCCGACGCCCTACACGGCCTCGACGCTGGCGTTCCTCAGGATGCGCAACCCCCTCGTGCGCTACGTCTGGATCATGGGGGCGGACAACCTCGCCAGCTTCGATCGCTGGCAGCGCTGGCGCGAGATCTTCACCATGGTGCCGATCGCCGTGGTCGATCGGCCCGGCTGGCGCCTCAAGGCCCTGGCCTCCAAGGCCGCCCGCGCCTTTGCCGCCGCCAGGCTGCCGGAAGCCAAGGCAGCCGGCCTTGCCAACCATCCGGCACCGGCCTGGACCTTCCTGACCGGCCCGCTTTCCCGGGTATCCTCGACCGTGCTGCGGAGCACGGGGCGGCGCAGCAACGAGCCCGTTGCCAATAAAACACAAGCGATGCGCGCGCTACCTCCCAAAAAACGCCCTCGCGAGGTCTCCCAAGGGTCTTGAAAGGGGTGGGTCCGACCGTCTATCTTTTGCAGTGCGAATCCCTGGCACAAATGGGGTTCGCGCGAGAGCAGCCTAGGCCGGGGTAGTAAATCGGCCGGTTGCGCCACCCACATGGGTTTGATGACGGAAGGACACTCAGCACAATATGCCAACCGCACTTGAGGGTGCTCGCAAGAGCACGCCTCCGGCCGAACTCGTGTCCACGCACGATTCGGAAGCCCTCCTCGCCCACATCCTGGCTTGGCTCGACGACGCCAAGGCCGAGAAGGTGGTGACGATCGATATCAGGGGGAAATCTTCCATCGGCGACTACATGGTGATCGCTTCGGGCCGGTCGGACCGGCATGTGGGGGCGATCGGCGAGCAGGTCCAACGCAAGCTGAAAGAGGCAGCCCACGGTCGCGCGCGCATCGAGGGGCGGCCACAGTGCGACTGGGTGCTGATCGACGCCGGCGACATCATCGTCCATGTGTTCCGGCCCGAGGTGCGTGAGTTCTACAACCTCGAGAAGATGTGGTCGGCCGAGCGCCCCAGCGACCCCACCACGCACTGACCGCACGCCGCGTCAACACCGACACAGGCTAGCGCCAAGCGAAAACCGGCTGGTCGAGCTCGGCGACACGGGTCGTGCGGCCGGCGAGGAGCTCGCGGAACTGGTAGAGCAAGGCTCCGGTCGGCGCGTGGATCAGGCTGCCGCCGACCCGGATGCGGATGATCTTCCTGTCGCTCTCGGGGATAGCGACGAAATCCACAGCGTCGGGCGCCATGATCTCGGACAGTGCGATGCGGTGGAGCGAGGCGACCTCTTTGGCGTTGGGGCAAAGCCGCGGGTTGGTGCCCGCCCACAGCACCAGCGGCGTGATGCAATAGCCAGAGCGGGTCGGATAGTCATCGAGCAGGCCCAGGACGTCGCCCTCGCCGAGCCGTAGGCCGACCTCCTCATGAAGCTCGCGCAGCACCGCCTCGGCCGGCGTCTCGCCCGCGTCGCAACGTCCGCCCGGCAGCGCCCATTGTCCGCCGTGCGAGCGCAGGCCCTCGACCCTGCGCGTCAAGAGGAAGCCCGCAGTCCCCGATCCGTCCTCGGTCTCGAGCAGGGTGATGGCGACGGCGGAGCGTTTCAGCCTGCCGTCCGGCTCGGCGGCCGCAAGGCGGGGAAAGGCCGCGCAGCGCAGAGCGAGGTCGCAGCGAAAGGCATCGTCGAACGCGAACATCGTGGGCGTCAGGCGGGTGAGCGTTCGAGAAGCTCGATGGAAACGCTTTCCGGCCCGCGCAGGAAGGCGATGCGAACGCCCGGCCTGATGTCGGTCGGCTCCATGGTGAACTCGGCGCCCTTGGCCTTGAGCTCGGCGACGATGGCGTCGATGCCCGTCACCGACAGGCCGAAATGGTCGAGGCCTTGATAGGGGGACTTTGGCGGAGGGGCGGTCCTGTCGCCCGGCACGACCGGCAGGATGAACACATTGGCGCCGCCGACCTTGAGATCGATGCGCGGCTTGCCCTGCTGCATCGTGCGGATCACCTCGGCATCGAACATGCGTTCGTAGAACGCCGCCGTCGCCTCGGGATTGGCACTGCGTAGGTGGATATGGTCGTAGGTGAACTTCGCCACGGGTCGTCCCCTCATGGTTTAGGGCGCCAAACAGGAGCAAAGAGTGTAAGCCTTGTCCCGGCATCCGGCCAGTGGCAGGAGACTGCGGCCTCGACTGGGCCGGCAAGTCGGAGCGCAAAGAGCATGCGTCTCATCATCGCCGCGGCCGGCCGGCTCAAGGACGGGGCAGAGCGCGAACTGCTCGCGCGCTACCGCGAGCGCTTTGCGGGCATGGCCAAGCGGCTGGGCTTCAATCCGGTCGCCTGGCATGAGGTGTCCGAGAGCCGCGCCGCCAGCGCATCCAAGCGCATGGCCGAAGAGGGCGCCGCCCTCTTGCAACTCGCCCGCGATGCGGATGCGATCATTGTTCTCGACGAGCGCGGCAAGGCGCTGACCAGCCAAGGCTTCGCCCAGCTGCTGGCCAGGATCCGCGACGACAGGGCCGGCGCGGCCGCCATCCTGATCGGCGGCGCCGACGGCCTGGCTCCGGCCGTGCGTGAGGCGGCGCGCGCGCAGGTTTCATTCGGCGCCATCACGCTGCCGCACGGACTTGCCCGCATCGTGCTGGCCGAGCAGCTCTACCGCGCCGCCACTATCCTGGCCGGCCATCCCTATCATCGGGGATGAGCTATCACGATCGCTTCGCGAGCGGGGGCCAGCCCCCGCGCCCCCGTCGTGCCGAAGGCGCGCGTCTCCGACGCGACCGGGGCACCCGCCAGACCACCCGCTTTTCTTGCTACAAAGACGGGGAGTTCGAGGGGGTGTCCCCTCGACCGGGTGGTAGGGTGGGACAGCGAGTTACAGAGGGCAAACTCACATGAAGAACCTGGCGCCCGAGACAGTGGCCGCGCAGGCCGGCGGCGTGATCGACGAGGAGACCGGCGCCATCGTGCGGCCCCTCCACATGGCGACCACCTTCATCCGCGATCCCGACAACCAATACCGCAAGGGCTACTCCTACGGCCGCCCGGACAACGCCACCGTGCGCCAGGTCGAGGCGGTGCTGACGCAGCTCGAAGGCGGCGCCGCGAGCCTGGTGCTGGCCTCCGGCATGACGGCAGCCACGACCGCCTTCCTCGCCCTGGAGCGGCCTGCTCACGTCGTCGCGCCCAACGTCATGTATTGGGGGCTGCGCAAATGGCTGCAAGAGGATGCGCCCTCTCTTGGCATCGAGGCGACCCTTGTCGATGCCGGCGACCCCGCCGCCATCCGCGCCGGCGTGCTCCCGGGTAAGACCAAGCTCGTCTGGATCGAGACGCCCGCCAACCCGCTGTGGACCGTCACCGACATCGCCGAGGCGGCCGGCATCGCCCATCGGGCCGGCGCACTACTGGCTGTGGATTCCACCGTAGCAACGCCAGTGCTCACGCAACCCATCGTGCTGGGCGCCGACGTCGTCATGCATTCCGGCACCAAGTACCTCAACGGCCATTCCGACGTGGTCGCCGGCGCGCTCGTCTTCGCGCGGCGCGACGCCTACCTCGAGCGTGCGACCCGGCTGCGCGGCATGCTGGGCGGCATCCTCGGACCGTTCGAAGCGGCGCTGCTGCTGCGCGGAATGCGTACGCTGCACGTGCGCGTGCGCCACCAATGCGCCAGCGCCACGCGCCTCGCCAAGCACTTCGCGCGGCACCCCCGGGTCGAAGCCGTGCTCTATCCGGGGTTGGCCTCCCACCCCGGGCATGCGGCCGCGGCGCGGCAGATGCAGGGAGGCTTCGGCGGCATGCTGTCGGTGCGCGTGAAGGGCGGGGAGCCTGCTGCCGTCGCCACGGCCGCCAACGTCAAGATCTGGAAGCGGGCCACCTCGCTCGGCGGTGTGGAGAGCTTGCTGGAGCACCGCGCCAGCGTCGAGGGGCCGGGCTCCCCCTGTCCGCCGGACCTGCTGCGCCTCTCCGTCGGGCTGGAAAGCCCCGACGACCTGATCGGCGACCTCGAGCAGGCGATGGCCACGGTCTGAGCGGCGTACGCGCCTTGTGCGTGGATCCAGTGGGTCCAGCCGTGGAACGCTATCCCTTGAAGAACGCAAACAGGTCGGCGTTGACCTCGTCCTTGAGGGTGGTGCACATGCCGTGCGGTGCGCCCTTGTAGACTTTCAGCTTCGCGTTTCTGACGATCTTGGATGCCAGCATCGCCGCGGCGCCGATCGGCACGATCTGGTCGTCGTCGCCGTGCAGGAAGAGCGTTGGCACGTCAAACTTCTTCAGGTCCTCGGTGGTGTCGGTTTCCGAAAAGGCCTTGATGCAGAAGTACGCCGCAGGGAAGCCCGCCATCATGCCCTGCAGCCAGAACGAGTTGCGCACGCCTTCTGAAACCTTCGCCTCCGGCCGGTTGTAGCCGTAGAACGGCAGGCTGAGGTCCTTCCAGAACTGCGATCGGTCGGCGACAACGTTGGCGCGGAGACCATCGAACACCTTGAGCGGCAGACCGCCTGGATTGGCCGGCGTCTTGAGCATCAGCGGCGGGATCGCGCCGATCAGGACGGCCTTGGCCACGCGCTTGGTGCCGTGCCGGCCAATGTAGCGGGCAACCTCGCCGCCGCCGGTGGAATGGCCGACATGAATCGCGTCCTTGAGGTCGAGCTTCTGGGTAAGCTCTGCGAGATCGTCGGCGTAAGTGTCGAGGTCGTTGCCGGTCCACGGCTGGCTGGAGCGGCCATGGCCGCGGCGGTCATGGGCGATGCAGCGGTAGCCGCGCGAGGCCAGGAAGAACATCTGGTCCTCGAAGGCATCCGCGCTGAGCGGCCAGCCGTGGCTGAAGACGATGGGCTGTCCCTTGCCCCAGTCGTTGTAGTAGATCTGCGTGCCGTCCCTGGTGGTGATCGTAGGCATGGCGTGTCGGTCCTTCCTTGTGACAGCTCGAATGCCCACCGTCCTGGCGCAGCAGCCTCCTTCGTTCAGCGCGAAAGGAAAGTCACAAGTTTGGGAATGACCTGGTGCCGATGGTAAAGGCGCTCGTCAGTTCGCGCCTTCCAGGAGCCGCCGGGCGATGACCTGTGCCTGGATTTCGGCGGCGCCCTCGAAGATGTTGAGGATGCGCGCGTCGCACAGCACGCGGCTCACCGGATACTCCAGCGCAAAGCCGTTGCCGCCGTGGATCTGCACGGCGTTGTCGGCGTTGGCCCAGGCGATGCGGGCCGCCAACAGCTTGGCCATGCCGGCCTCCAGGTCGCAGCGCCGGCCCTGGTCCTTCTCGCGCGCGGCGAAGTAGGTGAGCTGGCGGGCAACCATGGTCTCGACCGCCATCATCACGATCTTGTTGGCGACGCGGGGGAAGGAATAGATCGGCTTGCCGAACTGGTTGCGCTCCAGCGCGTATTTCAGGGCGAGGTCCATGGCCGACTGCGCCACGCCGATGGCGCGGGCCGCCGTCTGGATGCGCGCCGCCTCGAAGGTGGTCATCAGCTGCTTGAAGCCCTGGCCCTCGACCCCGCCGAGCAGCTGGGAGACCGGCACCTCGAAGCCGTCGAAGGAGATGTCGTACTCCTTCATGCCGCGGTAGCCCAACACCTCGATCTCGCCGCCCGACATGCCCTTGGCCGGGAACGGATCGGCATCGCGCCCACGCGGTTTCTCGGCGAGCAGCATGGAGAGGCCCTTGTAGCCGGGCTCCTGGGCATCGGTGCGCACCAGCAGCGTCATCAGGTCGGCGCGCACGGGATGGGTGATCCAGGTCTTCTGTCCCGTCACCTTGTAGACGTCGCCCTCGCGCACCGCCCGCGTCTTGAGCGAGGCGAGGTCGGAGCCGGTGTTGGGCTCGGTGAAGACGGCCGTCGGAAGGATTTCGCCAGAGGCGATCTTGGGCAGGTACTTTTTCTGCTGCGCCTCGGTGCCGGCGCCCAGAATCAGCTCGGCGGCGATCTCCGAGCGCGTGCCGAGCGAGCCGACGCCGATGTAGCCGCGCGACAGCTCCTCGGAGACCACGCACATGGCCTCCTTGCCGAGCCCGAGCCCACCGAACGCCGCGGGCAAGGTGAGAGCGAAGACGCCAAGCTCGGAGAGCTTGTCGAGCACGGCCTGCGGGATGTACTCGTTGTTGAGGTGCCACTCGTGCGCATGCGGCACCACCTCGGCTTGCGCGAAACGGCGCATCTGCTCGCGCATCTGCGACAGCGTCTCGTCGAGGCCGGTGTCGCCGAAGGTGGTGGCGGCGGGCTGCGCGGCGATCAGCTCGGCCAGGCGGCGCCTGGTGGCGTCGCCGCAGCCGTGTTCGATCACGCCAGCGACCGCATCCTCGAAACGGCGGATCTCGGCCCGCTGCACGCCTAGGCTTCCGAGCCGCACCGTCTCGTTCTGGCTCATGGCAATGCCGCCGGCGAGCTGGGCGCAGTATTCACCGAAGGCGACGGCCGTGATGAGCCGCTCGACCTCGCCCAGCCGTTGCGCAGCCTCGAGCCGGCTCGCCCAGCCCAGTATCTGGCGCAGCGACTCCACGTACGTCGCGAGCCACGCCAGCCCGTGCGCGGCCGCCTGCACGGCATCGATGCCGCCCGCAGCGTCCACCGACTTGCGCACGCCGACCCTTGCGAGATGGAGAATCCGCTCGGCGGCGGAGACCGCATCCTTGCAGCGCTCCAGGCCGTGTGGCGGGCTAGCGTCCGACTGCGAAATGGCACTGGCGATCGTCATGGCGTTTGACCCTCGCGGCCGTCGGCGCTGGAACCGCGGCACTTGCGTTGCGCCGCACAATAGCTTGGACACAGCCTCGCGCAATCGCTTGCCGCACGGGCATGGCTGAGAACGCCCGTGCGGCGGCAAGGTTACGTCGGCGTTGGCCCGAAGTTGCCCTGGCGCGGGATGCGCTTGGCCCTTAGCCCCACGGCCCGCCCGCAGTCCGCGGCCGGCGCGATGCGGCGCGCCCGGTGGCGCCGAGCTCGGCGGCAAGCTTCTCGAGCTCGGCGATGCGGTTTTCCGTGTTGGGGTGGGTCGAGAACAGGTTGTCCATGCCCTCGCCGGTCAGCGGATTGATGATGAAGAGGTGGGCAGTGGCGGGAGCGGCCTCGGCCGGCTCGTTGCGGATCTGGTGGGCGTAGCCCTCGATCTTTTGCAGGGCCGAGGCGAGCGCCAGCGGGTTGCCGCTGATCATGCCACCGAGCCGGTCGGCCTGGTACTCGCGCGAGCGGCTGACCGCCATCTGCACCAGCATGGCCGCGAACGGCGCGACGATCATGGCCACCAGCGCGCCGATCCAGCCGATGCCGCCGCTGTTCTCGCGGTTGCCGCCGAACAGGGCGCCGAACTGCAGGTATTGCGCCAGCATGGAGATGGCGCCGCCGATGGTGGCGGCCACCGCCATGGTCAGCGTGTCGTAGTTCTTCACATGCGAGAGCTCGTGCGCCATAACCCCCGCCACCTCCTCGGCCGAGAGCATCTCGATGAGGCCCGTCGAGGCACAGACCGCTGCATTGGCGGGATTGCGGCCGGTGGCAAAGGCGTTGGGCTGCGGGTTGTTCATGACGTAGACGCGCGGCATCGGCAGCTCGGCGCGGGCGGCCAGATCGCGCACGATCCGGTAGTATTCGCCGCCCGACTGCGCGTCGACCTCCTGGGCGCCGTACATCCGCAGCACCATCTTGTCGGACTGCCAGAGGCTGAAGAGGTTCATGGCGGCAGCGACGGCCAGTGCGATGACCATGCCCGTGGCCCCGCCTATGAGACCGCCCATGGCTACAAGAATGCCGGTCAGCGCCGCCAGCAGCAGCCCGGTCCTGGCGAAGTTCATGGGCATCGGTCGGTCCTCGATCGCGGTTGCCGGTTAACAGACAACGGAGGGCCTATTATATGGTATCGATGACGGCGAACAGCCAGGGCCGGCGATACCCCCAGGTTTGCAACAAATGGCGCCCTCCCACCAGCAGAACCACGGCACGTCCCTCGCGCCGCCTCGCGCCCTGACGCCCGAGGCCCAACGGGCCCTTGCCGAGGCGGAGGAACGCCGCCGGCAGGCCGACGCGCGCCAGGCCGCCACGCCGCGACCCACGGAGGTCGGTGGCCGCGCCGGCCCCGATCCCACGCGCTACGGCGACTGGGAAAAGAACGGCATCGCCTCGGATTTCTGAGCGGCGATGGCCGGGCGCAGGGCAATAGGCGAAGCCGTATTGCGCCGATCTACCGCGTGGCAAACGGCGCAATACGGCTGACGCCTATTGCGCCCTATGGGCCTGTCCAGCTCAAGCTCGTCTCAGGGGCAGGCTTCAGAACTGCGCCTTGAGGCCGGCGCGCACGGCGGTGACCGTCGAGGTGTGCTCGTCGAAGCGTGCCCCGACCGAGGCGCTTGCCGAGACCGTCGACGACACCGCGAGATTGACGCCCGCCGTCGTCTCGGCCCAGTCGCGCGTCGTGGGCGAGCCGGCGATCGACAGCGGGAACAGCCCGACGAGCTGGCCGCCGATGGCAGCCGTGTTGTCGTCGAAGCGATGCCCCCACGCGGCCGTGCTCCACAGGTAGCTGGCCGGAGCGAAGTAGTAGCGCCCCTCCAGGCCGACGCGCGAGCGGTGCAAGACGTCGTCGATTGTACCGAAGCTCGCGGGGAACGGCCCGGACGTCTCCGTCCATCCGTCGTAGTGGATGCGCGTCGCCTCGTAGTCGGCGAACGGCATCACGCGCAGCGTGGGAGTAAGCCGGGCGGCAAAGCCCAGGCGCACGAGTCCGCCGATGCCCCAGCCGTCGGTCTCGCCGTGCGAGGTGACGGGCGTAGTGCCGTTGAGGTAGCCGCGATCGATCTCGCTCCACATGCGCGTGGCGTAGCCGGCGGTGATCACGTTGATGCCTCGATCGGGCGCATAGGCGGCGTGCAGGCCGCCGCTCACCGAGCGCTGCTCGTCGTGGCCTCCCTGCTGCAACTTGTCGTGATGGTAACCCACGCCGATCGTCGCTCCGACCGAGAAGCGACGCGCAAGCGTAGTCGTGACGCCGGCGGTGCCGATGAGTGCCGGGTCGTCGAAGGATGCGCTCTTCTCCAGGCTGCCGACCGAGTAGAGATTGAAGCACGTGCCGCCGCAGCTGTGGTGCAGGCCGATCTCGGCCAGCGTCCCGAGCCCCGCGTTGACGATGCCATGCGCGCTCTCGCTCAGGCCCTGCAAGGAGGCGAACGATTGCGCCACGTTCGAAACGGTGGTGAACCCGGGGCCGCCTGAGCCAGGCGCGCTCAGGCGATAAATCCAAGCTTCGTTTTTTCCGCTCGGATCGATGCCATCGCCCACCATGACATTGCCGTCGCCCGATACGCCCCTGGCGAATGTCAGCTGCCAACCCGTCATGCTGAGGCCGGCGGCCACCGCCATGTCCTTGATGCCGATCATGCCGCTAGCGGCGGTCCACCGGAACGCTTCGTTCGGCGTGCTGGCGGTGTTGCCGTAACCGACGATCACCGAGCCGTTGGCATTGGTCGCCAGGGCCACGCTCTGGTTGCCGCCGTCGAGAAAGCCAAGGCCCGTCATGCCGCCGCCCTGTGTCCAGCGGAACGCCTGCTGGGACGATCCAGTCGAGCTGCTCCAGCCGACGATGACCTGCCCATCGGAGCTGATGGCCTGGCCCAGGCTCGTGGAGCCGCCGGACAGGAAGCCGAGGCTCGTCATGCCCGTACCTTGCGTCCATCGGAACGCCACCCAGTCGGCGCCCTCGCCGGTGCGGCTGCCCCCAACCACGGTATTGCCGTCCCCACTCACCCCGACGGCGGCGCTGGAGTTCTTGCCTGGCAGGAATCCCAGGGCGAGCATGCCGCCCGCCTGCGTCCAGCGAAAGGCCTGCTGGCCCACGAACGTCTGCCCGCTGATGCCGACGACGACCGAACCGTCGGCGTTCACGGCGTGTGCGGCACTGTAGTCGTGGGAGCCCGTCAGCGTGCCGAGGCTCACCATGCCACCCGCCTGCGTCCAGCGGAACGCGCGACGCCCGAACGAGATGCCCGAGAACTCGCTGTAGCCCACCACGACCGAGCCGTCTCCGCTCGCTGCAATAGCATTGCTGAAGGACTGCCCCGGCAGGAAGCCGAGCCCGACCATGCCGCCAGTCTCGGTCCAGCTGTAGGCTTGCAGCCCGCTATAGCCGACGACGACCGTGCCGTCCGCGGATATGCCATTGGCCGTGCTGGACGTTGTGGAAGGCAAGAAGCCCAGGCCGCTGAAGTCGTCGGCCCTGGCAGAAGACGAAATCAACGCCAGCGCGGCTATGGCAATCCTCCGGCCGCGCGGCGGCCGCAACGCAATCGAACTAAACACACCCCGCCCCGCGTCACAATTACTGCACTGGGCGAGAAAACTAGTGGCCCCGTTCGCGCGTCGCAACGACGGAAGGGCCGTGGCGGCAAGAACCGGTCGCCCTGTTGCAGCATCACCACATGGGCGCTGAAAAGCTCAGCAACAGGAATAACGTTTGCGGATGTCGGTCCTGCACGCTCAGCTTTCCAGCATGATCGGCTCGAGTGGAGCCCGGCCGCAGCATGATCGAGGCGGCGGCATCGCTTCTGGCAGACGGTAAGGCTTGCCGATCGTCGCTATTGGAATGCGCCGCCGACGTCCTCCCAACCCAATTGCGAGGGGAGCCACTGGAAGGCCCAAGTCTTGTGGCGGACGCTGAAGTCCTTGCCGAGCGCGAAAATATCCAGCCGATCCGGCCCCCACGACACGACCGCCGGCGGGCTGGAGAAGCTTCCACCGAGTTGCTCCCAGGGATGCCAGCCGTTGGCGAAAGCCTTGTGGTACATCTGACCGTCCAAGCCGACGCCGAAGATGTCGATGCGTCCGGGCCCCCATGATGCCACGGCCGGTGCGCCGAGGAACTTGCCGCCGAGCGGCTCCCAGCCTTCCTGGGATGGGAACCACTGCTGGGCCCAGGCTTTGTGCCACATGCTGCCGTCGAGACCGAGGGCGAAGATATCCAATCGGTCGGGGCCCCACGAGCAGACAGCCGGCGGGCTGGTGAACCCGCCGCCGAGATACTCCCAACCCGGCGAGGGGTGCCAGCCGTTCCACCAAGCCTTGTGGAACATGGCCTTGTCGAGGCCTACACCGAAGATGTCGAGGCGTCCCGGACCCCAGGAACAAACGGCGGGTTGGCTGATGAACCTACCGCTGAGCGATTCCCAATCATTCTGTGAGGGGTACCACTGTTGCGCCCACGCCTTGTGCCAGACGGCTTGGTCGGTGCCGAGTGCGAAGATGTCCAGGCGATCAGGACCCCCAGGATGCTACGCTCGGCGGGCTGGTGAAGGCGCCGCCGAGCCGCTCCCAACCGCCTTGGGGGGGATGCCATCCTCCCTGTGCCCAGGCCTTGTGCCACATGGCCTGGTCGAGACCGACACCGAAAATGTCCAGCCGTTCCGGCCCCCACGATTCGATGGCCGGAGGCCCAGAGAAGCCGCCACCAATCAACTCCCATTCCGCTTGTGAGGGAAGCCAGCGCTGCGCCCAGGCCTTGTGGTAGGCCGCACCGTGGAGACCACGGCCGACGATATCCAGTCGGTCTCGCCCCCAGCTGGCGACCGCGGGCGCGGCGTGGTTGACCGGGACGGGTGACATGACCTCGGCCATCAGAGTGACACCGGCGCTGGAGGCTGCGCCAACGTTGATTTGGACAAAGCCTTTGGTGGTCACCATCGAGGCGCCCTCAACGGCTTCGACTGCACCGACCTGCACCGACAAGCGCGATCGGTCCTCCGGCCCGGTCAGGTGGGCAACGATCCAGCCTGCACCTTGCGGCGGCATGCCGATATCCCAGGCGTCATGGCTGCGAAACTCGAGGAGAAGCCGCTGATCCGGCACGCTGCACCAGCGCGGGATCGAGACTCTGCGCACCCACGTGCACGTAGATCGGAAACGTAGGCGAGACGGCTGCAAGGGCGGCGTCGAACTTGTCGATAACCAGGGCAAAGTGGTCGAATGAGGAAAGATCGACATTGAGCCCGGCCTCGACCATGGGCCTAACGGTCGGGCCTGCGCCAAAGCCAAGGTTGTTCCACCCGTCGCTCGTCAGAGACAGCTGAAACCAGTCGAAGACTTGAAATTGCATATTTTCGCGACCCCCCGATTGGGCGCGGTAATAGTCTGCGAGGTTGGCGAAAACCCGTTCGGCCCAAGGTCTATCGAAATCGGTTAGTCGCGGCGAGCCCGTGCAGCTGAGCAGCAGGACGGCAAGATTCATGGCAGCAACTCCGTTTTGAAAACGGTAAACGGCGAGAAACGAAGGATCATTGCTACCTAGGCGAGATTTCGAGAAATCAATTTCCGTTGAACGTCGGCGGCCTTCGATGGAACGCAACAAGAGAGCACTCAGCTCGCAAGTACGATCGGCTCCGGCGGCGTGCGTCCGCGGATCAAATCGGAGGCCTTGTCGGCGAGCATCAGCGTCGCCGCATTGAGGTTGGCCGACAGCATGGTGGGCATGATCGAGGCGTCGATGACGCGCAGGCCCTCCAGGCCGTGCACGCGCAGCCCGTCGTCCACGACCGCCAGAGGATCGGTCTTCGGCCCCATGCGACAGGTGCCGGCGGGATGGAAGGTGGTGGTGCCGCGCTCCTTGGCGGCGCCCATCAGCTCCTCGTCGCTCTCAACCTTGTCGCCGGGGAAGTCCTCGTAGTCGTAGTAGGGCTCGAGCGGCTTGGTCCTGAGCAGGCGGCGCGCGAGCTTCATGCCGGCCAGCAGCACGCGCCGGTCGCCCTCCTCGGCCAGGTAGTTGGGCTGGATGATCGGCGGATCGAACGGGTCGGCCGAGCGCAGGCGCACATAACCGCGGCTGTCGGGCCGCTGCTGCCAGGAGGCGATGGTCATGCCAGGCTCGAGGTCGAGCTGGCCCTGCACGCCCTCCCGATAGCTCGCCGGCGTGAAGGTCAGCTGTAGGTCCGAGTTGGCGACGCTCGCGTCGGAGCGCCAGAAGCAATAGACGAGCGTGGGATTGAGCGCGAGAATACCCTTGCGCGTCGCCGCATAGCGGATCACCTCGCCCACCAGCTTCAGGCCCCGCGCGCGCTCGTTGATGGTGTCGATGTTCTTGACGCGTACGGTGAAGCGCGGGGCGTAATGGTCTCGCAGGTTCTCGCCAACGCCTGCCAGCGCGTGCCGCACGGGGATGTCGAGCGACTTGAGCAGCCCGGCCGGGCCGATGCCGGAGAGCTGGAGCAGCTGCGGCGAGTTATAGCTGCCGGCCGACAGGATCACCTCGCGCGCCGCGCGCACGCTGCAGCTCTCACCGCCGCGGCCGCCGTAGCTGTAGTCGACGCCGACGCAGCGTTTGCCCTCGAATATCAGTCCGGTGGTGTGGGCATGCGTGCACACCGTGACGTTGGGCCGCTTGCGCGCGGGGTGCAGGAAGGCGGTGGCGGCGCTGACCCGGCGACCGTTGTTGATGGTGCGCTGGGCGTAGGCGACGCCCTCCTGGATGGCGGCGTTGTAGTCGGGGTTGCGCGGGATGCCCAGGCTGACGGCGCCCTCGATGAAGGCCTCGCAAAGAGGGTGGCGCCAGTCGAGGTCGGAGACCGTGAGCGAGCCGTCGCGGCCGCGGAAGGTCGGATCGCCATCCCCGAGGCGGCGCTCCATGCGCCGGAAGTAGGGGAGCACGTCGGCGTAGCCCCAGCCGCGGTTGCCGAGTTGCGCCCAGGTGTCGAAGTCCATGCGCTGGCCGCGGTTGTAGACATGGCCATTGATCGAGCTGGAGCCGCCCAGCGTCTTGCCGCGCGGCGCCAGAATCCGCCGCCCACCGGTCCATTGGCTGGGCTCCATGTGGTAGAGCCAGTTCACGCTGGGGATGTGGAACGTCTTGATGAAGCCGGCGGGCATGTGGATGTAGGGGTGCCAGTCGCTGGGGCCCGCCTCCAGCACCAGCACGCTTGCCGTCCCGTCCTCGCTCAGCCGGTTGGCGAGCACGCTGCCGGCCGAGCCGGCGCCGACGATCACGTAGTCGTAGGTGTCCACGTCTGGCCTTCCTGTTTTTCGCAGGATTGATGCCACGTCCTTTGGCGAGCCGCCAGAGGACGAGGCCATCTTACGCTTTCTCTGGGACGTGGGGCCGTGCGGCAACGCTCCCAGGCTTGGCCGGCGAGCAGGCCGTCTCTATGAGTCGAGGTATGCAAAGGCCTCATTCCCCGCCATCCGCATACAAGCGTCGCTCGCGCGTGCCGCGTCTCGTCCTGATCGTGCTGCTGGCAGTGGGGGTCGGCCTACTGTTCCGGCAGGGCCTCGTTCCGGCATGGCTCGATCCGCTGCCGGCAATCGATCTGGGCCGAGCCAATCCCTTGTTCGTCGACTGGCGTCTGGCGGCGATCAAGCGCAACCCCGACCTGTGCCGGCGCGTGCTCGTGGCGCCGCACATCGAAGCCCAGCCCATCGCCGACAGCCCGTTGCGCGACGGCTGTGGCTGGGTCAACGGCGTGCGCATGTCCGCTGCCGGTGGCGTGCGTGCCGGCTTCGACAAGATCACCTGCGAGGCGGCGGCCGCACTGGCCCTGTGGCTCGCCCACGATCTGCAGGAGGTGGCGCAGGAAATCCTCGGTCAGCGCGTCATCGCCGTGCAGAGCTTCGGCACGTACTCTTGCCGCAACATCATCGGCAATGCGCTCTGGAAGAGCTGGCGCAGCGAGCATGCCACCGCCAATGCCCTCGACATCGGCGGGTTCACGCTTGCCAACGGGCGGCAAATCTCCGTGCGCGGGCATTGGCTTGGCGAGGGGGCGGAAGCGCGCTTCCTGCGCGCCGCACACGCCCGTGCCTGCCGCTATTTCCGCGTGGTGCTGGGCCCCGCGCACAACGCCGCCCACCACGACCATTTCCACTTCGACCGTGGCCCCCTCATGCGCTGCAATTGACGTCGACGAGCGTTGCTCGTTGACGTCATCCCCGCGCAGGCGGGGATCCAGCGGCCCAGTGGCGTGGATTCCCGCCTCCGCTGGCATGACTAGGGACAGGAGCGGGCAGGACGCGGCGCCCGATCGCATGCGCGCTCGCCCGCCAATCGCCGGCATCGTCGACATCGCTGAGCGTGGCGACGAACGCCACCTTGTAGGTCGTGAGGTTGGCGAGCGTGTCAGCAAGCGCGTGTAGGCTCGACCAGCGCACATTGGCGAACGGGCGCGGCACCCGTGGGCGGCGCTTCAAGCCGACCAGCCAATAGCCACCGTCAGCGGCAGGTCCGAACACGGCATCGTGGCGACCGAGCAGGCGAAACGCGTCGGCGATGTGCGTAGGCCTTATGCCCGGCACGTCGGTGCCGACGATCAGCACCGGCCCGGCAGGCGCGCAAGCGAAGATGCGCCGCATGCGCTGGCCGACGTCGCCGCCGCCTTGCGGCATGCGTGCCACGCCTCGCGGCCATGCTCGGCTCCACGTCGCCTGGGCGGGCGCAACGGCAAGTACGATTTGCCAGCGCCGGTCGTGCCCGACGCGCTGCAGGAGCGCCGCCGCCGCATGCCGCGCGAACCGGGTGGCGCCGGCAACGCCGATGTCGCGCGCCAGCCGCGTCTTGACGCCGCCCGCCACCGGCAGCTTGGCCATCACCACCAGCCGGCAGCGAAAAGGCGCCGCACCTCGGCGCGGCGCCTCCGTTTGTATTCGCCAGCGATGCCGCCTCGACATCGCCTTATGCATTCACGCCTTGACCGGCGTGAAGACGTAGCCCTTGCCGTCTTTCTTGATCGTGCCGGCGCCGGGCATGCCGTAGTGGTAGCCGGTGACGGTGGCCTTGTCGGCGATGGCCCGATCGAAGATCTTGCGGCGAGCCGCCTCGGCCTTGGGGCCGTCGGCATCGAAGGCCGCCTGCCATCCCGGGTTCTTCACGAACAGCGCGGGGATGTTGGTGACGTCGCCCAGCACGATCAGCTGCCGGTTGCCCGAGCCGATGACATAGCTCGTGTGACCGGGCGTGTGGCCGTTGGTGTTGATGGGCTTCACCCCCGGCACGACATCTTTGTCTCCTTCGAACTGCTTGATGTTCTTCCAGGTCGGGAACACCGCTTGGATGCGCTTGGCGGCGCCCGCCGTGGTCGACGCATCGGTCCAGAACTTGTACTCGGCGGCCGGCACGTAGATCGTGGCGTTGGGGAAGATCGCCGCGTTGGTGTCCTTGGCCATCAGGCCGCTGATGTGATCGGGGTGGAAGTGGGTGACGACGATGGTATCGACCTTGGCGGGATCGATGCCAGCTTTCTTCCACACATCGTTCTTGGTGATGTTGCCGGCCGTAGGCGCCAGCTGCGCACCGGTGCCGGAATCGAACAGCACGAGCTTGCCCTTGGTCCTGATGGCCGTGACCGTGAAGGGGATTGGCACGTGCGCATCGGTGAGGCCGCCCGCCTTGAGCGCGGCCTTGGTTTCGTCCAGCGTGGCGTTCTTGATGAATTTCTCGTCGTGCGCCTTCTCCCAGATGCCGTCGTACATCTGGATCACCTCGATATCCCCGATCTTGAACTTGGCGACGTCCTGGGCCGCCTTCTGCGCGAACGCCGGCGTCAGAAATTCGAGTGGCCCGTCGAGGCCGAAAGCGGCACCGGCTGCCGCCGCCGAGATCACAAAGCCACGACGCGAGATGCTGTGCATGTGTGCCACTCCCTGGAATCGGCTCAATTTGGTTAAACGCCACCTACGATTAGACGATAGCGCCACTCCCGCCATCCGGTTTCACGGACATTTGATGCCTGCGACCGGCGCTCAACCGTAAATGCGGCTGATCACGCGCGGCGGCACGCGTAGCGTGTAGAGCGCGAGACAGGCGAGGTTCCTGGCGGAGCGCCGCACGTAGCCGTCACGGCGGAAGCGCTCGGCGCTGGTCACCGCGCGAGCCTCCAGCATGACAATTCGGCGACGCCCGAGCCGGCGCACCAGATCGACATCCTCCATCAGCGGCAGGGACCGGTAACCGCCGATCTCATCGTAGAGGCGCCTCGGGATCAGCAGGCCCTGGTCGCCGTAGGGCAGGTGTAGTGCAGCGCAGCGAAGCCAAACCAGTCGCTCCAGGGTGCGCGGCCTTGCCCCCCGGTCGTCCAGTCGAAACCGGAAGGCCGCCGCCGCGATGGGCCGGGCTCCGGTGTCCACCCGCTCCATGAACCGGCTGGCCTCGCCCTCCCAGTCTGGGGACAGCACGGTATCCGCGTGGAGAAACAACAGCCAGGGGAAGCGCGCCTTCGCAGCGCCCGCAGCGAGCTGTCCCCCGCGCCCTCCAGTGGCGCGCACGAGGTCGGCGCCCGCTGAATCGGCAATGGCGAGCGTCCGATCGCTGGAGCCGCCATCGACCACGATCGCTTCCCGGATCAAGCCGTCGACTGCCGCCGGCACCAGCGCCGCGAGGGTTCGGGCCAGGGTCGATTCCGCATTCAAGGTCGGGACGACTAACGAAATCATGGGATCGCGGCTGCTGGGCGGGTGTCGGAGCACTATAGGGCGACCGTCGCTCCTATTCCAAAAGGAGGTCGTGTAGTTCTTGATTTGTTCTCACGATGGGAGTAAGTCATGAGCGGGCGCGCCAAAGGAGCACGCAATCCGTGTCGGACGAGAGCAAAGCAGGGCGGGACCGCACA
>Ga0111538_10002441_pt1 | contig 26114 bp, 18 predicted proteins | sample SoiMethybrSBSTD1_FD_79669 | JGI IMG/M metagenome (GOLD analysis project Ga0111538, IMG submission 79669) | Bulk soil microbial communities from a Populus tree surrounding site in Tennessee, USA - Soil MetaG P. TD hybrid SBSTD1 (version 2)... | ecosystem: Environmental > Terrestrial > Soil >...
GATGCGCCGAAGTATGGCGCGGACGGCATGGAGCACGGCTGGCGCGACGATCCGCTGCTGTTCGTCGCGATCGGCGAAGACGGCATCGTGACGGTCGTCGTGCATCGCTCCGAGATGGGGCAGGGCATTCGCACCGGTCTGCCGATCGTGGTCGCCGACGAGCTCGACGCCGACTGGAGCAAAGTGCGCGTGACGCAGGCGCCGGGCGACGAGGAAAAGTTCGGCAATCAGGATACGGACGGCTCACGCAGCATGCGGCATCACTTCGATCCGATGCGACGCGTCGGTGCGGCTGCGCGCACAATGCTCGAAGCCGCAGCGGCTGCAACGTGGAACGTGCCGGTCAATTCCGTGCGTGCGGTCAACCACGAGGTCGTTCACGAGCAGAGCGGTCGCCGGCTCGGCTACGGCGCGCTTGCACACGCTGCGGCGAAGTTGCCCGTGCCGCCGCGCGAGTCGCTGCGCCTGAAGAATCCTGCGCAGTTCCGCTACATCGGCAAGGAAAACATCCCGCTGCTCGACGTCGACGACATCTCGCACGGCCGCGCGCAGTACGGTATCGACACGCGCCTCGATGGAATGCTGTACGCAGTGGTCGCCCGCTCGCCGGTGTTCGGCGGCAAGGTGGCGAAGTTCGATGCGGCCACCGCGCAGGCGATGCCCGGTGTCGTGAAAGTGGTCGAGATTCCAGGCACGCCGGGGCCGGCGCTGTTCTCGCCGCTCAACGGTATCGCTGTCATTGCCGAGGACACGTGGATCGCGATGCAGGCGCGGCAGGCGTTGCAGATCGAATGGAACGACGGTCCGCACGGCACGTACGACTCCGTGGCCTATCGCGCCGAGCTCGAGCAGGCAGCGCGCAAGCCCGGCCTGGTGCTTCGCGAAGTCGGCGACGTCGATGCCACGATGGCGAAGGCGGCACGCAAAGTCGAAGCCGAGTATTACCTGCCGCACCTCGCACACGCGACGATGGAGCCGCCGAGCGCGGCGGCGCGGATCGTCGACGGCCGTTGCGAAGTGTGGGCGCCGACGCAGGCGCCGCAGGCGACGCGCGAGAACGTCGCGAAGCGGCTGGGCCTGCCGTTGGAGAAGGTCACCGTGCACGTCACGCTGCTGGGTGGCGGCTTCGGTCGTAAATCCAAGCCGGATTTCGCAACCGAGGCGGCATTCCTGTCGCAACAGATGGGCGGCCGGCCCGTGAAAGTCGTGTGGACGCGCGAGGACGACTTGCACCACGACTACTACCACACTGTTTCCGTCGAGCGCCTGCAGGCCGGGCTCGACGCGCAGGGCAAGACGACAGCATGGCTGCATCGCAGTGTCGCGCCGACGATCGTGTCGATCTTTGCGCCGGATCCGCAGCACGAGGCGCCGTTCGAGCAGGGCCTCGGACTGATCAACGTCCCGTTCAACGTGCCGAATCTGCGCATCGAGAATCCCGCTGCCGTCGCGCATACGCGCATCGGCTGGTTCCGCTCGGTTTCGAACGTGCCGCACGCTTTCGCCGTGCAATGCTTCGTGTCGGAGCTGGCGGCCGCTGCCGGGCGCGATCACCGTGATTTTCTGCTCGACTTGATCGGTCCGCCGCGGCGCATCGATCCTGCCGCGCTCAAGGACTCGTGGAATCACGGCGAGTCGCCCATGCGTTATCCCGTCGATACCGGCAGGCTGCGGCGCGTGATCGAGACCGTGACGCGCGAAGCGGGCTGGGGGCGCAAGTTGCCGAGGGGGCAGGGGCTTGGACTGGCCGCGCACTACAGCTTCGTCAGTTATACAGCCGCTGTGGTGGCGATCGAAGTCGGAGCAGATGGCAAGCTCACGATTCCGCGTGTCGACATTGCGTTCGACTGCGGCCCGCAGATCTATCCCGATCGCATCCGCTCGCAGCTCGAAGGCGCGGTCATCATGGGCGTGAGCCTGGCAACTTACGGCGAGATCACGTTCAAGAACGGTCGCGCGCAGCAGGACAACTTCAACACGTATCAGGTCACGCGCATGGCCGAAGCACCGCGCGAGATTCGCGTGCACCTGCTGCCGGCGGCGGACTGGTCGCAACCGCTCGGCGGCGTCGGCGAGCCGGGGTTGCCGCCGATTGCGCCGGCACTCTGCAACGCGATCTTTGCGGCGACCGGCAAGCGCATCCGTCAGTTGCCGATCGCCGAGCAACTCGCGACCTGACTCGTAGGAAGAAGCGCTGAGCTGTAGAACGCCGGCGGACCGGATCGTCATTGGGATAGAGATCCCCAACTGACGAGGTACGCTGAAATGAACACGATCCGAGTGAGTGTCCTGCGGGCGGTTCCGCCGTTTGCCCAGGGGCTGGTGCGCGACCTGCGCGTGCGCTGGGCGCTCGAAGAAGCCGGCCTGCCCTATAGCGAGCACGTGATCGGGCCGGAGGACCAGAAGTCTCAGGACTATCGCCAGCTCCAGCCGTTCGGCCAGGTGCCGGCCTACCAGGAAGGCGACCTGGTGCTGTTCGAGTCCGCCGCGATCGTGCACCACCTTGCCCAGCGGAGCGAAGCGTTGATGCCGGCGGACCCTGCGAGCCGCGCCCGCGTCACTGCATGGATGTTCGCGGCGATGAACTCCATCGAGCCGTTCGTCCAGAATCTGACCCTGATCGATTTCGCCTACTCGCAGGAAGAGTGGGCGAAGCTGCGCCGCCCCGGCGCCCTCGAATTCCTGCAGCGACGCCTGCAGGATCTGGCCACCGCGCTCGGTACGCGCAGCTATCTCGAAGGAGATCGCTTCACCGCAGCCGACATCCTCATGACGACCGTGCTGCGACTCCTTCGTCACACCGACGTCGTCGCGAAGATCCCGGCGCTCGAGCGCTATCGCCTGCGGTGCGAAGCGCGCCCCGCCTTCCAACGGGCGCTCGCCGCCCAGATGGCGGTCTTCGCGCGCAACGCTGCGTGAAAACTCTCTTGCCAGGACGCTAAGAAGGAATCGGAAGAGATTTTTTCTCTTCCGATGTCCGGCTCCTCTTTTCTTCCTTGGCGTCTTGGCGCGCTTGGCGAGAGATATTCCGGCTCCTATTCCGCTCCGCAGCGACGTCGTGGACTGGTTACCACTTCGCTTGAAACGTGGTCTGCGGCGAAGAAGGAGAGAAGAATGTCTCTCGCCAAGATCGCCAAGATCGCCAAGGAAGAAAAATTCGCTTGGTGAGAGATTAGTTGCGCAGCCTTGTTATGTCCGTCTCCTCACAGCAGGAGCGCGATCTCGTTTACATATGCGGCAGACATGCGCGTCCTGCGACGTGCGTCACGCGCGCGATCGACACAGGTCCTGTCTCCACGCACCGACCTCCGGTAAAAATTGCCTCCACGAAGCGCGGGCTTCGCAAGCAACAAGAACCGGGACGATTACTATGGCGATGACTTCTCGACGCGGGCTCCGGATCGCCGGAGCTGGCGGCCTCGGCGTGTTACTTATTATTGCGGCGCTCGTGTATCTGAATCGTGCGCCCACGCCACCCGCAGCTGCTCAGCACGCGGCCGTGGCCTGGCCATTGACGCCAGAGCAGTCGCCGCCCAAGGCGCAAACTCAGCAGACGAAGCCGGTGCAGGTCGCGAAGAGCGAGCGCCAGGACTACATCGTGCAGGCCGCGAGCATCGATCTTGCGCGCCGTGCCGTCGAGAAGGCGGGCGGTCGCGTGACCGGCGATCTCGACATCATTCGCGCCGTCGGCGCATCGCTGGATGCGCAGGAGCTCGCCGAGCTCTACGGGCAGACCGTCGAAGGCTTGCGCGTCTATGAGGACGCGAGCGTCAGCGCGAGCGCCAGCACGCTGCCCGAGACCTACTATCCGCAGGAAAGCGGCGCGACCAACCTGCACAAGGGCGGACTCACCGGCCGCGGCGTGACCGTCGCCGTGCTCGACTCGGGCCTGTGGCGCGAGAGGGGCCCCCTGCAGAAGACCTCGTACGGCAAGGACCAGCGCGTGCTTGCGCAGTACGACGCGATCGCCGCGCGCGCGAATCCGTCGAACTACGACGACGCGTTCGGTCACGGCACGCACATCTCGTCGATCATCGCGAACGCAGCAGTCGCGAGCACCGGCCGCTTCCAGGGCGTCGCGCCGGGCGTGAATCTGGTGTCGGTGAAGGCGCTCGACAACGACGGCGCCGGTCGCTACTTCGACGTGATCCGCGGCATTCAGTGGATCGTGTCGAACAAATCGCGCTACGACATCCGCGTGCTGAACATGTCGCTGAGCGCGCCGGTGCGCTCGCACTATTGGGACGATCCGCTCAACCAGGCCGTCATGACTGCGTGGGCCTCGGGCATCGTCGTCGTCGTCTCGGCGGGCAACGAAGGTCCGTCGCCGATGTCGATCGGCGTGCCGGGCAACAACCCGTACGTCATTACCGTCGGCGCGGTCACCGACAGCTATCGTCCGATGGAGCCGGATCAGTACCGTCTCGCGTCGTTCTCGTCCGCGGGCCCAACCTACGAAGGCTTCGTCAAGCCGGAAGTCGTGGCGATGGGCGGTCACGTCCGCGCCTACGCGCCGGACAACGGCACGCTCGCGCGCAACTATCCGCAGTGGGTCGACAGCCGCTACAGCGATTTCACCATGTCCGGCACTTCGCAGGCCGCGGCAGTGACCAGCGGCGTCGTCGCGCTGATGCTCGACGTCAATCCGAATCTGACGCCTGACCAGGTGAAGTGTCGCCTGATGGACAGCGCACGGCCCGCGGTGAAACCGGACGGCACGCTCGCGTACTCGGTGTTCCAGCAGGGCGCCGGCCTCGTCAACGCACAGGATGCCGCGTACAGCAACGCGAACGGCTGCGCCAACACCGGCCTCAACGTGGTGATGGATCTCTCCGGCATCAAGCATTTCGGCGGCCGCGCCAACCAGGATGCGGACGGCAACTTCTACATCATGGCCGTGCAGGGCGGCTCGTCGCAGAAGACCTCGCTGCTCGGCGGCTTGCTCGGCGGTCTGGGCGGTCTCGTCGGCAGCCTCGGCAATACCCTGAGCAGCGTGCCGCTGCTCGGCAATCTGCTCACGGGCGTCGCGACGCTGCTCGACGGCGAGACCTGGGACGGCAGCCCGCCGGGAAGCACCGGCTACACCTGGAGCAATGGCTACACGTGGAGCAATGGCTACACCTGGAGCAACGGCTATACGTGGAGCAACGGTTACACCTGGAGTAACGGCTACACCTGGAGCAACAACGCCACGACGAACAGCACCAGCAGCGTCGAGGCCGTGAACCAGGAGTAGCACGATTCGATGCGAAGGCGCGTGCACAATCTTCTCCGCGCCTTCCTGGCGTGCAGCACCTTGGCAGCGATCGCCGCGGCGCAGGCCGCAGCGCCGGTTCCTGACGCGCGGCCGATCTACTTCGAGCACCTGACGATGCGCGACGGGCTCTCGCAGAGCACCGTCATGAGCATCCTGCAGGACTCCGAAGGCTACCTGTGGCTTGCGACTGAGAGCGGCCTCGATCGCTACGACGGCTACTCCATTCGCGCCTATCGCCGTGAGCGCGGCAACGAGCACGGGCTCGCGAGCGATTACATCTGGACCATCGCCGAAGATGCGCACGGCGACCTGTGGCTCGCGACGGTCGGCGGCGGCGTTGCCCGCTGGGATCGGCGCACCGACACCTTCCAACAGTTCCGTCACGATCCGGCGAACCCCGACTCGCTTGCGAGCGATGCGGTGCGCACGCTGCTCATCGATGCGCGCGGCCGCATCTGGGTCGGCACCTTCGAGAATGGACTCGATGTGCTCGATCCGCAGACCGGCAAGGCGCAGCACTTCCGTCATCGCAAGGACGATCCGCGCTCGCTGGCGGCGGATGCAGTGTTCTCGCTGTATGCAGACCGCAGCGGCCGCATCTGGGTCGGCAGCGACGGCGGCCTGAGCCGCTACGAGCCCTCGACCGGCGATTTCATCAACTACAGCGCGGCGCCGGGCACGGGGCTCAGCGACGCGCGCGTGCGCTCGATTCGCGAGGATCACACCGGTGTGCTGTGGATCGGTACGCTCGGCGGCGGCCTCAATCGTCTGGATCCGGACACCGCCCGCATCAGCGCCTTTCGCCATGCGGCCAACGATCCGGGCTCGCTGAGCAGCGACCGGGTGCAGGCCATCCTCGAAGACGACGCGAACCGCCTGTGGGTGGCGACGCGCGACGGGCTGAATTTGCTCGAGCGCAACTCGGGAAAATTCGTGCGCTACGGTCGCGATGCCGACAGCCCGCAGACCTTGCGCGATCCCGACGTCATGTCGCTCTACCAGGACCGTGGCGGCGTGCTGTGGGTCGGCACGCGCTGGGGCGGAGCGAGTCACTGGAATCCGAACAGCTGGCTGCTGGGTCACTATCGCAGCACTGCCCTCAATGACGGCGTGGGCGTAAACGCGTTCGCGGATGACGGCGCCGGCACCGTGTGGGTCGGCACGTCGGCCGGTCTCGTCGAGATCGACACCCGCACCGGTCGTGAGACCCAGCACCGCCACGACGACAAAGGTGCGCTTGCGCTGGCCGACGATCGGGTGATGACGCTGGCGTTCGATCGCCGCAGCAACCTGTGGGTGGGCACGATGACTGCCGGGCTGCAGCGCTTCGACCTCGCGCGCCGCACGGTGCGGAACTATCAGAACGTCGAAGGCGACGCCAGCACGCTACCGGCGAACGGCGTGATGGCACTATACGAGGATCGCCAGGGCGATCTGTGGGTCGGTACGTTCGGCGGCGGCCTCGCACGCATCTCGAGCGACACCGGCGCGGTGTTCCGCTATCCCTTCGGCGACGGCGACGCGCTCAGCGACCCGCGCGCCAGCGCGATCGCCGAGGACGCTCGCGGCAACATGTGGATCGGCACGGCCGGGGGCGGTTTGAACCTGCTCGATCGCAGCACCGGGCATTTCCATCGCTATCGCCGCAACGACTCGGATCCGAACAGTCTCAGTGACGACGCGATCTATGCATTGCATGTCGACCGGCACGGCGACTTGTGGATCGGTACAGCGGGTGGCGGCCTCGATCGCATGATCGGCAGCTCGGAAGCGCCGGACGCGGTGCGCTTCGAGAACCAGACCGGCGTCGCCGGCATGACGCGCCAGGTGGTGTACGGCATCGAATCGGACATCGATGGCCGGCTGTGGCTCAGCACGAACAACGGCCTCACGCGCTTCGATCCGCGCGCACGCACGATCAAGTCCTTCCACGAGGCGCACGGCCTGCAGGGCGAGGACTTCAACTTCAACGCTCACTATCGCGGTCGCGACGGCACGCTGTTCTTCGGCGGCAGCAACGGCTTCAACGCGTTTGCGCCGAAGGCTGTGACGAAGGAAGCGCCGCCGCCGCGTGTCGTGCTGACTTCGGTCGCCAAGCTCAATCAGCCGCTGGCGCTGCAGGATCTGCCGGGAGCGCGCCGCCCATTGCAGCTCGAGTACAGCGACAAGCTGCTCACGTTCGAGTTCTCCGCGCTGGATTTCACCTCGCCCGGCAACAATCGCTACATGTATCAGCTCGAAGGGTTCGATGCGGGCTGGACCGAAGCGGGCGCGCTGCGCCGCGCGACCTACACGAACCTCGATGCGGGCAACTATACGTTCCGCGTGCGGGCGGCCAATGCCGACGGCGCCTGGAGCCCGGACGGCCTGGCGATCCCTGTGCATGTGGGCGCAGCGCCGTGGAATAGCACGCTCGCCCGTGCCGCCTACGTCGCGCTCGCAATTCTGCTGATCGGCTATCTCTGGCGCAGACAGCAACTGAAACGCGAGCGTGCCCTGCGCTACAGCCGTGAGCTGGAACACACAGTGCGGGTGCGTACTCACGAGCTGGAAGAGCGCAATCAACAGCTGCTGGTTCTGAGCCGCGCGAAGAGCGATTTCGTCGCGCGCATGAGCCACGAGCTGCGCACGCCGATGAACGGCGTGCTCGGCATGACGTCGCTGCTGCTCGACACGCGGCTCGACGCTGCGCAGCGCCGCTTCTCCGAAGCCATTCATCGCTCGGCGGACTCGCTGCTCGCGATCGTCGACGACGTGCTCGACTTCTCGAAGATCGAGGCGGGCCGGCTGCAGCTCGATCCGGTCGAGTGCGATCTGGTCGAGCTCGTGGAGCAGACGGCGGAAATGCTCGCCGCCCGCGCCGCGACCAAGGGCATTGCATTGCTTTGCGATTCACCTGCGCAGCCGCTGCCGCGCGTTCGTGTCGACGCCGTGCGCTTGCGCCAGGTGCTCGTCAATCTCGGCGGCAACGCGGTGAAGTTCACCGATCGCGGTCACGTGACCCTGCGCGTGACGCCGCTCGGCAACGCGGACGGTTCCATCGCGGTTCGCCTGGAAGTGCTCGACACCGGCGTCGGCATCGAGCTGGCGAACCAGGCGAAGATCTTCGAAGAGTTCACGCAGGAGGATGCGTCGACAACCCGACGCTTCGGCGGCACCGGTCTCGGCCTCTCGATCGCACGTCAGCTGGTCGAGCTGATGGGCGGCAAGCTTGGCGTCGTGAGTGCGCCGGGCAAGGGCTCTGTGTTCTCGTTCGAGCTGTCGCTGACGCTCGCGGAGCCTTCGGCGCAGCTGCCGCAGCTGCCGAGCCTCGATCCGCTGCGCGCGCTCGTGGTCGATGGCAACGACGGGGCCCGCGGCATCATCGTGAAGACCTTGCGCGAATGGGGCGCACGTCCGATCGGCGTCGCCTCGATGGCGGAGGCCGTCGAGGAACTCCGCGCCACGGCGTACGACGCGATCATCGTGGACGATTCACTGGCCGACGACGGCGCACTGCTGTTGAGCGCCGGGCTCGCTGAACGCGTTGCTCGACCGCGCAGCATCCGTCTCACCAATTTCGTGAACCTGGCCCGTGCGAAGGTCGACGGGGGTCTGCATTTCGATGCCGAGCTCAGCAAGCCGCTGCGTCTGCTGCAGCTCTATAGCGAATTGAGCAATCGCGCCGGCGAGGCGGGCGATCACGGCATGACAACGAATTCCTCAGCGGCTCAGAGCGCGCCGCGTCTGCACGGACGTGTGCTCGTCGTCGAAGACCAGGCGCTGAATCGCGAGGTCGCCGAGGGCATGCTCGCGGCGCTCGGCCTGCAGGCGTCGACGGCGACCGATGGTCGTCAGGCTCTCGACAAGCTCGCCGCCGAGAAATTCGACGTCGTGCTGATGGATTGCCAGATGCCGGTCATGGACGGCTTCTCGGCCACTGCTGAGTTGCGGCGGCGCGAAGGCGCCGGCAGCAGCCGCATGCCGATCATCGCCCTCACTGCGAATGCTACGAGCGAAGGTCGCGAGGCGTGTCTCGCTGCCGGCATGGACGACTATCTCGCGAAGCCTTTCAGCCGCTCAGCACTGCACGCAGTGCTGGCGCGCTGGCTGCCCGCGGAGGCCGTGACCGCGACGCCGGCTCAAGTTGAAACATCGTCGGCGGCTGCGCCCGATGTCCTCGACCGCACGACTCTGAATGCGCTCCGTGCGCTGCCGCGCAAGGGGAGCAAGGACATGCTGAGTCACATCGTCGAGCGTTACCTCGCGGATTCCCGTGACCTGGTGGCGTCGATCGAGCGCGCCGTCGAAGAGGGCGACGCGGCTGAGCTCGCTCGCGCCGCCCACGCCTGGCGCTCGTACAACGGCAACGTCGGCGCGCATGGTCTCGCGAATCTGTGTCGCGAGCTGGAAGAGCGGGCGCGGAGCGGCAAGGTCGCGACGAGTCGTGAGCTGCTGGGCGAACTGCGGGCGCTGCATGCCCGCGTGCGCGAAGAATTGCAATTCGAGATGCGGAGAGCGGGATGAGGCCGGTTGAGCAGAAGATCCGGGTGCTGATCGCTGACGATGACGCGCTGTTGCGCGACATCGCAGTAGCAACCTTTGAGAACGCCGGTTTCGACGTCGAAGTGGTCACCACCGGCAACGCCGCCGTGGCCGCGTGCGCCACGCGCATGCCGGACATCGCCCTGCTCGACGTGGAGATGCCCAACGGCACCGGCTACCAGGCGTGTGCTGCGATTCGCGAGCTGCCCGGCGGCGCCAATCTGCCGATCGTGATGGTGACAGGGCATGACGACGCGGTGTCGATCGACAAGGCGTACGACGCCGGTGCCACGGACTTCGTCGTCAAACCGATCAACTGGGCGCTGATCGTGCATCGCATCCGCTACGTGCTGCGTGGCGCGCGCAATCTCGAGGCGCTGCGCTTCAGCGAGCAGAAGAACGCTGCACTGCTGCGAGCGATCCCTGACGGCATCTTCCTCGTCGATACGCACGGCGCGATCAGTCACGTCGTCAGCCCGATCGCCGGGCTGATCGATGGCACGCACGCTGCGGGTTCGCGCAAGCTCGCCGATTTGCTGCCGAAGGCGGCGCAGGAGCGGGCGATGGCGTGTTTGAGCGCCACGTTGCGTGGCTCGCCCGCGGCGTTCGAGTTCGCGCTCGAAGCGGCAGGCGATGCGACTCGGCACTTCGAATGCCGATATGCGCCGAACGCGGGCGGCCAGGTGCTGGCGATCATCCGCGACATCACGGCCCGCAAGCGCACCGAGGCGCACATTCATCGCCTGGCGTACTTCGACGTGCTCACCGGCCTGCCGAACCGCGAATGGCTCGGCGACTACCTCTCGCAGTCGCTGGTCGAAGCGCGTCGCGAGGGCCACGGCCTTGCAGTTCTCTACGTCGACCTCGATCAGTTCAAGCGCATCAACGATACGCTGGGGCACCAGACGGGCGACGCGTTGCTGCGCATGGTCACCGACCGACTGAACTCGCTGACCGGTGCGGACGCCGACAATGAAGTGCAGGGGCAATTCGCGCGCGTCGGTGGCGACGAGTTCATCCTCGTGCTCACTGGCAATCCGACCGTGCAGTCCGCGCAGCGTGCCGCCGAGCGTATTCAAGCGGCACTGGTCGCGCCGTTCCTGCATGGCGGTTATGAGTTCGTCGTGACGCCGAGCATCGGCATCGCATTGTTTCCGGAGCACGGCAACGACGGCCAGAGCTTGCTGAAGAACGCCGACGGCGCGATGTACGAAGCAAAGGCCAGTGGCCGCAATCAGTACCGTGTCTACACGAGCGCCGTGCACGCACGCGCGCTGAAGCGACTTTCGCTGGAGATGGAGCTGCGGCAGGCGTTCGAGAATTCGCAGCTGTCGGTGTACTACCAGCCGAAGTACGAGACGCAGACGCTGTGTCCGATCGGCGCCGAGGCGCTACTGCGCTGGTTCCATCCCGAGCGCGGCCAGATTCCGACGCTCGACTTCGTCGCAGTCGCCGAGGAGATCGGCCTGATCGGCGACATCGGCCGCTGGGTGATGCAGCAGGTCTGCTGGGATCTGTGCGAATGGCGCAACCAGGGCATGCAATTGCCGCGCGTGGCCGTGAACATCTCGGGCCGTGACTTCATGCGGCCCGAAGGGCTGCTGCACATGAGCGACACCGTCGGCCAGTCGCGTCTGTCGCCGGCGTTGTTCGAGCTGGAACTGACCGAAGGCATCCTGATGCAGGATGCCGAAGCGGGGCGGCGCTCGCTGCTCACGCTGAAGGAGTTCGGCTTCCAGTTGGCTGTCGACGACTTCGGCACCGGCTATTCTTCGCTCAGCTACCTGAAGCGCTTCCCGCTCGACACCCTGAAGATCGATCGCTCGTTCGTGAAGGACATCGGCGTCGACCCGGACGATGCGGCCATCTGTCGCGCCATCATCGCGCTCGGCCACAACCTCGGCCTCGGCATCGTCGCGGAAGGTGTGTCGTCGCAGGTACAACTGGAGTTCCTGCGCGCCGAAGGCTGCGACGCCGTGCAGGGCTTCCTGATGAGCCAGGCCGTACCCGCGAACGAGTTCGCAGAGATCATGCGCCGGCAGCCGCGCAGCGCTGTCGAGCCGGTCCACATGCCGCCGACGCGTCGCGCCGCACGGTCCGCGTGATCGCGTCGACTCCGGTGCTATCTAGCTTCATGAGCCGTAAGGTACTTTGCCTGAGTGCGATTCTGCTCTGGAGCGCAACCGCGCATGGTGCGCCTGGCGCAAAAGAACTGGCGGCGTATCAGAACGCCTCTGCGCAGCTTGCTGCCCTGATCGCCAGCGCGCAGGACGCCAAGGACAGGCAGCAGCTGAAAACACCTGAGGTCATGAGCCTGGTCCGAACGATTTCCGACGAAGAACGGTTGCTTGGGACCGGCTCCTACTCGATGGCCGAGCTCGGGACACTCATGGGCATCTGCGAAGTAGCGAACAAGGCGTCCATGTCTTTCGCGCTCTTCGATCTCAAGTCCCATGTCGACCCGAAGGGGACTCCACAACAAATGCAGGCAGCAGTGATTCCGCTGATGACCCGCAACATCGTCGCGTTCCAGGATGAGCTGCAGGAAATTCAGCCGTTTCTCTTCCGCTGCCTGGCCAAACAGATTCCGCCGATGACCGAGTTCGTCCTGTCTTTGAAACCAGCAGACTTTACGGATGTGCGCCGACGAGGACTCCTCGGGGCGCGATCGGGTCTGATGCAGGTTTATGCCGGGGCCATTCAATCAGTCAATGAAGGCGGGCTTCGAGATGACTACCGAAATGCAGTCCTCACGGCGCTGGCCGAGACGGCGGCAACCTTTGCCTCGATCGTTGAGCTGCCGACGCGCAGAAAAATGCAGGAGGCCATGCTCGAGGCGGCATCCAAGGCAACTGGACAGCACCAACTCCATCTGACGCGCATCGCGACCGCATTTGGCGATGCGAACTGCGACGGTCTATGTGCAATTCACTAACTGCGCAGAGACCTGAAGCCAGTACGCACCTCTTCTGAGAACAGCTGCGGCTGTTCCCACGCCGCAAAATGACCGCCCTTGGGAAGCTCGTTGAAGTGGACGAGATTCTTGTAGGAGCGTTCGGTCCAACTTCGCGGAGCCTGGTACACCTCCTCGGGGAAGACGCTGACGGCAGCCGGAACGGAGATGTTGTAGTCGTTGAAGAAGGCGCCCTTGTATTCCACATAGAGACGAGCGCTGGACACGCCCGTGTTCGTCAGCCAGGCAAGCGTGATGTTGTCGAGGATGTCGTCCCGGGTCAGGTCGCCGTAGGGCTCGCCATCGACAAAGAGTTTCACGATGTGCGCGTAGCTGGCCACGTCGTGGTCGATCATCCAGGCGGCCAGGGCGACGGGTGAATCCGCCAATCCGTACAGCGTTTGCGGGTGAGCGGCCATCATCAGTTGCGTCGGGACGTGCTGGTAAAGGAACGCCATCTGGTCGTATGCCCGCTGCTCGTCAGCCGAGAGACCGGCCGGCGGCGGTCCGCCGGACTGAAGCGCCTTGGAAACTTCAGGGGGCGCGGCACCGGAGAAGTTCACATGGATGCCGATCAACTCCGGGGGTGCCTGCTCGGCCATCGCGTTCGTGACGAACCCACCCCAATCGCCGCCTTGCGCCGCGAAGCGGCTGTAACCGAGGCGCTTCATCAACTCCACCCACGCCCGCGCCATGTGAGCGGGATTCCAACCGGGCGTCGTGGGCTTGCCTGAGAACCCATAGCCGGGCATCGACGGGATCACCACGTGGAAGGCGTCCGACGCGCTGCCGCCGTGAGCCGTGGGGTTGGTCAGTGGGCCGATGATCTTCAGCTGCTCGATCGGCGAGCCGGGCCAGCCGTGCGTGATGATGAGCGGCATCGCATCTTCATGTCTCGACCGGACGTGAATGAAATGGATATCCAACCCGTCGATCTCGGTGATGAATTGCGGATGAGAGTTCAGTTGCGCCTCGCACCGCCGCCAGTCGTAATCGGTCGCCCAATACTGTGCGAGCGTCTCCATGAAGGCGAGTTGCACGCCTTGCGAAAAGTCGGCGACGGGTTCTTTCTCCGGCAACCGCGTGGCCTTGATGCGCCGGCGCAGGTCGGCCAGTGCTTCCTCTGAAACATCGACTCGAAATGGCCGAATAGCCGCCAGACTCCCCGTCGACGTCGTTTCAAGCATGGTCATTCTCCAGGATGAGGGGGCGGCAAAAGCTACTGAGCCTACGACGGTCACTCCTCATTTGCTTGAATGCATGACCGCAACTATCACGTTTGTGTCGTTGAATTTCGGCCAGGCAGCGAGCAAGCTCGCGGACATCTCAAGGATCGATCAGGGAGCGCCCCAACAGTGTCGAAGACCACCCGTCAAAGTGGCTTGGCACATTGGCAAGTCGAACTGGCCTTGCGTCTGCTCTTGAACGACTCCGGTTCAGCGCACTCGGTCAAGCAGATCGCCGCGCATTGCGGCCTGTCACGCAGCTACTTCGAAAAAGCATTCAAGGTCAGTGTAGGAACACCCCCGCACCGATGGCTCGTGCGGCAGCGCATTCAGCGGGCCGGTGAAAAGCTGGAGCAGACGAACGACAGCGTCAGCTCGATCGCGTTGAGCTGTGGCTTTACCGATCAGAGTCACCTGACCCGGGTGTTCGGTGCGATCGTGGGTTCCAGTCCCGCTGCCTGGCGGCGTCAGCGCAAGGCCAGCGTCGCACCCCTCTGACCATGCAGCGCTACTTTCTCTGGATCGCCATAGGACTGGTGGTTCTGTACGTCGGCGCGGGCGGCATCGGCAAGCTGGCTGGTGTGCCTTACCTCCATAGCAGTTTTCCAAAATTGGGCCTGCCCAGCTGGTTCGGATACTTCATCGGTGTGTGCGAGGTGCTCGGACCTGTCGGGCTGCTCCTGCGCCCCTTCCGCGCACTGGCTGCTGTGGGTATTGGCATCATCATGATCGGCGCAACGTATTACCATGCTGTTTACACGCCGCTCGTTCAGGCCGCGCCGGCTTTTATTCTCGTGGGCCTTTGCGTCTACATCTTCTTCAGAGCACGCACCGATAAGCACTAGCGCACCCGCGCGCGCAGGATGTGCGAGCGCGGCGACGGTTGTCCGGTCGCGACGGCGATCCCATCCGGAAAGCCCGCGACCATATAGAACTGATCGCTCACGACAACGCCGGTCGTCACACGCAAGTCCAGAGGCGGACGTGAGCTCATCGTCTCAACCTGACGGACGGCGAGACCATCGGCTCCAAGGCGGATGCGCGCAACTCTCGCAAGATAGGGCGAACCCTGGATGGCCAGCAGGTCGTTGCCTTGCCAGACCAGGCCATCAATGCTGTTCACCGAGGCGTCGGCAGGAACAGGCAGTTTGGTGCGCTTGGCCGTGCGCAGGTCGACGACGCTGATTCCTTCGACGTGGGCTACGTACAGTCGCGATTCGTCGGGCGCGAGTGCGATGCCGTTCGGGAACGACAGCGCGGCGTCGTACAGGATTCGGTCGAGCTTGCATGCGGTGCCGGACAGCTTGTAGATCGAGCTCGCCGGGCTGTCGGTCACGTACACGTCACCGTTGCGCGCGAGTGCCATATCGTTGAACGCGTGCAGCGTCGGCCGCTCGTCGAGGCCGCACTCGCGAACGCGCTCGCCGCTGTCGAGCCGATATGCATGCAGGCCGGTGGTGCCTACATCCTTCTTGGGCTCGCCCGTTGGAATCACATCCGGAAAGACTCCGGTCACCGCCCACAACAGACGGCGCTCTGTGTCGACCTTGAGACCCAGCACCTCGCGCAGTCCGCTGCCCGGACCGGCAAAGCGCTCGAGCTTTCCACCCAGCTCGACTCGCCAGATCTCGCCGTTGAGGCTGCCGATGTAGAGGTGGCGTCCGATCGGGTCCCAGGTGATGCCTTCGGGGCGCAGCGACTCGTCCTGAAGAACAAGAAACACCTCCGGTGCGGAGACCGCCGCCATGTTCTGCAACGCCCGCTCGTGCACTGCGCGCAGCCGCGCGTTGTCCGGGGCCGATTTGAATTCTGGAAAAGTCGCCAGATCGAATCCCGCGCCGCGGCTCACTGCGCCGTCGAGGAGAGTTTCCGCTCGATCGAAACGGCCATTTGCCGCAAACGCGCGCGCAACGCTGATCAGGAGATCCGGATGCTCGGGTGCGAGTTGCAACACTCGCTGTCCGTGCTCGAGCCAACCCTTGTGGTCTTCCGCCAGCCGCGCCTCTCGCGCCAACCTCGCCAGATCCATGAGCCGTGCCGTCTGGGCGGGTGTCGTTGTCTCGCTGCCAGCGCAAGGTGCATGGGCAAGCATCATCGCCGTGAAGCAGGCCCAGACAGGCCACGCGCGGACAAGTGCCATCTTCGCTCTCCTTCTGAAGGGGCTGCGCGAGGATACTGTGGCGGTCGAGCCTGGCGGGGCAGCGTGCGACGACCTGTTCAATAGGCGCGATGGCCGCCGACAGTTGGCACCCCTGCAACCCGGCGAAGTGGCTCTTCCACCTCGCTGGGGCCTGCGGCATCCTCGCTGCAGCCATGAGGTAGATTTGCGGCTGACGAAAGCAACAGGCGTTGCTGCGGCCGCAGGCATGGGCGACAGTTGCTCGCAATAAGCAGCGGGTAGGATCGGTCCTTTTCTCACATGAAGTGCTCCCTGTGGTTGCTGCGCGGCCCGCTCATTGCGGTCGCGTTCCTTGCGTCCGCCGACGTGCTCGCCGAGATCAGGATCGACGGCGTGCTGGACGAGGCCGAGTGGCAGCGCGCCCAGGTCTTCACCGATTTCCGCGTCACACAGCCGTATACGCTGGGCACCCCGCGGTATCCGACGGAAGTGCGGATGCTCGGCACGCCGAAGGGCATCGTGTTCGGCTTTCGCTGCGTGCAGCCGCCGGAAACGCCGCGGCAACTGGCGCAGACGCCTCGCGATGCCGACAACAACGGCGACCGCGTCAACATCTACGTCGACTTCAACGCCGACGCGCAGGTTGCCTACGACGTCACGATCGCTCTCGCCGGCTCGCTGCAGGACGCGACGCTCACCAACGAGAACCAGTACAGCACTGACTGGGACAGCGACGTCGAGTACGCGATCAGTCAGACGACGCAGGAGTGGTTCGTCGAAGTGCTGTTGCCGTGGACGACTGCGCCGATGAAGGATGCCGCGGCGCCGCAGCGCACGATCGGCATTGCATTCGACCGCGTGATCGGGGCGACTCAGGAGCGCAGCGCATTGGCAGGCGTGAGTTTCTCGCGGCCGCGCTACGTCTCGGAGTTTCCGAAGGTCGAGATCGATCAGTATCCGGGCTCGCTGCTGCACTTCTTCCCGTACGCGAGCGTCGCCAACGACATGGTCGGCGACGAAGTCAACATGAAGCTCGGCGCCGACATCCAGTGGAAGCCCTCGGGCAATTTCCAGCTGACAGCGGCGCTGAACCCGGATTTCGGACAGGTGGAAGCGGACGAGCTGGTCGTCAACTTCGACGCGATCGAAGTGCTGTTCAGCGACAAGCGGCCATTCTTCGCGGAGAACCAGGCGCTGTTCGATATTCGTGTTCCGGAGACGGACAGTCAGCGACTCACCGCTAGAGACCGGCTGCTGTACACGCGTCGCATCGGTGGCCAGCGCGACGACGATCCGATGCAGGCCGCCGATATCGATGGCGCGGTGAAGCTCAACGGCAACGTGGGCCGTCTCGACTACGGTGTCCTCTCTGCGGTCGAGAGCGACTACAGCGACGACCTCGGCCGCGCGTTCGCCGGCACACGTCTGCGCTACGCGTCCGGCGGCATCACGCTCGGCTATCTCGGCACGTGGGTCGATCGACCTTTTCTCGATCGCAACTCTCAGGTCCACTCCGGCGATTTCATCTGGCGTCCCAACCCGCAGCTGATGCTGCAGGGGCAGGTGATCACCAGCATGATCGACCAGCTCGCCGACGACACTTCGGGCGACGGCGAGATCCTGCTCGCCACCTACACCCCGTCGCCGGACTGGCAACACGAGCTCGGACTCACGCACTACAGCAGCACGCTCGACTTCAACGACATGGGATTCCAGCAGCGCGCCAGCGTGAACCGCGCGAGCTACCTGATCTCGCGCCGCTTCCGCCAATTCGACGAGAGCGACCTGCGCGCGGGCGTGAGTTGGCGCGTGCGACCGGAGTTGCGCTACAACGACTCCGGCGAGCGGGTCGGCAACTATCTCGGCGTGTTCCGCGAGTCGCGGCGGCGCTCCGGGTCGATCTTCAACACATCGTTAGAGGTGACGGGATCAGGCATCGACGATCTGATCTCGCGCGGCAACGGCGACGTGCAGATGGATGCGAGGCTGGTCGCGCTCACTCACAACTATCAGAGCGCGCGGATCGGCAAGTGGCGCCTGTTCGCTGCAGGCTCGCTGTTGCAGGAAGGCAATGACGATTTCGCATTCGACCTCGACAGCCGCATCGAGCACTTCACTCGCGACGACCTGAGCTGGTCGGTGCGCGGGATCATGCGCTGGAGCCGCGACTGGCTGATCTGGGAACACGACACGCTGCTCGCGAGCTTCGAGCGGCGCCGTGCGATCCTGCAAAGCGACCTCAACTGGTTCCCTGCTGCTCGTCACGAGCTGCGCGTGAAGCTGCAGTGGCTGGCGATCGACGCAGACAATCCACAGCCGTTCCGCATCGGCGCGTTCGGTCAGCTCATCGAAAGCGACGATGTCGTGCTGCCGTTCTCTGTCAACAACTTCGGCTTGCAGATCCGCTATCGCTGGACGTTCGCGCCGCAATCGGACCTCTACGTCGTCTACGGGCGCGGCGGCATCACGTTCGAGGAAGGCGAGACGCGTGAGGGCCTCGGCGGCCTGCTCGGTTCCGCCGCGGACCTGCGCGACAGCGATCAGTTGCTCGTCAAAGCGCGCTACCGTTTCTGAGAACTTTAGTCACATAGGACTTCCCCCGGTGCGCGCGTAGGATTGCGCGAGCGACCACGGACCTGGGGAGAGTGACATGGCAAACGACGCTCGCGTCGCGATCTGGTCCAACGTGCCCGGCGGGGCGCAGCTTCGCATCTCGGTCACCGGGACAACCAGCACGAGTCTGGTCACGGCCAAAGCGCTCGTGCTCCCCGGCAATGGCGAGAAGCAGCGCCTCACCGACACCGACCTTCAGCCTGGCCCGGCGGCGGTTTCGCTCGTCAAGTCGGCGCGGCGGTACACGGTTCTGCTGGACGTCGTGTACACCACTGACGGCACCGCAGAGGTCACTGCAGAGGTCGTCGCCGGCGGCAATCGAATCCCTCCGGACGGTTCGGCCGACGACCATTTCGAGTCGACCCTGACGGGCTCGAAGGGTCAGTCGCTTCCCGTCACTTTCGTGGTCGTCATGGCGTGAAGGAAGGAGCAGGCCATGTACTCGAGGATCGTTACCGCGCTGCTGTGCCTCGCGTTCGCCGCTCCGCTGGCTCTCGCGCAGGAGACACTCGAGCCCTGTGCCGATAGCGAAGGCATCCAGGGGTGCTATGAGCGGATCTTGCAGGTGATGACGCCGGCAGCGGCGAAAACCGCAGATGCCGCAGCAACGGAGACACAGCTCAAGGCTGGGGTGGACGAGGAGCTGAAGGTCGCTGAAACCGGCGCCGATTCCGGAGGCGCGGCGACCGCGGCGACGATGAACGATCTGGCCCAGTTGCTGAATGCCCTGGGGCTGGTGAGTAGCGGCGACGGGGCAGAGGGGAGCAAGCTGGCCGTGGACCTCAACTTCCTGCTGCCCGTGCAGGACGTAGACAACCACAACGCGCAGCTCAAAGGCATCATCAATACCGAGGCCGAGCCGCTCGACCAGCTGGTCCAGGCATTCGGCGAAGACGTCCGTGCGACTCGCAAGGACTCGCTGCAGAAGGACATCCGGGCGGTCGGCGATGCGCAGCTGTCCTTTACGTGGAGCCTGGTCAACAGCCGGTTCGGCCGCGATTACAGTGTCCTTCGCAAGAGTATTGCGCCGCTGAACGAAGGCGCAGTGGGTCGTGCGTACGAAGCGGTGACCGACGAGTCCCGGGAAGCATTCGGCGTCCTGGTCGAGAAAGCCGCGAGAGCGGGCCTGTCCACCACTGCCCCGATCAGCGAGCTGTCGATCAGCGACGACGAGAAGAAACAGTACCGAGCCGACACTTTCAAGGCGGCCGTCGATCGCGCCGAGATCAGCAAGGGTATCGAAGCGGAGCTCGACCGGACCCGCATGAATCGGCTGGCCGATCTGGTCGAGCAACAGCCCCAGCTGTTGTTCACGCTCGAGCACGACTTCCGCGATGAAATCGTCGGTCCGGAAACGACCAAGGCCCGCGTCACGTGGGAGTTCACGCGCCGGAACTTCGGCGACTTCCTGCGCAGCAAGGGAAAGGCGTGCGCGGACCCGGGAGTCGCAGACAGCACTTCGGCCAAGTACGACACGTGTGTGAACGCATTGCAGAGCTACATGACGGCGTACGGTGTCGACCTGGAGCATCAGCCGCGCTTCAAGATCGAGGCCTCCTTCAAGCGCGTCGATGCCGTGACGTACAGCTTCCCAGACGACGGCGTCGACCTGGCGTTGCCGAAGCATGATCGCTGGGAAGTCACCGTCGCGGCCGGGCGGCCGTTGAGCAGCGTCACGAACGGCGGTCGCCTGGATTTGCAGCTCTCGTACGACAGCAACCTGGACAACGACGACACGAACAAGGAACGCGTGACGGCTTCGCTGACCTATACGCGCCGCGTAGGCGACATGGATCTGCCGTTCTCGATCGTCTATGCCAACAAGGACGAGTTCCTGGGCGAGGTCGATCATCAGATCAGCATGAACTTCGGCCTGAAGTTCCGGCAGCCGAAGAACTAGCGATTGGAGCTGGACCGCACGCGCCCCAGCACCCACAATGGCGCCGCATGTCCGAACGCGCGACGCTGCCACGCCTGCTGGGATTCAAAGATCTCGTCTACCTGACGGTCGGCGGCGTCATCGGCTCCGGCATCTTCATCGTCCCCGCGACCGTCCTGCAGCTCACCGGCGGCCAGCTCGCTCCAGCGTTGCTGGTGTGGATTGCGGGCGGCCTGCTCTCCACCCTGGGGGCTTTCACCTACGCCGAGCTCGGCGCGATGAAGCCGGAGTGCGGCGGCCTCTACATCTATATGCGCGATGCCTACGGAGGCTTCGTCGCGTTCCTGTACGGCTGGGCGATGTTCTTCGTGATCTCGAGCGCGACGAACGCAACGCTGGCCGTGGCATTCGCAGCGTACCTGGGCGAGCTTATGCCGCTGTCGCCGTCGGGCGCGCGCGTAGTCGCCGTGGGCATGATCGTCGCGATTACCGTGATCAACGTGATCGGCACGCGGCAGAGCGCGGACGTGCAGAACTGGACGACGCTGCTCAAGGTTGCCGCGATTCTGGTGATGAGCGTGCTGCTGCTGGCGCGCGGCGATGGGCTCGCAACTGCGAGCCTCGTTCCGTCCTCCATGAACGTTTCGCTGCTGGCGGCGATGGGCGCTGCGATGATCGGCGTGTTGTGGGCCTATGAAGGCTGGCACTACGTGACTTTCTCGGCCGGCGAGGTGGTCGACCCGCAGCGCAATTTCGCGCGCGGCATCATCGTGGGCACGGCGGCGCTGATCGTCATCTACGTGCTCGCCAATCTCGCGTATGTGGCCGCGCTCGGAACGGCGCGCAGCGCGCAGTCGGAGCGCATTGCGGCGGACGCGGTTACTACGATTCTCGGCGGCGGCGCCGGCAAATTGATCGCAGTGGCGATCCTCATTTCCATGTTCAGCGCAGCCAACGCCACTGCGCTGACGGCGACACGCGTGTACTTCGCGATGGCGCGCGACGGCGTGTTCTTCAGCAAGATGGCGGAGGTGCATCCGCGCTGGAACACGCCTGCACTCGCAATCGTGGCGAGCTCGGTCTGGTCCGCAGTGCTGGCGGCGACCGGGACTTTCGATGCACTGCTGACCTACGTCGTATTCGCGGGCTGGATTTTCTATGGGCTCGGCGCCGGCGCTGTTTTCTATTACCGGCGGCGCGAGCCGAACGCACCGCGGCCGTTTCGCGTGCCGGGTTATCCCGTGACGCCGGTGCTGTTCATGATCGCGTCCGGTGTCGTCGTGGTGAATACCTTTTACGTGTCGCCGGGCCGTGCGCTCGTGGGCATCGTGCTGATACTGCTCGGCGCTCCCGCCTATTGGTTCTGGCGCCGGAAGGCTAGCGTCGTTCCGGTGACGTGAATCGCCCCGTCATTTGCGCGTGCCCCTCAGCATGCCGCGGGTGATCAGCAATTGCGCAAGCGCGTACGTGATCCACACCAGCGGTCCGACCCACGCGGCTTGCCACAAGAACTTCTCGAGTGAGATCAGGCTGTCCGAAACCATGAACAGCACCGCGCCGAGCGGCACCTCGATCGGGCGAACGCGCAACGACAGCATTGCCATCACGACGATCGCCGCGATGTAGAGCACGACCGGGATCGCCAACGCGCCGAGGTTCGGCCAGAGCACGACGCTGTACGCGATCGCGAACGTCGGGATGACGGCGAGCATCGCCTTGCGTCCTGCGCCTATTGGTGTCGCTGCGCCCTTCGTTGCAAGCACGAAGACGATGGCGTAGAGAACGTGCGTCGCGAGAAAGCTCGCGAGGCCGGGGACGAACAGCCGTTCGCCGTCGTAGGCGAGGAACGCGTCGCCTGCGGCCGAGAAGAGCAACGCCAGCGCGAAGAGCTGCAGCTTGCCGCGGAACGCCGCGATGGCGAGCAACACGCACATCGACGTCTTGAGCACAACGTCGCCTGCGTACGGACGCTGCAGTACCAGATACGCCAGGGCCACGGCTGCGGCAACCCGGAGGATCCAGACCTCAACAGCGGTGCTTCTTGTGGCCAGACTCGGCTCGGCAGGCCTCGGGGACGCGGACATCCCAGAATTCTAGCGCTTCGAGTCGCCTAACAACCGCGCGAGCCACGACTTGTTCTGTTCCGGGACCTTGTGCTTGCCGCTGCGGGCAAGCTGGACTTCGCGGGCTTCGTCGCGCAGCTGTTCGGCGAGCGAGCGCGTGCGCTTGACCAGTTTCTGCGTGCCGTTCGCTTTGACGGGCGTCGGCGGCAGCGCCTTGCGGGCCTTGCTGGCGACCACCGGTTGCTGCGCGATCGCGGGGGCAGGGGGCGGTGCGATGTGGGTTGGCGCCGCGGGCGTGAGCGGCGCAGCCGGCTTCTGCACCGGTGCCCGCGGAGCCTGAGCCTGTGCGAAGCGTGTTTGCTCGGCATCGCTCACACGCACGACGGACGGGGACGCAAAGTAGTTGCGCAGACCTTCGCAGATTGCTTGCGCCGATTCCGTGTCCGGAAAGAATCCGAGGCGCAGAGCGAACTGCTGGACGTTGCCCTGCCTGCCGACGACGGCGTAGAGCCGGTGCGCCACGAACGCCTCGAGGCGCGGCATCAGGTCGAGGTTTACCGCGCGGTCCGAGACCACGAGCTGGATGGCGTACCACTTCGGACGGTGCGAATCGTAGAGCTCATCCATGCTGACGGCGCGCACCGTCTGCGTCGAATCGAGATTGCTCATTGTTCTGGCCCACCTGCACCGTTGCCCGGTGCTTACCGTTGCCCGGTGCTTATGGCACATCTTTCGGCTGGCAGAGGCCTCGGGTCAAGGTGCAAATCCCTGGAAACACAATAAGTATTCAGGATGCGACGCATGCACGGTTTGACGGAACGTTGCGCCTGCCTGCTTCGTGTCCACTGGATCGCCGCTCCCGCGCAAACTGCCCCGGCGTGATTCCCAGCAGCCGTTTGAAGCGGCGCATCGTCGACACTGCAACCAGGTAGAGATGCGGCGGCTGCCCGACCTCGCGCTCGAACGAACGGGCCAGGTGAAACGGACTGAGACCCGCGACCGTCGCAAGCTCGTGCAGCGACACTTCGGCCGCGTAGTGCGAATGGATGTACTCGCGCGCGCGACCCCACAACTCGTGTGTCCGACGATCAGGTGCGCCAGCAGTGTTCGCTTGCCGGTGACCCTCGAGCGCGGTCTGTTCGAGCAGCGTGGCTCGCGGGTACATCGTCCGATAGACATAACCCTGCGTGCGCGCGGCCTCGCCGGTGTGCATTTCGCCCGCGTTGACGAAGAACGTCTGGCCCGCGCCAGTCACGTATCGCGCCCGCCGGTAGCGGAAAGCCTGGACTCCCGATTCGACGTAACCGACGACGTAGTAGTCGTGCGCGTGACGGCCGAAGCGATGCTCGACGAAGCGGAGCGTGCAGCACCTCGAGATCCCACAGCCCGGGCAAGTGGTAGTAGCGCGACCACTCGCCTGCGCAAGATTCGACAAGACTGCGGCGCCCCATGCGCGCAGTCTGCCGCAAAGGAGGGTGTTATGTCAGACGTAGTTCTAAAGCGTTTCGAGCAGGCGGACGAGGTGCGGACGTTCGACAAGGGCCGATTCGAGCTGGTGCGTTTCGGCAGCGTGGTGCTGGGGCGCGCCTCCTACGAGCCCGGATGGAGGTGGTCCGTCGACGTGGGTGCAAAGCTCGGCAAAACCAGCTGCGACGTTGCGCACGTCGGCATCGTGCTCGCAGGGCGGGCGACGGCAGCCATGAGCTGTATATCTCGCTGCACATCCTCGGTGCAGAAGACTACGCGCACGAATAGATAAGAGTGCGAGCGACGGTGCGCGGATCTCGTCGCGCGCCTGTTGTCAAGTCCACAGTCGAGCTGGCTCACGTCTTGCAGTGTTGCGAGCGCCGATTTAACTCGGCGCACGCAAGAGTTAAATGCGTGCGTAACAATCCACTGTCTCCGCTTTCTCACGTCGTCGTTCGACGACGAACTGTGAACGGCATCACGCAAGTTGTGTGAAGGGATGATGGTAAGGTTCGCCCCGGCGCGATTCTGACAAAGGCAAACCTACCGAAAGGTAGGGACGCAAAGTTTCCGGTCTACCGAGCGCAAGCTCCACGATAGCGGGACCGCCCGAATCACAGTCCTTCCGGGCTGCCTTGTTTGAGCACGCGTGTAGCCACACTGCCCTGGCGGCGGTGAAGACGAGGTAGCCATGAGTCAACACTTGACGTCTGTCAGCGCAGCTGCTCGGCCGCTTCCCGCGGCGTTCAGCTCCCATCCACCGTTCCGACGGTCTGCCTCAATCCGCTGATTTCGCAGCGGCGCGCGCATTCGCGCGCCGAAGCTTTACAGAATCCGGTTTGTGCAGAGGTGGGTTATGCGCATTCTGAAAAAGTTCTGGCTTGCAACGCTCGCGACGCTCGCCGTGCTCGGCAGCGCCAGCACGAACGCCGACGCCAGCTATCGCGAGCAGATGAAAGGCCTCGATGAGCAGGTGCAGGAGGTCAAGTCCGACGTCCTGAGCATCGCCGCCGAGCTCGCACGGCTGGAAGAGCGGCTGCTCTATCCCTCGGGCACACACCTGGCGGTGTTCATAGCACTCGCCGCGCGCGACACGCTGCGGCTGGATGCTGTGCAGATCCAGATCGACGGGCAAGCCGTCGCGCACAGTATCTACAGCTTCAAGGAGCTCGAAGCTCTGCAGAAGGGCGGCGTGCAGCGGATCTACACCGGCAACGTCACCACCGGCGAGCACCAGATGGAAGTGACGATCACCGGCAAGCTCGACACCGGCAAGGACTACAGCCGCACAGAGCACTTCGCCTTCAGCAAGGGCGTCGAGCCGAAGCTCCTCGGCGTGACGCTCGGCTCCTCTGAGTTGCAGCTCGGAGACTGGTAGAGCGGATGCTGCGCGCGACTCTCATCGTCGGGTTCGGCGTAGCGAGCGTGCTCGCCGCGAGTCCTTGCGAGAGCAGGGACCTGCGCGATCTGTATTTCGGTGAAGCGTTGTACCAGGCCAACCAGGGCCACTACTTCGAGGCGCTGGAGCGGCTCGATGCGGAGCTGGCCCTGCACAACAATCTAGATGAGCCGCAGCGCGACTCTCTGCAGTTCCACATCGGCGAAGCCGAGTTCTCAGTCGGCGACTTCGAGCTCTACTACCGGATGCATCGCCGCGCCGGCCGCGCCATCAAGGCCGTGCTCGAAGGCGCGGTCGACGAAGCTGTGCGCAACGAAGCAGCGTATCGCCTCGCGCGCATTCACTTCCAGAAGGACCAGGCGGCCGATGCGTTGCAGGCGCTTGACCGCATCAGCGGCAAGGTGCCGGTCGCAATTCGCGACGACGTCGAGTTCCTGCGCGCCAACGTCTACATGGCGCTCGGCCGCCCCGAAGAGGCAGCGGCGGTACTGAAGCGCCTGCAAGGCGCGCAGTCGCTGACCGGGTTTGCGGCGTACAACCTCGGCATCGCGATGCTGCAGGAAGGGCACGAACAGGATGCCGTTGCCCAGCTCGACAAGGCGGGACAGCTGAGC
>Ga0111538_10002442_pt1 | contig 26113 bp, 25 predicted proteins | sample SoiMethybrSBSTD1_FD_79669 | JGI IMG/M metagenome (GOLD analysis project Ga0111538, IMG submission 79669) | Bulk soil microbial communities from a Populus tree surrounding site in Tennessee, USA - Soil MetaG P. TD hybrid SBSTD1 (version 2)... | ecosystem: Environmental > Terrestrial > Soil >...
AAGCTTTTGAATACTCGTGGTCTAAGGTTCGGGCCTTGATAATTCACGCTAAGTGCAAGGGCTAACGGAAACAGGATCAATAGGTGCCTCTTTTGCAGGGCCAAATAGCTCCCTCCTGTCAGCAATTCAGACAGCGTATAATAGAGAAAAAGGAACGGTAGAAACCAGTGCACCCGAATGGGTGGAAACTTTTTCGCTTGAACGATCTCAACGAGGCATAAGAAGAAGATAAGAGCGATCGCCACCGTAGAATACTTATAAAAGAACGGAAGCGAAAATGCCAATATCATAATAGAAAGGTCGTGAAGACTTTTTCGATTATATGATATCAGCTTACCCAATATTGTAGGTCAATGTGTCGTTGGTTCCAGGAAGAGAGATCCGCAGGCTAAAGAAACGTGCATTGAACTCTTACATGTGATCATTTTTTAAGGGCATCAGCCAATGGGTGATGTTCGCCCTTTAAGCCTATCGTTGTGGCATTTCGGATGTCATGCGCAACCTGGATGGCAGGGCCAGCGTCTTTAAGTCCGTATCCCTTACCGGCAATGATCTCTTTATAACTTAGGGTATGAAGGTCTGTAAATCCTTCACTGAATTCGATTTCTTCTCCTTCCATTGTGATCGACCGGTACGTCCTCTTACCTGCAGCTCTCACTGCTTCGGGGATGTGGTCGTAATTAATGCTGAGGAACCATCGTACCCTTGCATGCTCCAACTCGAGATATCCTGCAGCGCAATCTGCATTGAGCACGTGCACAGTATTTTTCTTCAGCTTTCCAAACACCCAGATTAGCATATCGAAGAAGTGAATACCGATGTTTGTTGCTACACCACCTGATTTAGAAGTATCACCTTTCCAACTGATCTGATACCAATTACCCCTGCTGGTAATATAAGAGAGATCGACGTCATAGATCTTGTCCTTTGGACCGGCAGCAACTTTGTCTCTTAACGCGATGATTGTTGGGTGATGGCGGAGTTGAAGAATTGTATTTACCGATTGGCCTGTTTCCTTTTCGATTTCCTTTAGTGCTTCAACATTCCAGGGATTAAGGACAAGTGGTTTTTCACAAATTGCGTTTGCATGATGCCGCAATGCAAATCGAATATGGGAATCATGAAGATAGTTTGGTGTGCAGATGCTCACATAGTCGATCTTGGTTCCCACACGCTTGAGCTTGTCAAGGTGCCTGTCGAAGCGTTCGAACTCCGTAAAGAAATCAGCTTTGGGAAAGTATGAGTCCATAACTCCTACTTGGTCAAACTTATCCAACGCGGCCACAAGATTGTTTCCCGTCTCCTTTATCGCTTTTAAGTGTCGGGGTGCTATAAAGCCCGCTGCTCCTATTAAAGCAAAATTCTTCATCTATGCTTTGTTTAAAGTTTTACAACTCTTCCATTTTCCAATTGGTACTTCTCATTGCTTTCCGGACATGCTGCCTTTCCGTTGGCATCAAACTTCAACTTATGTCCATACTCACTCATCCAACCGGTTTGTCGTGCGGGATTGCCAATTACAAGCGCGTAGTCCGGCACACTCTTCGTTACAACCGCTCCGGCCCCAATGAAGGCAAATCTCCCGATATCGTGACCACACACTATTGTAGCATTGGCACCAATTGATGCACCCTTCTTGACAAGCGTTCTTGCGTATTGACTCTTCCTGTTGATCGCGCTGCGTGGATTTGTTATGTTGGTGAATACCATAGAGGGTCCTAAAAAGACATCGTCCTCACACTCAACTCCTGTATAGATCGATACGTTGTTCTGCACTTTGACATTTTTTCCCAAAACAACTTCCGGAGAAACGACAACATTCTGACCGATATTGCAGTTCTCACCGATCGTACAATTGGGCATAATATGAGAAAAATGCCAAATCTTCGTGCCGGCACCGATTGCGGATCCCTCATCTATCACAGCAGTTGGATGTGCAAAGTATTTTTTTTCTTCTGCCATATTTATACAATCAGGCGGTGTTGCAGTTGCAATCGATTTATCTTGGAATGGCTCGTTACATCGATTGAATATCCATTCCGTTTGCAACCGCTAATCACGCAAAAGTATCAATTTCCCATTGAAGATTTGTGAATTAACGGCCCATATCTGTCATGTGGCACATTCTTCTCAAATGCCTGTGACGCCGAAAAACTATCTTTGTATCAGGCGGCAAAGTACTGCTTGATGGTGCTCACGATGAACTCGAGTTGTCGTTCACTCATCTCCGTATGAATCGGGAGTGAAAGCACGGTCTTCGAAAGTTTTTCGGTCACTGGAAATGCTCCCTCTCCAAATTCTTTTTGTCGGTAGGCATTTTGCATATGCAACGGTACAGGATAATATATCATGGTGGGAATTCCAGCGGCAGCCAAATGGTCTTTCAGGCCGTTGCGTTTTCCGTCGAGTCTGACTGTGTATTGGTGAAATACATGAGTGGAGTTAGGTGCACGGTGAGGTAAAATAAGTCCTTTTATGTCCGCGAGATTCTTGTCGTAATAGGCGGCCACTTCGTTCCTTTTTCGAGCGTAGTCGTCCAGATAGTTCAACTTGACATGGAGTATAGCAGCCTGCAACGTATCCAGCCTGCTGTTAACCCCAATGATGTCATGATGATACTTAACCCGCTGACCGTGGTTGGCAATCATTCGTATCTTTTCAGCAAGCTTTTCATCTCTTGTAAACAGTGCGCCACCATCGCCATAACATCCCAGATTCTTGGAGGGAAAAAAGGATGTCGTTCCGATGATTCCCATCGTTCCGGCTCGACGTGTCTTTTTATTGCTGAATGTGTACTCTGCACCAAGGGCTTGTGCCGCGTCCTCGATCACGTGCAAATTGTATTCCGTCGCCAGTCCGAGAATCTGCTCCATGTCTGCGCATTGACCATACAAATGCACAGGAACGATGGCCACAGTTTTTTTTGTGATCTTCCGTTCTATTCGTGTGATATCGATGTTGAAAGTCTTTTCATCAACATCTACGAATACAGGCTTCAGCCCTAACAGCCCAATAACTTCAGCGGTAGCGACATAGGTATGAACTGGCAAAATCACTTCATCGCCGGGTTTGAAGTCCAGTGCCATCATGGCAATCTGCAGTGCATCCGTACCGTTGGCGCATGGGATCACATACGGAACATCCAGGTATTTGCCGAGAGCCGCAGCAAATTCTCCCACTTCCTTTCCCTGAATAAATGCCGTTGAGGAAAGGACTCCCTGTATCGCTTTATCGATGTCCTTCTTAATCCCAAGATACTGCGAACGAAGATCCACCATGTGAATCTTTTCCATTTCCTTTGCAGCTCTTCGTCCTTTAATAGCAGAAGTAGCTATTTTAGATTTCTGATCTTTTTTTCCCATTGCCATGCATGAAGTAGCGATTCCTCGACAGAATATTTCGTTTTCCAGCCAAATGCCTTGTTCAATTTTTCCGGATCAGCATATACCTTTTCAATATCCCCGGCGCGCCGTGCGCCCAATTTGTAAGGTATGTTAACGCCCGTTGCTTTGACAAACTTTTGAATAAGTTGAAGCACCGATACACCAATACCTGTTCCGAGGTTAAATACTTCGTAAAGGTTTTGTTCTGATTTGTTGGAAAGGAATTCCATGGCCTTTACGTGGGCAACTGCAACATCGACGACATGGATAAAATCGCGGATACAGGTACCGTCGGGAGTATTATAATCACTTCCAAAAACAGTGAGTTCCTTTCTTACTCCGGCTGCTGTCTGCGTCACATAGGGCACGAGATTATTTGGAGTACCAATTGGCAGCTCGCCAAGCAAACCACTAGGATGCGCCCCTATTGGATTGAAGTAACGGAGTGAAATAATCCTGAATCCGGTGCTAAATGCATCTTCGAGAATTCTTTCGCACATCTGCTTGGTAGCACCATAAGGCGACTCCGCTCTTTTAAATGGAGCACTTTCGTTTACCGGTATATGATCAGGCTGTCCGTATACGGTACATGAAGATGAGAAAATAAGATCGGTGACATTATTTTCCTGCATGACCTCAAGCAAGGAAACGAGCGACCCAATATTGTTTCTATAGTAATCAAGCGGTTTTTCAACTGACTCTCCGACAGATTTGAAAGCTGCGAAGTGCAGAACGCTCGAAACTGGCCCTTTCGATTTGAAAAGTTTCATCAGGAAATCTTTGTCGCAACAATCACCTTCAACAAATTCCGGACATTTGCCCGTGACTTTTTCTATTGCTTCAAGCAGTGTCTTGTCGCTTCGCGAAAAATCATCAATCACAACCGGATCGTAACCTGCCTCTATTAATTCAACGACAGTATGCGCTCCAATGTAACCCGCACCGCCTGTAAGAAGAATCTTTTTTATTGAACTCATTTATAGAAGAAATTTTTATAGTCGTGCGGTTATTTTGTCCCTGTCTAATATTCCTTTTACGTCGTACACTACAGTTTTGTCAAAACATAAACTATCCCAATCGAGTTGTTTGAATTCCTCGTGCCCGACTGCAAGGACAACAGCGTGATATTTTTTCTTCAGTTTTTTAATAAGCGGAAGCTTGTACTCGTGTAGGACTTCATCCGTATCTGCCAACGGATCGTAAATGTCAACAAGCGTTCCGAAACTTTGCAACTCCCGCACAACATCAACGACCCGACTATTGCGGATATCAGGACAATTTTCCTTGAATGTAATTCCAAGCACAAGCACATTCGCCTTGTTTATAGGCAAATCATTTTGCGCCATTAGTTTGACCACGGTGTTAGCGATATGAATACCCATATTGTCATTGATCTTTCTTCCCGAAAGAATGACCTCCGAATGATATCCCAGACTCTCCGCTTTGTGCGTCAGATAATAAGGATCGACCCCAATACAATGACCTCCAACCAATCCCGGCTTGAAAGGCAGAAAGTTCCATTTTGTTCCGGCTGCTTCAAGTACTTCGTGTGTATCGATTCCGATTCTTTCAAAGATCAACGCAAGTTCGTTCACAAATGCAATGTTTACATCGCGTTGAGAATTTTCGATTACTTTGGCGGCCTCAGCGACCTTGAGCGATGATGCCTTATGAGTTCCTGCTACGATGATCTTCCGATAGAGCTTATCAACTTTATCTGCAACGTCAGGAGTACTCCCGCTTGTTACTTTCTTGATTGTTGTAACGCGATGAAGCTTGTCCCCCGGATTGATGCGCTCTGGTGAGTATCCACAGAAAAAATCGATATTGAATTTCAGCCCACTCGTTTCCTCAAGGATGGGTACGCAAACCTCCTCGGTACATCCCGGGTATACCGTCGATTCATAGATAACAATATCTCCCCTTTTCAAAACCAATCCTACCGTATGGCTCGCACTTTCAAGCGGCGTAAGATCCGGTTTTTTGAATTCGTCGATCGGAGTGGGAACGGTAACAATGAAATAGTTCACTTCTTTCAAGTCATCCAGTTCGGAGGAGTACTTCATGTGTGTGGAAAGTTTCAGCTCGTCCGCCTCAACTTCACGTGTGCGATCATAGCCTCTTTTCAATTCCTCAATGCGTTCTTTATTGATATCAAATCCAACCACGGATAATATCTTACCGAACTCCACAGCTAAAGGTAGTCCGACATAGCCGAGACCAATTATTCCAATCTTTTCCATTGAATAGTTATTATCTGTAATACTCGATATACCAATCTACAAATTTGCTAACTCCTTCTTCGATCGACGTTGAGGGTTTAAACCCAACCTCACGACCAAGATCCTCCACATCAGCGCAAGTAACAGGTACGTCTCCACTCTGAATCGGCATCATTTTTTTAATTGCCTTTTTTCCCAACTTCTCTTCTATGACTTCAATAAACCTGGTTAACGCTACCGGCTGATTATTGCCAATATTAAATATTTTGTAGGGCGCAAAACTTGTCGAGGGGTCAGGATCCATTGCGTTCCATTCCTTATCGGGTGTTGCGGCTTTTGGTATTATCCTCACTACGCCCTCTACTATGTCATCCACATACGTAAAATCACGTCGCATATCCCCATTGTTGTAGACTTCAATTGGCTGGCCCTCGAGTATCGCCTTTGTGAAGATAAACAATGCCATGTCTGGTCGTCCATAGGGACCATAAACTGTGAAAAAGCGCAAACCTGTAGTAGGAATTTGATACAGCGATGAATATGTATGCGCCATCAATTCATTGGCTTTCTTGGATGCCGCATAGAGAGAAAGAGGATGATCAACTCTATCGTGTACTGAGAAGGGGATCCTCTTATTTGAGCCATACACCGAACTTGAAGATGCATACACGAGATGCTTCACCGGATTGTGTCGACAGGCCTCCAATATGTTAAGAAATCCGAGCATATTACTTTCCAAGTAAGCATGCGGGTTAATAATTGAATAACGTACACCCGCCTGCGCAGCAAGATTTACCACATAATCGAACTTATGTTCTTTGAATAGCGCGTTAAGCCCCGCGCCATCATTAAGGTCCTGCTGATAAAAACTGAAATCTGGTTGTTCCTTAAGGATGCTTAACCTTGAATTCTTCAGATTGACGTCGTAGTAATGATTAAGATTGTCTATACCAGTTACCTTAAATCCAAGCTTGCAAAGTTTCTTTGTCAGGTGAAATCCAATAAATCCCGCCGCACCTGTAATAAGTATAGACTGCATGAACACCTCGTGATTTAGCGCACAAAACTAATAGATTCTCGAATTCCTTGGAGCCAATGCAGAAAAAAACATTACATTCAGCGTTCCAAATTCTCTGGTCTGACACTTCGAAATTCACGTGCGCACTTTGGTCAGGAGACGCATTCTTAGTGATATCTCGTCGAAGGCTTACACTTTTGCTACGTTATATTCTTTTTTCAAATACCATTCAATGGTCTTCTCTATTCCCGTTTCAAAATTCTCCATAGCAGTCCAACCAAGCTCTCTTTCAATTTTGGAGGCATCAATCGCATATCGTTTGTCATGTCCAGCACGATCCTTCACAAAAGTAATCTGCTCGCTATATGATTTTCCGTCTTTTCTCGGCCTTTTCCTATCCAATAAAGAACAAATGCTGGCGGCAATTTGATTATTTGTGCGCTCATTTCTCCCTCCGATATTATACGTCTCCCCACTTATTCCCTTATGGAATACCATGTCGATACCAGTGGCATGATCCAATACATAGAGCCAATCTCTAACATTTTCTCCATCACCATAAATGGGAATAGGTTGTGATGAGAGTGCTTTACGTATAATCGTAGGAATCAGTTTTTCATTGTGCTGCTTAGGACCGTAGTTATTCGAACAGTTTGTTGTTACAACGTTGAGACCATACGTATGAAAATAACTCCTCACCAGCATATCACTGGAGGCCTTTGATGCAGAATAGGGACTGTTTGGCGCATATGCTGTGGTTTCGGTAAATAACCCTTCGGGACCCAATGATCCGTAGACCTCATCCGTAGAAACGTGAAGAAACCGATTGCCCTCTTTACCCCGCTTGTAGACAAATGGAAAATCCATCCAGTGACCACGCGCGGCATCTAATAGCGTAAATGTACCTAATACATTAGTCCTGATAAAGGCTTCCGGCCCTTCTATGGAATTGTCCACGTGCGACTCAGCCGCAAAATGAAGAACACCGCTGAAATCAAATTTCGCGAACAACTCCTTCACCAATTGTTTGTCGCAGATGTTACCCTGCACGAACGTATAACGATCGTTACCCTCAACTTCTTTGAGGTTGTCTAGGTCACCGGCATAAGTCAATGCATCCAGATTTACTACATGATATTCGACATACTTTGAAAGGATGTATGGGATGAAGTTGGACCCGATAAAGCCGGCACCTCCTGTAACTAATATATTCTTCATGACGATAACTCATTTAAACAATCAACCAGACTTTTGTGCCAATGCGGAATTTCAATTCCAAAGGTTTCTTTGATCTTGCGTTTGTCCAGTACACTGAACGAAGGTCTTATGGCCAAAGTTTTGTACTCTTCCGAGGGGATCGGCTTAATACGACACGGCAGTTCATAGTGTTCGACGATGAAACACGCAAGGTCGTACCACGAGATAACACCTTCGTTGGTATAATGATAAATCCCTGGTGAATCTTTCCGTCCGGATGCAATGCTATCTACAATACCGATTATGGTTGCGGCCAGATCCCGAGCATACGTTGGGGACCCCACCTGATCGTAGACCACACGGATGAGCTCACGTTCTTTTGCTAAACCAGCAATTGTCTTGACAAAGTTTTTTCCAAATGAGGAGTATACCCAGGCCGTCCTTATGATGTATGCATCGTTAAGGGTCTCAAGGACGTGGCGTTCGCCCTCTAATTTGGACTTGCCATATACCGACAGTGGATTGGTAATCGCCATCTCCTGTATCGGTTTGTTACCTTTGCCGTCGAACACATAATCGGTCGAAACGTGAATAAGTCTCACCTTATTTTCAAGACAACGATCAGTCAACGTTTTTACCGCGCCGGCATTTACGCGATATGCTATGGCGCTTTCTTCCTCGGCACGGTCTACTGCAGTATATGCGGCACAATTGATAAGAAAATCAAAATGGTTCCCATCAAAGAAGCGAACGATTGGGTCATCGCTCATCAGATCCATTTCCTCGATGTCAACGAACGTATAGTTAAAATGATTGGACTTACTGGCAATGCGTTTTATTTCACTGCCCAGTTGGCCACTCGCACCTGTAACAAGAATATTCAATGTCTTTAAAATCTAATTGTCGCGTCTACCAAGAGTGGATTCCGCATATCCTTTTCTGAAACAGAAATTTTGTCCCGTGCAACACCCCAGTCAATGTTTAATGCAGGGTCATTATATAAAATTCCCCCTTCTGACTCCGGGTGGTAATAGTTGTCGCATTTATATACGATCTCGGCGGCATTACCCAGAACGGAAAAGCCGTGAGCAAATCCTTTAGGCACATAAAGTTGCAGCCTGCTTTCGGCGGATAGCTCCACCGTATATGCCTTCCCGAATGTCGGTCGATCTTTGCGTAAATCCACGACAACGTCCAGTATCCTCCCCGACAGAACACGCACAAGTTTGGTCTGCGCAAAAGGGGCGTTTTGGTAATGAAGACCACGAATCACACCTTCCTTCGAAAAGGACTGGTTATCCTGAATAAAATCTGCTTTAAGTCCTAGATCCGTTAGTACCTTAAGATTGAAGGATTCCATAAAATAACCCCTGCTATCTTCAATTGCCCTTGGCTCCAGTATGTAAAGGCCGTCAAATCCCGTTTCAATTAGCTTCATTATTCTTTCTATTAACGGCGCTCACTCATAATTTTCAGTAGATACTGACCATATCCGTTCTTTGCCAACGGTATGGCTAGTTCTTGAAGCTGCTCTCTTGTAATATATCCTTTGCGAAAAGCTATCTCCTCAAGACAAGCGATCTTGAGACCCTGCCGTTCTTCAATCGACTCGACAAAATTAGAAGCACTGAGAAATGACTGGTGAGTGCCAGTGTCCAGCCAGGCCATACCTCTGCCTAGAAGTTTTACTGTAAGCAGTCCCTCTTGCAGATAGAGTTTATTCAAGTCTGTAATTTCCAATTCTCCCCGCGCCGAGGGCTTCACTTTTTTTGCTTTTTCGACGACGCCACTATCATAAAAGTATAAGCCTGTAACCGCGTAATTGGACTTGGGTTCCCTGGGTTTCTCTTCCAGCGATAAAACCTTCCCGTTGTTATCGAATTCGACTACGCCGTATCGTTCGGGATCACTCACATAATAGCCGAAAACAGTTGCACCCTTTTTTTGCTTCGCTGCTTCCTCTAAAACAGTCGTAAAGTTATAGCCATAAAAAATATTGTCTCCGAGAATAAGCGCGCAGGCGTCGTTGCCTATAAACTCTTCACCGATAAGAAAGGCCTGCGCCAGTCCGTCCGGTGACGGTTGCACCTTATACTTCAAGGTCAGACCGAATTGCGACCCGTCTCCCAATAAATTCTCAAACAGTTGTGTGTCATTGGGTGTCGATATGATAAGGATGTCCCTGATGTTTGCCAGCATAAGCACCGACAACGGGTAATAAATCATTGGCTTGTCATATACCGGAAGTAATTGCTTTGATATTGCTTTTGTTGCCGGGTATAGACGGGTACCTGAGCCGCCCGCAAGAATTATTCCTTTCACTTATTTGATCATAGTTATGCAATTGCCGAATAAAAAGTGGACTAAGACCACCGCGCGCCACACAAATTATCTCCCAAGGCCAACATTATCAGGCGAGGGGTTCTCAAGGCGCAACATTACGGTGCAAATTAACTGAATAGGGGGGAATACCCAAGGGCCTTGTAACGCACCGTTAGCAGTCGCGCCATCGCCTCAACAATATCATCGACAATCATTAAAATCCAGTCGCACCCTTGCCGAGGTGATGCATGGATCGCTGTAACAGATTAGGGTGAATTTGTAATATTTTCTATTTTTCGGACAATTTAACTCATCCATGCATGCCCAATCCGAAGCCCAACGAGGAAATTGATGTATTAAATCTATTCCTCAAGGTTGTTCTTATTCTTAAAGCGAATTTCTGGTTGATAGTCGTATTTTTTATCGGTGGATTTGTTCTTGGTGCAAGTTATTTCTTTGCCTCTAAGCGGGTATACGAGAATCGCATGATTATCAGTTCCGATATCCTAACCACGTCCTTTAGCGAAGTTCTATTTGAAAACGCTAACAGGCACCTTAGGGATGGAAGTTATGCTATAATTGCTTCACAGTTCCACATTTCTGAAGATGCGGCTTCAAAAATCAATTCAATTAAGATTGGAAACATTTCTAAAGCTACTGGCGGAGACCTCACGGAAAATGAACGATTCCTAATTACGGTTGAAGTCACAGATCAACAAATTCTGCCTGACTTTCAAAAAGGAATATTGACCTATTTGGAAAACAATGATTTTGTAAAGGTTCGGGTTGAACAGAAGAGAAACCATTTGAAACAAATGCTTGCGACTGTCACGCAGGAGATAAATGACCTGTCGGAATTTAAGAGCAGAATCTCGTCAGGTGATTTCTTTGAAAAGACAAAAGGAAATGTCAATTTCGATCCTACCACGGTGAATTCAAAAATTCTCGACTTAACAGAGAAAAAAATAAACTACGAAAACGGATTACAATTAAGCAATAGTGTTCAGGTTATAGAGGGGTTCACAAAATTCGAAGGTGCATCAAAGCCAAAGCTTTCTGTTTCCCTTGTTTCAGGATCGATGTTGGGACTAGCGTTTGTTGTGGCGCTACTCGCTCTCAAATTCATCCGAAGAGCTTTGCGTATGACAAATTCCACGAAGTAACTGAACTTTGGATTGGTGATGTTATTCAGTCCTTCGCAATCTCAAAAAAAACGGTCATGATAATTACACTCATCCGGAAAGAATTTACGTTGGAACTACGACGCAAGTCCGTCATTTCCGGAATTGGTCTTTATCTTTTTAGCCTCATCTTTATCTGTTACCTCACATTCAGCCTCAGGCAAAGTGGAATAAACGAAGCAACGTGGTCGGCACTGTTTTGGCTCGCCATACTTTTTTCTGTAGTAAACAGTGTTGCAAAAAGTTTTATTGGCGAAAAGAAGGGATCGTTTATCTATTTCTATACCATCGCCAGCCCCCAGGCTATCATCCTTTCAAAGATCATATACAATACGGCGCTGTGCCTGGTGTTATCCTTAACCGGCTTCGCTCTCTTTTCGCTCTTTATAAGCAATCCGGTGCAAGATCCCGCGCTCTTTATTCTGACACTCGTCTTATCATCCTTCGGATTCTCAGCGGCGCTTAGCCTTATCTCCGGCATTGCTTCAAAAGCCAATAACAGCAGCATCCTCATGGCTGTTTTGAGTTTTCCGATTATCATCGCCCTTCTTCTCATGGCCATTAAGGTTACCAAGAACGTGCTCGACGGATTGGAACGCGAAGCAAGCAGGGATGAACTCCTTAACCTGCTTGCAATAAATTGTATTCTTACCGCCCTCGCGTATATCCTCTTCCCGTATATTTGGCGAAGCTAATGGTGGTTGGACACTAGCCCGTTCCAGCCCGTCATAGTCTCCTGTTGAAATGAAGAATTGGCTCAAGATACTTGCTGTCGTACTGCTTTTTTATGTCCATATCGGCGGAATGCTGTTCGATGTTCCCCGGTTAAACATCCTTAATGAGACGATCCGCGCTCTGTATTTTCACGTACCGATGTGGTTTGGAATGGTATTGTTGTTCCTGTTATCGGTATACTACTCCATACTTTATCTCAGGAACCCCGCACCGCGTTTCGATTATCGTGCTGTCGAATATGCAAACGTTGGCCTGACGTTTGGCATTCTCGGCATGGTCACAGGAATGTTGTGGGCAAATTATGCATGGGGCTCACCATGGCATGGAGATCCCAAGCAGAACGGTGCTGCCATTGCATTGCTTGTGTACCTCGCCTACTTCGTCTTGAGAGGTTCGGTTGAGAACGAGGAGCAGCGGGCGCGCCTGAGCGCCGTTTACAATATTTTCGCGTTTGCGGCGATGGTTCCGCTCATTTTTATTATCCCCCGAATGACCAGTTCCATGCATCCTGGAAGCGGCGGAAATCCGGGCTTTAATATGTATGACCTGGACAGCCGGATGCGCCTGGTATTTTACCCCGCTATCATTGGCTGGTTTTTGATAGGCGTTTGGATCGTTTCAATTCGTGTAAAAGTCAGAACCCTGGAAGACAAAATTATTGAGCTTGAAAATGGAAAGACTTATTAAGAGTATTCTCGGAATCGCCCTAGTGTTTGCATCTGTAATTGCCAATGCGCAAACGGACGTCGAAATGGCCGATGGTATGCGTTCGGAAGGCAAGATTTATGTGGTTGTGGGAATTATTTTGATCGTGCTTACCGGCCTTGTTGTCTACCTGGTGACCCTGGACCGTAAGGTAAAAAGGCTTGAAAATCTACTCGGGGATAGGAATTCGTCTCCAAAATAATGAATGCTATCCACGCCGACCGCGTGCCGCTGAAGTCCCGATGGTTATCGGGACGGTGGCGCAAGCGTTTCGCTAAAAAAGGTAGTTCCAACAAAAGCTTTTACGAAGACGGTCTGAAATTAACCGCATTTGTGCCTAATTTTGGGCGAGAGAAGGAGGGTTTATGAAAAAATCGCATATTCTAATATTAGTGGTAATTGCAGCGGCAATCGGCATAATCGTGTCAACTGCCGGCGACGCCAGCACCTATGTGACTTTCGACGAAGCTCACGCCATGTGGACCTCTGGGAACAAGAAAGAGATACATGTCGTTGGCGAATTGAAGAAGGATAAAGAAGGTCATATCATTGGGATTGAAGAGGGGGCCGACAAGGTATCATTTTCTTTTTTGATGGTGGATGACAACGGCAGGGAGCAGAAGGTAACATATAATCAACCGATGCCTGCAGATTTTACACGATCTGAAAAAGTAGTCGTGATCGGAAGCTACGAAGACGATCATTTCACGGCGAGCAAGATCTTGTTGAAATGCCCTTCAAAATATCAGGATCAAAACGTAAATGTTTAAGAGGATCATTCCTTTTAGAACTCATTAAAGTCAGGAATAATGCATTATTTGGTTGGTGACCTGGGTCACCTTTTTGTTATTACTTCGTTCATAACTGCGTTCGTAACGGCACTTGCTTATTTCAAAGCCGTAACGGTTTCCACATTGGATAAGAAAGCACTGTGGTTACAGAATGGCAAAGTGAGCTTCTATATTCACGCTGTAGCGGTATTGGGAATCAGTGTCACGCTGTTCGTGATAATTTCCAACCATTACTTTGAATATCACTATGCGTATAACTACTCCGATAGAAAACTACCTGTTTATTATCTTATTTCTACATTCTGGAACGGCCAGGAAGGAAGCTTTTTGTTGTGGATGTTCTGGCATGCACTTCTAGGAGTAATCATAATTCATACTAATAAATTCTGGGAAGCCCCTGTAATGACCATATTCGCGCTGGTTCAGGCGTTCCTTGCTTCAATGATTCTCGGCGTTGTAATTCCAGGCTTAAATGTTAAGATCGGAAGCTCGCCTTTTATACTTCTAAGAGATGCTATGCGCGATGCACCTATTTTCGCTGCGCAACCTGAGTTTGTGCCCAAAGATGGCAATGGACTGAATCCTTTACTTCAGAATTACTGGATGGTCATCCATCCACCCACATTGTTTCTTGGGTTTGCGTCGACGCTGGTTCCGTTTTCCTTCTGTATTGCCGGCCTGTGGCTGAAAAAGTATCGCGATTGGGTAAGACCTGCTCTTCCATGGGCCTTGTTCAGTGGTGCCGTGCTTGGCCTTGGAATCTTAATGGGCGGATACTGGGCGTATGAAACGCTGAACTTCGGTGGATATTGGAACTGGGATCCCGTTGAAAATGCGGTGTATGTTCCGTGGCTTATACTCATCGCGTCTATTCACACGATGATCACATACAAGAACAGCGAGACTGCGCTTAAAGCATCTATTGTCCTTGTCATTGCCGTATTTGTCCTGATTCTTTATTCAACATTCCTCACACGAAGCGGTGTGTTAGGTGATGCGTCTGTACATTCTTTTACAGATCTCGGTCTCTCCGGGCAATTGCTCATTTATTTATTCTTCTTTACAATAATAGCAGTAGCATTATCCATATATCGGTGGAAAGAAATTCCATCCACGGAAAAGGAAGCTTCCGTGTATTCCCGCGAATTCTGGATCTTCATCGGCGCATTGACGCTGAGCCTTATGGGATTTCAGGTTTTGATCCCTACGTCAATACCAGTATGGAATAGCATAATAGCATTATTCGGTGGGAGTTCGAACCTCGCTCCTCCTGCAGACCAGATCGGGTTTTATTCCAACTTTCAACTTTGGTTCGCGGTCATCGTAGGATTGTTATCTGGAATTGGTCAGTTCTTCTGGTGGAAGAAAATTGATAAAGAGCAACTCAAAAAAGAACTAACAGCGCCTGCATTGATCGCGCTGGTGCTATTCGCATTGATCATTACGCTCGGTCAAATTTACACAGTCCCGCTCATCGTTCTGACGTTTGCCGGAGTATTTACATTGGTTGCTAACATTAAGATCTTTTCATCCATAATTAAATCAAGTCCCGGGCTTTCCGGAGGAGCTGTGGCTCACATCGGTATCGGATTGATTCTGATCGGAATAATGTTTTCAGCCGGATATTCAAAAGTGGTTTCGCTGAATAATACCGGTATGTTGATCTCATCGGAATTCAGCAAGGAATTCAATCGTGATAATCTCCTTCTCTTTGTAAATGAACCACGCACGATGTGGGGATATGATATCGAATATCTGGGTGAACGACTTGAGCCACGTTTTCACGGTGGGTATATACGCAAGAGTGATGTAACGACAACCGCTGATCCGGATGTAGTGATTGTCAAAACGGCAATGAAGGTTGACGGAACATCATACGCGCCCAAAGACACAATTGAAGTTCGCGGAGAGAACACATTTTATGAGATTCAGCTTCGTCGTGGGCAGAAAAAATATACGCTCTTCCCTCGCGCCCAGATTAATCCCGAAATGGGCGGCCTCTTGGTTTCCCCTGATATCTACCGGACGGTTTCGGCCGACCTTTATACACACGTGTCGTCCGTGATGAAACCTTCGGAAGAAGGGGAATGGAGTAAACTTGAGGAATTGAAAGTTAAACTTGACCAGGAGTTTTTTGCTAATGATTATGTAGCTACGCTCCAATCCGTAGATCGAATATTTGAGGTTGAGGGTGTGGTTTTGACCAACGAGGATGTAGCCGTCAAAGCAACGGTACGTGTAAAGGGCGAGCAAGGTGAGTATATCGCCGAACCTCTTTTTATTATTAAAGACAAAATGGTAGGTCGTATCCCAGACGAAATCAAGGACCTGGGATTACGGATCACACTCATGAACATTCATCCGGAAACAAGTGAATTCACGATCGGACTAAACACACGGCAAAAGGATTGGGTCGTTATCAAAGCATTGGAAAAACCTTACATAAATCTTCTCTGGTTTGGCACGCTTGTGTTAATGGCTGGTTTTGGCATTGCAATGACCCGACGCATCCGTGAATTCCGCAAAATGAAAGCGAAGGGACTGGAATAGTCACGGGTTTGCGAGGAGTCGGCCCGACATTGTCGGGTCCTGACGACGAAGCAACCCCCTACCGATGAAATACAAACCCTGGATAACAGGGACGCCTACACTTCTACCAAACGCCCATGTTTTCCAGGAGAGCACTTCGTCGGCTGAGGATTGCTTCGGCACCTAAATCCCACCTATAGAAAAACGCATCGCTACGATCGAGCAGCTTACACTTCTGTCCTATTCGTTTCTCGGAAGAACACTTCGTCGGATGGGGATTGCTTCGCGCGGACGCACATACCAACACTTCAGCTCGCAAATCCGCTAGGAGCCGCTTGTACTACTGTCCAATGCTGCTTAATTTCCCCAAAACTTAGACGTATGAGGATTCTATCGATCGCACTATTCTGTTGTGCATTTGTCACGGTCAATGCTCAAAAAACAAAACAAGAAGTCGCCGAAGCGATCAATTCAAAATATACCACCTATTCTACCATTGCAAAAAAGATATGGGACTACGCGGAAGTCGGATACAAGGAAACAAAAAGCTCAGCATTACTACAGGAAACACTTGCGCAAGCTGGTTTCAAAATTGAGAAGGGAGTCGCGGGAATACCAACGGCTTTCATTGCAACATATGGAAGTGGTAAACCGGTAATTGGGATTTTGGGAGAATATGATGCGCTACCAGGAATTTCGCAGGACGCCGTACCGGAAGTAAAAACCATCGGTGGCAAAACATCAGGTCATGCTTGTGGTCACCATCTCTTTGGAACGGCATCAGCCGCGGCGGCGATCGAGGTAAAGCACTGGATGATTGCAACGAAAAAATCAGGAACACTTAGATTTTATGGTACTCCCGCCGAAGAAGGCGGTGCAGGAAAAGTTTACATGGTTCGTGAAGGATTATTCAAGGACGTTGATGTAGTTCTTCACTGGCACCCCGCGTCGCTGAACAATGCTGAGACCGGAGGAACCCTTGCAAACAAAAACGGTAAGTTCAGGTTTTACGGCATAGCTTCACATGCCTCCGCGTCGCCGGAGCGAGGACGCTCTGCACTAGACGCAGTCGAGGCAATGAACGTAATGGTCAATATGATGCGTGAACACGTTACGCCCGAGACCCGAATTCATTACGTGATCACGAGGGGAGGTGAGGCCCCTAACGTTGTTCCTGCTTTTGCGGAAGTCTATTATTATGTGCGTCATCCAAATCGCGAAGAAGTGAAGGCCGTTTGGGAACGTATGGTCAAAGCCGCACAAGGCGCTGCGATGGGAACAGAAACCCGAATGGAAGTTGAGGTAATGGGTGGTGTATACAACATGCTGCCAAATGAAACATTGGCGAAAGTAATGGATAAGAATTTACATACCGTTGGGGGTTATACATACAACGAGCAGGAACGAGAATTTGCATCAGCGATCCAAAAGACATTGAGTGGATCAATACCTAAACTGGAGTCAACGAATGAGATTGAACCCTATCTGTTAAAAGATGGTGTAGCATCTACCGATGTAGCGGATGTAAGTTGGGTCGTACCAACGGTGGGGCTAGCTACGGCGACCTGGGTACCGGGAACACCTGCGCACAGTTGGCAGGCCGTTGCTGCGGGTGGTACGTCAATAGGATTTAAGGGAATGATGGTTGCCGCAAAGACACTCGCGTTAACTACCATTGATATATTTGAATCTCCGGATGTGATCGCCGAGTCATGGAAAGAGTTAAGGAGAAGACAGGGAGAAAATTTTGTGTACGAAGCATTGCTCGGGGATAGAAAGCCTGCACTGAATTACAGGGATTAGTTAGGAGTTATGAGTTCCAGCGTGGGAGTGAGTTGTGGGGAGACAATGTCGAACAGCGAATTTCGAAGTGCAGCTTCTATGTTATCGGCTAGATCAGTTTTTCGATAAGCTCGTCTACACTGATGCCATCTGCTTCTGCTTTGAAATTCCGGACGATACGGTGACGAAGGACCGGTTTTGCGACTGCTTGGACATCGTCGATATCAGGTGAGTATTTCCCGCTTAAGAGTGCGTGACATTTAGAACCCAGGACAAGATATTGTGAAGCGCGCGGACCAGCACCCCATTCCAAATATTCATTGGCGACACCTATACTACCATTCATTCCTGGTCTGGTTTTATTCGCAAGTCCTACTGCGTATTCAATTACATTATCTGCAACTGGAACTCTTCGTATCAAATGTTGGAAATAACTGATCTCCGCCCCGCTGAGAACCTGCGAAACTTTCTTTTGCTCGTCTGAAGTAGTCGTCTTCACAACTTCAACCTCATCCTTAAAAGACGGATAGGTCAGCTTAATGTTGAACATAAAACGGTCAAGCTGTGCTTCCGGTAGAGGATACGTCCCTTCTTGTTCAATCGGGTTTTGCGTAGCTAGCACAAAAAACGGTCTCGGCAATTCATAGCGTTGACCGGCAATTGTGACTGCATATTCCTGCATCGATTCGAGGAGGGCCGCCTGTGTTTTGGGAGGCGTTCGGTTGATCTCATCCGCCAATAAGATATTCGCGAACACCGGGCCTTTTACAAACTTGAAATTCCTTTCCTTATCCATCGTTTCAGCGCCTACGATGTCCGATGGCATCAGGTCTGGCGTAAACTGTATCCGTTTGAATTCGAGATCAAGAGATGTGGCAATGGTTTGGACCAACAATGTTTTAGCTAATCCGGGTACCCCCACTAAGAGGGAGTGTCCCTGACAAAAAATACCGGTTAATACCTGACGCACCACCTCCTCTTGTCCGATGACAATCTTGGAAATTTCTGCTTTAAGTTTCTTAAAAGAGTCAGCCATTGCGTTGGCTGCATCTACATCGGAAGAAAAATTGGTCATCATCATCGCTCAGCTAAAAGTCCGCAGTAATCGTATGTAGGATCAATGTTTATAAACACATCCAATCTCGCCTTTTGAAACCACTTCTCTAAGATTTTCTCTTTCTTTTCACCTAGAGTAGCCCTTTGAATCTTTGTCCAATCTTGTTCGAGAGATGCCTGATGTGGAGCTATCCTGGCTTTGTAAAACAAAATTCTAACAGCATCTTTCCCATCATCTGTCCGATATGTAATAGGTTTCGATATCTCGCCTACTTTCATCGAATCCAACTTGAAGAAAACTATTGGATCCAATTCATCTACCGTCAGCTGGAGGCCGCCATCACCGTCGCTGAAGAATCCACCGTTTCCTTTCGTAACGACATCATCTGAATATTCTTTCGCTGCAGCTTGAAATTTGATGCTATCATTTATAACCAAGAATCTTAGACTGTCGAGATAATTCGACGCATCATCCAAATCTTTCTGAGAAGGTTTAGGCGATATCAATATATGACGCGAGTTGTATTCATTTCCACGCCGTTCGATCAACTGCATTATGTGTATACCAAACGGCGACTTGAAAGGCATAGAAATTTCATTGGGTTTAAGTTTGAAAGCCATCGCTTCATATTCCGGAACCATTCTTCCTCGGCCAGACCAACCCATTTCTCCCCCATTTTGAATTACACTGGGGTCGTCAGAAAAATCCTTCGCCAATTTGCTAAAATCCTCTCCGGCCAAAATTCTGTTTCTGATGCTGATCAATTCTCCCTTCGTTTCGTTTTCCTGCGCCTCATTTACCTTGGCGATCTTCACAATCTGCGCAACTTCGACCGACGCAGAGAAATATGGCAAGCTGTCTTTAGGAATCCTATTGAAGAATTTTTTTACTTCGGACGGTGTCACCACAATTCCTTTTGTTAGCTCTTCCTCCATTCTACTAACAATCATCTGTTCCCTGATCTGTTCACGCAACTCAAGCCTTACCTGTTCCATGGTCTTCCCATAAAGCGCCTCAAGCTCATCGACTGTCCTTCCGGATTGCGCAAGGATCATATCCATTCTGTTTTGAGTGTTCATGTCCACTTCCGCATCAAGCACAACCACCGAATCGATCTCAGCTTTTGCCAGCATAAGCTTGTTTCTTACCAACATGGCGAGGTACTGACATTTCGCTTCCTGCGACTGCGAGCCTCCGTTCGTCAGGTAGTCCTGGTACGCGCGTTCCAGCTCTGATTTAATAACGATGTAGTTGTCGACCTTGGCAATAATCTTGTCAACGACAAACCCGTTGTCTTCGCCTTCATTTTGGCCAAATGCGCCTATGCTCAAGCACAACGCTACCACTAAACACGTGACTCTTGCCATTGTATATTCAATTTTCTTCTTAGTTATAAATCTCGAATTCATTTTGATCCAATGCATACTTGTAAACTTCATCTTCCAACTGCTTCGCTAATTCAACTTTTCGTTTATTTAATATAATGTTCTTAATGTCATCCATAACAAACTCCAACGGTGATATGTTGTCAAGAATCCTGTACTGTCGAACGCGGAGAAAATAAAGATAGTTATCATCCGAGGTTTCAAAGTAAGGATTTGATTTCAGGAACTGGATCTTATTAGGAATTTCCACCAGCGGTGAATTCTTCACAAGATCATCAAAGGCTATCCAATTGGCTCCTGAAATGTGATACGCAACTGAAAAACTAAGACAGTACGATTTTAATTCATTTTCGTCCTTTTCGCGAGTGGAAAAAATCAGCTCTTTGATCTTTCCCGTCCTGGGCGCATTTTTCGGAACCTTGATAAACGTACCCTGAACAATATTCTGCTTAAGGATGAAGTTGTCGATGTTGGCCTTATAGTACTTTTCTATTTCATCATAAGAGACCGCCGTGTCAAGATGTTGCTTGATGTAAAAGGTCTGATACTCATAAGCGATTATACTATACCTATAATCGAGGATTTTACGTTCTACCTGAGCTTCATTGATATCTATCTTTCTTGAAGCCTCCTGAATCAAAAGCTGCTTTCGTATCCAGTTATCGATATAGGCCTCCACCAGCCTTGCGCTGTCCTGAGGAGGGGTTCCAGGCGCAATAATACCCACCAATTCATCCTTGTAAAGGTAGGAGCCATTTGCTCTCGCGGCAGCAGTGCGGTCGGCGTCTCCTTCCGCGTTATTTACCTTCATCTTAATAAGGTCGCAACCCGACAGAAATGTCACCATTAAGGCAAAAATGATGGGGAACGGACGGCAAGTGCCGCCAATTTCACTGTTTTGACTCCAGTCGCTGTAAAATGTACTGTTTCCCCTTTTCATTCACCTTTACCGTGTACTTCTTTTTTAGCTGTTCCAGCCACATCTTTTCCAGAAAAGCTTGATAATCTGATATTATGGCCGGTCTCGCCTCCTCAAACGACATCGGACCAGGCGGCAGTATATCTTTTAGCCACGCAAGGTAATACATTCCGTTGTTTTCTATGGAATAAACGCCCTTCTCCCAGGGCACCTTTTGAAGGACGGCCTTATCGGCCTTTTTAAAGTAGCCTGACTCCATTTTCATTTTCTTAGCGGACGCAAACTCCTCCACTTTTTTGTCGTCGCCCGAAATTACCATCGTCTTTAATTGAGCAACCAACTCTTTGGAGCTCGAGGAATAGATGATAGTTTTGGCCCGTTCTCCTGCCTGGTATTCAGCGATGTGATTGTTATAATACGAATGTTGTCCCAGCGAATCGTCTGCAGCTTTATTCCACACCTCGTTTTCCATGATCTCAAATAGAAGGATACCTTCATAGTATTCTTTCAGCAAAAAACGATAGGTTGGGTTATCGCGCATTATTTGTTCTTCCACTTTTTCGAAGATGATTGCATCCGCATAATTGTTGTAAAGTTGTTCCAAAATTTTTGCAGGTGGCTGTGCACTGGCCTTTTGATTCCTCTCAACGTACTTGAAAAATTCTTTTACATTGTAGTTTGTCCCTTGCACACTAAACAAGACCTCTTTATCAGATGAAGAGGATACGGCAGGTTTCCAGGATGCGCGTTGAAGGCTTGAATCAGCCATACCAAGCACTTTCTTTTTCGTGTCGCTATGTTCCAAAAACTTGTAATCCCTGCGCAGTTTTGTTTGAAGTGCCTGCTTCGAGAGCTCCGTCCGCTCATCGCGTGTTACGCGCGTCTTAAGCGAAGCTTGCATTGATTCGAAACTTTGTAACGGCATTTTCTTTTCCAGTCTGATGATGTGCCAACCATATTGTGTTTGGAATGGATCCGAGATCTCTCCGGGTTTTTGTAACTCAAAGGCTATTCTTTCAAATTCAGGAACTCCCGCCATACCACCCGTACCGAAGGGCCGTAGCTTTCCCCCGCTATCTTTTGTTGCAGGGTCTTCGGAATATTGCTTGCACAATTCTTCCCACTTCAATCCCGCCTGCAGTTGTTCGTAAACTGTGAAGATTGTATTCTTGGCTTGTTCACCTTCTTTGTCATCGCTATTGCGGATCATTATATGCGCAACCTCAACCTCGCCTCGCGCCGGGCGCCGATCAAAAACTTTAAGTATATGATAGCCATACCGTGTTCTCACTGGTAAGCTTACTTGTCCGACAGGTGTTTGAAATGCAGCAGTCTCAAATGGGTATACCATTTGAAGCGCAGTGAAGTACCCGAGATTTCCCTGGTTTACTTTAGCGGACTCATCTTCGGAATATGCTAATGCAGCACGGGCAAAATCCTCGCCCTGAAGAATTGCCCTCCGAATTTCGATAATCTTTGTGTAAGCTTTTAGTGTGTCGGCCGGCGATGCATCAGGTTTTACCTTAATCAGGATGTGTGACGCCTTAACTTCTTCTTTCAATCGTTCGTACGTTAATCGCATCAGACTATCGGTGAGCCTGGCATCGGGAAGGTACGGTTTGCGCAGCTCATCCCTGTATGAGTTGTATTCTTTTACGAAGGCGGCAGTCGTATCCATACCCCTTTTTTTCGCTTCATGAACCTTAAGCTTGAAATTGATGAAGAGCGAAAGATATTCCTCGATCTTTTGCGCCGTAAAATCTTTTTCCTTGTTCTGGTGATTTTTGTTATAGAGATAAATGAATTCGTCAGCTGTGACAACATCGCCGGCAACGGAGAAAACAACGAGGGGTTTTTCTTTTTTTTGTTTGGTTCCAGTGGACTGCGCAAGGGCCAAAGAAATTATTCCACTGCAAACAAGCAGAAGAGCAGCACGCTTCAACATGTTTCGTATAAGATTATTTAAACTGAACGCTCTTTACAAGGCGGCAAATATTTCTGCCACCGGTTTTTTGATATTCTATTTTGTCCATGATTGATTTGACCAGTCGAATGCCTAGTCCTCCCTTGCGTTTTTCATGGACAATACTATCCAAAGCAGGAGTTGAGAATTCGTTAATATCGAACACGGTGCCGTCATCAATGAGTTCAAAAATAAGAGGGCTGTTCTTTTCTACGAGAATGTGAAGCTCGAACAGATCGTCGGGGTTGCAATGATGGGCATGGATCATGAGGTTAGAGCACATTTCATCCAATGCAAGTACAATCTCACTGATCTCCAAATCAGAAATGCCATGATTCTTCAATGACGCACGGATAAAATCCCGGACATCCTTTAGGTTCTCAATACTGCAACCAACTTTAAACTTATAGTTCATTTACAATCTGCTTTGCTTGAACTTTATCTTTTCCTATTTGTAGCAGCTCATTAAGCCCGAGTATGCTGAATGTATTAGCTACTTTTTCACTCATCCCGAATAAAACCATCTTAATTTGGCGGTCTTTGAATTCTTCGATGTAGGACATAAATACGCCCAGTCCCGCCGATGAAATATATTCCAGCGCACTGCAGTCAATAAGGATCTTTTTAAATCCCTCTCCCACACTTTTGGCAATCGCCAGGTCAAGCTCAATGGAGGAGCTGGCGTCGATTTCGCCGATCAGCGCGATAATGTCCGCTCCGTCTTCTTGCAGTCTTTTGATGTGGATCATAGATTATTAACGTTATTTATACATTTATGTTTTTACCAGGACCCCCACTCATCCCGTGGGAAATCCTGAATTGTTACTCAGCAAAATTTGACCACCATAGTCGTGTAATCGTCATCAATATTGTCCGTCCCAGAAAATTCATATAGTTTTTTAATCATGTGATCCTGGATTTCCTTAGCCGACAAAGAATGAACCTCACACACAGTCGATAACAATCGATCATATCCAAACTCTTCTCCTTTGCTGTCTTTCGCCTCTGTTATTCCGTCGGTATATAATACCATCACGTCACCACATTTGTATTCAAAATCATACGCCTGAATAAAATTCGAATAGCTTTTGTTTCGCACCATACCCAACGCCACTCCTTTGTCCTTGAAATACTCGGCGTGTTTCTTTCCTGCATTGAAAAATAACACAGGGCAGTGACCGGCTCGTGCGTAGCGAATCTTCTTTGTCTTTGTATTGATGCTGAAGTATGTGGCTGATATAAATGAACCTCTTTCAAGACAGTATACCAACGCCTGATTGGCCTGGATCATAAAACTATCGGGATCGACGTCGCGTTGTGCTAAACTGTGAAAAATCCCTTTCATCTGTGACATGTGAAATGCTGCCGTGGTTCCTTTCCCTGACACATCGGCTATAATTATTGAAATCAGATCCTCATCAACTCTCAGGGTATCGTAGTAGTCACCTCCTACTTCATCTGCTGATTCCGAGAATGCGGCAATTTCAAAATCCTTATCTTGTTCGAGCAGCGTAGGCAGCAGACTTTTCTGCACCATCTTGGCGATCTTCAACTCTTCCTTATAGCGCTCATTCTGTAACGCCTCTTCCATTAGGCGGAAGTTTTCGATCGAGATGCCCGCCTGGTTGGAAAATGTTGACACGATCTTTGTCATTTCCTTGTTGAACCCTTCAGGCAGCTCTTTCAACAACGCGAGGGTACCGATGTTATCCCCCTTCACGTAAATAGGGAAAGCGAGAATTGAACGAAAACGTGACCCTCTAAGTGAAGCAAGGTGCTTTGAAAGATTTTTTGTCTTCTCGCTACCTTGATCGAATACTCCTTTGATGTTATGGGAATTCAAATGATTGATTATATCATGAGATTCCTTGTCAGTTATCTTATACGTGAAAAGTTTTTGCTCACGCGCATTACTATTGATCTCGAGCCATGCCGCATCAGCAAAAACTGAGCTGACAGATGTTTCAAGTAGAATGTTATAAACACTCTCTTCACTCTGTTCAGTTTGTATTGACTGGCTTATACGTTGGAAATTGACAACCTCTTCAAGCTTTTGTTCGAATACTGACGTAGTGGGTAGGTTGAACAAAATAACCAGGAAGGAAAAAATACTATACACCGTGACGAAGACGATCAGTGATAAAACAAAAATATGATAACGGTAGTCGGTAAAGTATGGTGAAACATTTCGAATTCCTTCGAGCAACGCGCGATTGGTATAGAAAATATACAACAGGTAAAAGACGGTTAGGAGCAGTAACAACAAACTGGTCCATTTCTGTCTGAAATTCAGAAATGCAACCCACTTCATATTAGCCGACAGCACTAATCCCACGACGACGAAAATGCCGAGTAATGTTCCATACAACCATTCCACTATTGGAATCCGGAAGCTATTGTAGGCCAAGGTTATCAGCAAGCCGTATTCAAAGAACGCCCAAAGGCGAAGCAGCCACTTGGACTTTTGATAGAGTATAAGTCTTTTCCACGCGCTGAAGGCCATCATCAAAAAACCGATCATCAGCCCAAGATTGATGAGGTAGATCAAATCCATGAAGATGATGTGAGTTGTAAGCTTGGTGTCATTAAGCAGGAATTCCACTAAGCGGATTGCAAGCGACGTTACAGTGGCTATCAAGCCGGTGGCAAAGACCCGCCACAACAGGTCAACGAAATTCAGTACCTCATCTCGCTCGATCTTAAGCTTGTAATAATAGAATAGGGCAAGAATAAAGAGATTGAGTATAATGCCGGGAAGCCAGACCGGCACTTCGGGTTTGATATTGTTGGCCGAGCTAACCTGTATGGACAAATCGGTCAATACCAGAGCCAGCCAGGTTATTACACCCACTGAAAAAAGGAGTCTGGTGATAGCTTTAGTGCGCACGAAATGCCCCGTTTAAGATCAAAAAAGCCAATCCTGA
>Ga0111538_10002443_pt1 | contig 26108 bp, 25 predicted proteins | sample SoiMethybrSBSTD1_FD_79669 | JGI IMG/M metagenome (GOLD analysis project Ga0111538, IMG submission 79669) | Bulk soil microbial communities from a Populus tree surrounding site in Tennessee, USA - Soil MetaG P. TD hybrid SBSTD1 (version 2)... | ecosystem: Environmental > Terrestrial > Soil >...
CGCGACTCGCCCGGCCGTGTTCTGGAAGTCGGTCATCGATCAGACCGGCGGCGTGCACGGCGACCTGTGCGCTTGTACCGATTCCGCGGCTTGCTCACAGACCTTCAAGGGCGTTCTCGACTCGCTGGGCAAGACCATCACCAGCGCCGCCAAGCCGCTCGACTGCGAGTACGCGATTCCCGCGCCCCCGCCCGGCCAGAGCTTCGACAAGGAAAAGGTCAACGTCGATCTGACCGTCAGTGGCGCGGTCGAGAACATCGGCTGGGTGAACGACGCCACGCAGTGCCACCCGGAGCTCGGGGGTTGGTACTACGACGACAACGACCATCCGAGCCGCATCCTCACTTGCCCCAAGAGCTGCGAGAAGATCAAAGCCACCGTCAACGGCAGTGTGGCCGTTGCGTTCGGCTGTACGCGGAAGCCGGTCGACATACCCCAGTAGCGAGGGAATCATGAGATTTTCCATTTCACTAGCTGCGCTGATCTCCGTTTCGACGGTTGCGTGTGGATCCAATCCGGGTCCTTCCACGACCGGCGATGAACCGGGTCCGGGGACGTCCGGTTTCAATCCTCCGGCGGCGCCCGCGGGCTACACGCGGCTGACGGCGAAGACCATCGGAGACATCGGGCCCGGCGCGGACGTGACGCATTGCCAGTACCTGATGGCGCCTTTCGATCGCGACATGGATATCGCTCACGTGGGCGGATACCAGTCGAAGTTCGGGCATCATGCCGTGGCGTTCGCGTACGGGGGCGACGGCAGCCTCGAGACCGGCGCGGAGGTTCCGTGCATGGGCTCTGAGTTCCAGGTCGAAGCGACGCCCGGAGGCGCGTCGGGCCAGCAACTGTCCGGCGGAACCTTTCTCGGAGGAGTCGGCGGCGAAGGCGCGTCGGCGCAAACGCTGCCCGAAGGCGTCGCCTTCCGCTTGAAAGCCGGCCAGGGAATCCTGCTCAACCTCCACTACATCAATACCGGCAACAACGCGATCGACGGCGATGCGGTCGTGGACATCGAGTTCGTCGAGGCCGATCCGAACCGAAAGATCGCGGCGTTGTTCCTCAATCTGAACGGCGCCTTCACGGTGACTCCCCGGACCCAGACGGAATCGAGCACGAGCTGCGTGGCCAAGTCCGAGGTGAAGCTCGTGATGATGTCGAACCACATGCACGAGTACGGCATCGCCGCGAGGACGGAAGTCGTGCGCGCCGGCACCTCGGAGGTCGAGGTCCTGCGCGACGATCCGACCTGGGCCTTCGAGAAGCAGTTCAATCCCGACTACACGATGTGGCCCGCCGATGATCCGTTCGTGCTTCGGGTGGGAGACACCTTGCGCACGAGCTGCACGTGGCACAATTCGACCAGCGAAAGCCTCACGTTTCCGCGCGAGATGTGCATCGGCGCGGGTTTCGCGCTCGCCAGCGGCGACGACCCGACGGCGCCGGTATGCTTCCAGGGCAACTGGCTAGGTCGCGTCGATCAGTGACGACGGTCAAAGGGACGCTCCCGCGGCTCGTCAGCGGCACTCCCAGCGCGGCACCGGATACGCGGCGCCCGCGCCGAAGTCACTCGTCACCTTCACGTTGATACCATTGCCGCTCGCAGCGTAGCGGATCTCGCCGGCAAGCTCGCCGCGCCCGAGAAAAGCCAGACCAGTGGTGTTCCCGCTCAGCTGATATGCGCCATCAGTCGACGCCATACTGTCGACGTCGAACTGGAGGCTTGCGGCTTCGACCACGTTTTTCACGCTGTCGCGACGCCCGGTGACGTCGTAGGCAATGCTGGCAGGGGGACGATCGTCGATCATGTGAATCTTCGATTCCATCTGCAGATTCTGCACGCTCTCGAACGGGCCATAGTCGGCTTTCGTCACCCCGAGCGCTGCACCGCCGAGCTCCAGCAGCGACATGCGAATCACGATCGGGTTCGGGATCTCACCGCCATCCGCGAGCAGGTGCGATAGCGGACCGAGCTCGGTCCATTGGTAAGTGAACGTCGTCTTCGACGTCGGGTTCGCCTTCATCGCGTCCCAGGTCTGGCTCGACGTCGCCGTGACTCCCACGAGGTAGCTGTTCAAGTCGAAGGGATTGCCTACGACCTTGGCTCCGCTCGTGGGATCGAAAAACTCCATCGAAAAAGTCGAACCGTCACTGCCACCTGCGTTCATGACCCAGCTGCCCGCTCGGTCCTCTGTGAACGGGTTCTCGAGCGACATTCCGACCGCCCTGATTGCCTGGTGTAGATCGGCGCGTGCGCTCGCGCTCACGAGCTGCTCGTTGGAGCTGAAAATCATGACCTTCATGCTGAGCGCGAGTTGGAACTGGATGCCGCCGCAGGTGATCAGCTCGTGCACGCTGTCCTCGGTCAAGTCATAGAGGATCTGGACGGCACGCGGGTCGGCAGGGCGGCACGAAGCGGGCAACTCACTCGCCGACTTGGGACCTTCTTGAATGACCGGATCGACATCGTCGGGAAGCTCCTTCTTCGACACCGGGCCGCAGCCAATCAACAGCAGCCCAATCGCGCAACGTCCGATGAACCCCATGATGGCCCGCTCCTGCCGGGTACGGTTTTCAACGGCACACCAGCCGAAGGCTGAAGGGCCGCCGCACCACGCGACAGGAGCACGGATCGTGCCAGTGCTTGCGCCGACGAGTCGACGCAGGTTTCCGGCGCGCCGCGTGGCGCCGCCCTGACAATGCGATCACGACCGCTCGTAGCTGTGGTTCCGAATCACGGGTCGAGCGCCCGAACGGCTCGGCTCACCACGGCACGGTGGAGGTCGGAGCGAGGCTGCCCCCGCTGACGATGCGCGCGCGGTAGTTGAAGTGCTCGTTGAGGTTGTAGCCGTATTGCGAGTTGTTCCCTGCGTCGAACGGATTGACCACGGCAATGACGAGCGTGACGAGATCGTTGCGCGCGCCGTTCGGAACCGAGACCTTGCCGGTGCCACTCGAGAAGCGCTCGCCGTACACCGGCTGGTCGTCGGGCGTGCGGTAAACGAGCTGTGCCAGAAGCTTCTCCGGCGTGCCCATGCTCCCGGCCGCGTCCGGCTTGAGCTCCACGACCACCTCGGTGGCTCCCGAGTTCAACCGGATCGGGATGTTGTTCCGGCCTTCGTGGTGAGGGATCTGCTTCGTGGGCGGGCTCATCCAGCCGCTGCCGTCCGGCGTGTCGAACACGTAAAACCAGTTGTTGTTCATCGGCTGCCAGCGCGAGCGCATCAAGTCGCGCACGGTCTTGGTCCACTCTCCGTAGTCGATCAATGCGTTGCGCGTTCCGAACGTCATGACCGCGTTGGCCACGCCGTCCACGCCCGCGTAGCCTTCGAGCACCTTGAACACGGACTGCTGGTTGTTGTCGGGCGCCTCGATCCAGAGGCAATTGACGAAGCCGCGGCCCATGCTGAGCTGGAGGCTCATGAAGAAGATCTCGAGGCCGTAGCGGTACACGCCGTACACGCCGCCCACGTAGGTCTTGCCCTCGGCACCCTGATCCGCCGGTCCGCCGATCGTGTCGTCGTTCAAGAGGCCCATCGATTCGATCGGCACGTGTGGAGCCTGCAAGACGCCCGCAGCTCCGTAGCCCATCGTGTAGCGGTTGAACGCGAGCTTCTCGCGCATCGTCCCCATGTACGTGTTGTGCGCCTCGTGAATCCAGCCCGACCCCCGGTTGTTGAATTTCCAGAGCTCCGATTGGAGCGCGTGAATCGTTTCGTGCAGCGCGGCGCCGGTGTTGTAGTCGTCCCAGGTGCACGGATTCTGCTGCGTGCTCTCGAACGTCATGTGACCCCAGCGATTGCCCTGGTGGCCGCCCTCGCCGGAAAGCGTGGCGCCGGGGATGCCGCTGTTCAGGATCACCCAGTTCATGTAGTGGCCCGCTTTCCACGGCGGAAAGGCGGGAAAACCGACCAGCTCGACGATGTCCCTGATCCCGGAGTTCAGGTCTTCGAGATCGCGCTTTGCCACGGCATCGGTCAGGCACGCCGGCCGATTCGGACCGATCAACATCGCGACGTAACCGTTGTTCGTGATCGTCGTCGTGTAGCCGGTTGCCGCGGGGTCGACGGTGAGGCTCGGGTTCGGCGGCATCTTGTCGTTCGCGTAACACTGCGGCCACGGCGGCTCTCCGCCGGTTCCGCCGGTACCAGCGCCACCGCCGCTTCCGCCGCCATCGCTGCCCGTCGTTCCACCGCCGCCGCTTCCACCGCCGTCCACGCCAGTGCCACCGGCGCCTCCGGGTCCAGCTCCGTCGCTGCCCGCGCTCCCTCCCGAAGCGGCGCCAGCACCGCTGCCCATCCCGGAACTGCCGGACACTCCGCCGGAGCCGCCCGTGGGGCCGGAGCCGCCATTGGCGCCAGCGCCACCAGCTCCTGATCTGCCTCCGGCGCCACCCTTACCAGCGGCTGGTGCCGGTCCGCCCTCATCCGAACACCCGATCAGAGCAGGGACGAGAGTCGACGCGAGAAACACGATCGCGAGGCGGCGCATGAGGGCTCCTTCAGTCGGCTGAAGACTCGGGGTGCCGTAAACCGGAGAGGCTTCCGGTGCGGGCATCGCGCGCTCCGCCGTCGTGGCGGAACGGCGATACGCTGCCCAAACCGGACGGCGACGTTTCTTTTTCGAGCACCCTTCTTGTCGTCACACCCGCTCTCGGACAGTCAGATTTTTTCAGGCCGCGTCGCGCTCCCCCGTTTCGCCCGCCCGAGCGCAAATCACGTCCCGCCGACGCCGCTCGCCGGCCAGGGCTCACCAAAAAAACATTCGCTAACCCGTGGTCGCTGCCCAACCACCCCCTGCCTCCCAGCGCCACGCCCGGGTTTCGCCTGCCCGAAATCTTTCGTCGCTCACCGCGCAAAGCGGCAGCTCTCGTTCGCCCAATCGTTGGCCAGACAACCGTTGCATGGGCATCGATTCCCGTTCCAAGTCCTTGAAATCACTGAGTGGCCAAAGGCGCGGCAGCAGGAATGGCGCCTCAGGTTCGCTGAAGGTCGCGAAACCCCAGGATCTGCGAGCGCGGCAAAATGAGGGCCTCGCAACCGTTGCCAAGCCAACAATTGGCGGACAGTGGACAGGGGCGCGCTTTGGGATTTCTTAGGGTGTTTGCGCGCCGGCGAGTCTCGGGGGGACGTGGCCTCGGGCGGGCAGGATTTGGCCGCCACGTCGCCTGATCGGCGTTCAGGAATCCGGCCATGTAAGCGAAACTTCGCTCGATGAGGTCTTCGATGGCATCCCGCTGGGTCGTTCCCCTATCGCTTTTGCCGCTCGTGGCCGCGGTCGTCACGGGTTGCAGCAGCAACGACGACGACGACGCAGCATCGCTAAACAACGATCCGCGTCCTCCCGGCCCGGCCGGCCACGTGGTCGGCCTGCTCACCGGCGGCAAGGGCTTGAACCTCGCTGTCGGCCGTAGCCAACCTCCTCCACAAGGCTGGGTCGAAGAGGAGTACGCGCTCGAAGGCACCGCCGCTTCCTACGTGTCCGAGGGCACCCTGCCGACGGACGGCTCGTTCGTGCTCCACGAAGGCGCCTCCGCCGACTACCGGATACGGGTCGTCGTGCGCCGGCCGGGCAGCGCGGCGAGCTTCAACGGCACCGTCATCGTGGAGTGGCTCAACGTGAGCAGCGGCTTGGACGCGAACCCCGAGTTCGTGTACCTGGCCGACGAGCTCTACCGCAAAGGCTACGCCTGGGTCGGCGTCTCGGCGCAACGCATCGGGATCGAGGGTGGTCCGGTACTGGTCTCGACGCCGCTGAGCGGGGAAGCCGGCGCGGGCAAGGGTCTGCGCGTGCTCGATCCGGAGCGCTACGGTTCGCTGCATCACCCGGGCGACGCTTTTAGCTACGACATCTACACGCAGGTGGCCCGCGCGCTGCGTGCTGGTGGGCTGCTCGGTGGGCTCGCGCCCACGCGTGTTCTCGCCGCGGGTGAGTCGCAGTCGGCCTTCGCGCTGACCACCTACGTCAACGGCGTTCACCCGCTCGTCCAGCAGTACGACGGCTTTTTGATCCACAGCAGGGGCGGCAGCGCGGCTCCGCTCGGCGCGCCCGAAGCGGGCATCGATCTGGCGAGCAGCATTGGCGGCCCTGCGACGCGCTTTCGCACCGATCTCGAGACGCCGATCCTGGTGCTCCAGACCGAGACGGACATGGTGTCCATCCTCAGTTACTTTCCCGCACGCCAGGACGACACGGAGCACCTGCGCACGTGGGAAGTGGCGGGCACCGCCCACGCCGACGCCTACCTGGTCGGCGACGGCGCCTCGGCCTTCGACTGCGGCGCCCCGATCAACAGCGGGCCCCTGCACTTCATCGCCAAGGCCGCGATCCGCCGCCTCGACGCGTGGTCGCGCGGCGGTGCCCCGGCTCAGGCCGGCCCCCGTCTCGACATCACGGACAGCGGCGCCGGCGCCAAGCTCAATCGCGATCAGGACGGCATCGCTCTCGGCGGCATCCGCACGCCCCAAGTCGATGCGCCGCTCGACACGCTGTCGGGTGAGTCAGCCGGCGGGTCGATCGTCTGCCTCCTGTTCGGCTCGACCGTGCCGCTCGCCGCCGAGCGCATCGCTGCCCGCTACGCGTCGCCCGACGCTTATCTCCAGGCCTTCACGCAGGCGGCCGACGCGACGATCAGCGCCGGCTTCGTGCTGGAGGAAGATCGCGCTGCGCTACTTGCGGACGCGAACCCCTCGCGCGTCGCGCCTTGAGTACCGGCGGCGCGGACCAGAGCGTTGCGACCCAGGTCACGCCGCCTCGTACTTCGATCGCGGCGCGGCCTTCTTCGCTCGCGAATCGAATACCGCCATCGAACGTGAACGACTCGCTGGCGGGCCAGATGGCTCCGGCCAGGGCCGAGTAGGTGGAACCTTCCTCGAACTCGCGCTCCGCGAAGAGCTCCGCCACCGGGCGCACGGTGAGCTCGCGCGGCGCCTCCAGGATGATGCTCCCGAAGAGCTCGAGGTTGCCAAGCCGCGAAAGCGCGGCTTCGGTATTGAGGTGGGCGGCTCCCGCGCTGCCGGCGTGCGAGAAAATCACGTTCGCCGCAAATCCCAATCCATCCTCACCGTGGATTTCTGGAAGGAGCGGCCCGGTTTCGATCGCCGCGCTGAGCCCGTGCTCGTCCTGCAACCGGCCACGGAGAAAGACCCATTTCAAAAGCGCGTCCGTGTCGAGCACACGCACCCGTAGTTCGCCCGGAACGTCTTCGAGCGCAATGAACTGCTCGAGGTCAATCACCGCTTCGAGGTTCGCTGCGAAACCGAGATTGAGGACGGCAGCGGGTGCGATCAGGTAATCGTTGCCGGCGCGCCGATAGTACTGCGCGGGCCCGAGCTCGAGCTCGAACATCCCGGTGTCCGTCACGGCGGCGTCCGTACCGTCGAAAGGGCGATAGGCGCACGCGCTGCGCGGTGTGCCGAGAAGCAGCGCGCCGAGGAGCGGTGTTAGAATGCGGGACTCGGACATCGTCACCACGCGGAGCCGTCATGGGTCTTCGTGCATGCCGAAAGCGCGATGAGCAAGGCAAAGCCGGCGAATCGGATTCGCATTGCGCCTCACGGGTCGAGTGCGGGATTCGTTTTTGGCGCTGCCTGTACCAGGGTCAGCGCTTCGACCTTGAAATCGTCGAACAGCACCTGCGAGTCCGCCTTCGACCAGAGCCCGACGCGACCCTGCGGGACTTGATCCAGCGTCTTTTCGAAGCGTTTCTGGCCGTCGAGCTCCGCGCTGAGCTGCTTGCCGCGGAGCTCGAGCGAAAGGGTGTGCCAGGTCTTGGTCGGTGTCGGCACGTTGCGCACCGTATCCAGGATCGTCCGCTTGCCTTTCACGACGCGAAAGTAGAGCAGGTTGTCCTCGAGCGCGTTGGCGCGGAAACCGAGGTACGTCCCGTCGGGCGCGATCGCGAACGCGATCCCGGCGGCCTGGTCGATTTTCCCTGCGATCGGGTAGAAGCGCACCGAGACCTTGAGGTCACCCGCGGGCGGATCGCTCTTTCTGATGGCGAACGGAAAGAAAGCGAACGCCTTCACGCCGTCGAGAAATTCGGCGTAGCGATCGCCGTAGAGGCGCTTCGCTTGGTCGGCGAGATTGGCGGAGGGCGTCCCGCTGCGCCATTTGCTCCCATCCACTTTGAGGCCCCGCGCAAAAGCCTCGTCCGCGACGTACCAGTCTCCGACGACGCCGTCGAACGCCGGAGCGGGCGCACCGAGCTCGTCGCCGTCGAAGGTCGTGGACTCTACCGGGCCCGCGCTCGCGGCCGAAGCGCTGGGCGGCGCCGCACTCGGAGCCGCTGTTGGGGTGATCGGAGGCGCGGCCGGCGTTGCACTCGCCGGTGTCGTGGATGCTGAAGGCGGCGCCGGGGTCACCGGTCTCTCGCAACCGAAAGCCGCGCAAACGAGAACGAGCGTTGTCAGCGATTTCATCGGGTTCTCCTGCTGCGGGTCAAAACCAAACCAATCACGACGAACGTCAGCGGAAGACCGCCATACGCGAGCAGCCCGAGCAGACGCCGGCGCATCCCGCCGACGACGATCGGAAATCCGGGATACGGTGACTGGGCCCACTCGGGTAGTTTTTTCCCGGCCGCCTCGAAGATCAACGTGACGAGCTCGCGGCGGCTCGTGGAACGCGTCTGTTGCACCGAGCCGCCGACGTGCACGAGAATCCGTCCGTAGTCGGAACCACGCTGGGCCTCGACGACGTCCCCTGCATCGTCGAGCGGCGTGCGAATCGCGACGTCGGGACGCGCGAGCAAGAGCTTCGCCAGCGCATCGGATTCGAGCTGGTGCCGCCTCGAATCGTCGCGATCGAGGAATACGTCGATGATGATCGGGCCCTCGATCTCGCGCAGGCCTTCGACCGCCGCGGGAGGCAGCGACGCGCGGCGCTGTTCGCTCCAGTCGTAGCCGCGTCGCACGTTCCCAGTGAGCACCAGGGCGAGCAGGCCGATGCCGAGCAGCGGAACGGTGAGCCGCAGCTTGCGCGCCATCGATTCGAAGCTGGCCCCCGTCATTGCCGCAGCGAGCGCCAGCGCGCTCGAGCACGCGAGCCAGAGCACCGAGCCGATCGAGACGATGCCACGCTGAAACGGCAGGAGCCGCTGCTCGATGGACCATTCGGAGGCTTTGCCCAGCCAGGCGAGCGCGGCAAAGCCCTCGGCGGCGTCGATCGCCCAGGACGTCAGCGAGGCCAAAATCCCGAGCGTGACGGCCTGCGCGAACGTGCGCGTCCAGGCGGCCGCTGCCGTCGCCAGGGCCGCGATCAAAAGCAGGTGCAAGCCTTCGCCGCTCACGGCGACCGCGGTTTCGAACGGATCGACGTGCCCGCCGAAGGCCGCGAACGCGACGAACAGCACGATCGGAGCGGCGAGCACGAGCGCGCAAGCGATCGCACCCGCCAGGGCTTTGTACAGGACCACGCGGGTCGACGAGCCGACCGCCAGGCACAGCGCGCCGTAGCTCTTGCGCTCCTTCTCGATCGCGAGCGTGCGCGCGGCGATCACCGGGCCCAACAAGGAAAGCGCGAGGCTCGCGCCGCCGAGCGTGGGGCGCACGATGCCCGCCAGCGGATCCATTTCCCGCGTTTGAAGCACGCTCGCCAGCGCGGAGCGCGAGCTTGCCGAGTAGAGGTCGATCGCGAGCACGAAGCCGTGGCCGATCAAGAGCGCCGCGATCGCGGCGACCAGCCAGGTGACTCGCGCGCGCAGGGCGATCGCGAGCTCACGCGACACGGGCCCTCCGAGCGAGCAGCGCGACGAAGACTTCCTCGAGCGGCAGCTCGCCGTTTCCCGCTTCGGCTTTCAGCTCGGCGATGGTTCCGAACGCGATCGCCTCCCCTTCCGCGAGCAAGAGCACGCGGTCGGCGACCTTTTCGGCTTCGGTGAGCTGGTGAATGCTGGCCACCACGGTCGCGCCGCCGGCCGCGATCGAACGAACCGCGCGATGGACGTCCCGCAGCTGCAACGGATCGAACGCGCTGAATGGCTCATCGAGCAGCACGATCGGACGGCCGAGCACCAGCGCGGAAAACAGCAGCACGCGTTGTTGCTCGCCGCGCGAGAGCACGCCGGCTCCCCGATCCAGAAGTGCCTCGATCGCGAACCAGCGCCGAAGCTCCGCGACCTCGATGTCGGCGGTGGCGTAGCGCAGGGCGTGCGCGACCAGCGTGGCCACGCTGGCTTCGGCGGCGAGCTCGCTCCGATCCGGCAAGTAGGCAAAGCTGCGCGCGCGATCGCGAAAGCTCGCACACGCCTGACCGCCCACGCTCACCGTCCCCGATTCCGTCGTCCGGAGCCCCGCGATCGCTTCGAGCAACGAGGTCTTGCCCGCTCCGTTGGGACCGATGACGGCGGTCACTTCGCCGGGACGAGCCGTGAAGCTCACTTGCTTCACGATCCGGCGCGCGCCCGCGCGAACCTCGAGTCGCTCGACGGCCAGCGCCAGCAGGGCCGTTTCCGTCACGGCTGGCGCGTCCCGTGAATGACGAAGCCGATCACGCCGGCCACCAGGATCACGAGCGGCTCGGGGATTTTCCTTTTCTTGCTCGCGACCAGAACGCCCAGGGTCACTAGCCCGATCACGACACTCGGTACGTCGATGAACGCCCGCTTGCCGAGAACGAAGGCGGCCCCGGCGATGGCTCCGGTCGCGGCTGCGGTCACACCGTCGACGAAAGCCTTGACGCGCACGCTCTTCGACAGGCGCCGGAAGTACGGCGCAAGCAGCACGGTGAACAGGTAACAGGGCAAAAATGTGCCGATCGCGGCGAAGACGGCGCCAGCGGGTCCGGAGACCAGGTAACCGATGAAGGCCACGGTGATCACGACCGGCCCGGGCGTGATCATGGCGACGGCAACGGCGTCGAGAAATTGGCGTTCCGTCAGCCAATGAAAGCGCTCGACCGTGCCGCCGTAGAGGAACGGGACGATCGCGAGCCCGCTACCGAACACGAACGTTCCGGCCTCGGCAAAGAACCAGCAGATCTTCCAGAGCGAGCCGGCGCCGCTCTGGCCATGGATACCACTCGTGATCCAGGTCCAGTCGGACCACGGCGCGGCGAAAAACAGCGCCGGCATTCGCCGCGGCGGAGCCTTGATCAACGCGGTGACGACTCCGCTGAGCGCGAACACCCACACCAGCTCGGACTCGGTCCACGCGGTCACGATCGCGCTGATCGAGAACACCGCCCACAGGACGCGATCCTTGGCCAAGGTCAGCGGCAAGAGCTTCTGCACGCTGCGCGCGATGATCGCGATCACGGCGGCGCCGATGCCGTAGAACGCGCCCTGCATCCAGGGCAAGCCGCCGTAACGGAGATAGACGGCCGAGATCGCCAGCACCATCAGGAACGAGGGCAATACGAACGCCAAACCGACCAGCGTAGCGCCGAGGAGCTTGCCGCGAACCCAGCCGATGAAGATCGCGAGCTGCGCGGCGAGAGGCCCGGGTAAAAGCTGTGCGAGCGCCAAACCTTCGACGTAGTCGTGCTTCGAGATCCAGCGCCGCTCCTCGACGAGATCTTTCTGCATGTACCCGACGAGCGCAATGGGTCCGCCGAAACCGAATGTGCCGAGCCGGAGAAAATACCGGCACAGATCCCACAGGCTAGAGTGAACGATGGACTCGCCGGCACCCGTTGCGAGGACTTTGGGCTCGGCCGTGGTCTGCATCGAAACCCGTGACGGCTGGCTCATTTTCCCGCACGGGGGCGCGAAAAGAACGCGTGGAGCCCGTCGAAGATCGGCGTCGTCGCGGCGATGCGCGCGAGGTCGTCGCGCGTCCCGGTGCAGATGCCCGTGACGGCGCTTTGAATCCCCGCCGTTTCCGGGCGCGCGTACTTTTCGTCCCGCAGATCGATGTCGTGCACGATCTCGGCAATGGCGCGCAGCGCGGCGTCGTCGCCGAGGTCCATGCGCGCGAGCAGCACCTCGAAGGTGCAGCGGTCGCCGACATGAGTGAATTCCGCGTCGTACATGTCGAAGCGGAGCTCGCCGGGCTCCGGCACGTAGCCTTTGGGCGGTACGAACTTGAAGGCGCCCTCTGGATCGATGAAGCGGCGAATCAACCAGGCGCTCGCGACGCGATCGATGTGGACCCCGGTGCGAGTGACCCAGGTCGCGCCCACGGGTCGCGCGATCGGGGCCAGTGACTCGACCACCGCGTCGCCGCGCTGCTCCGCGATCGATCGCTCGACCGCGGTCAAGAGCCCTTCCGCCGCTTCGCGCCCCGAAGCGTGACAGAAATCGATGGCGGCGACCTCGCCGAAGCGCTGCCTCAGCTTTTCGGCCCGGCTCGCCAGTGACTCGAGCTTCTCGGGTGAAAGCTGCTTGTTGCCTTGCAGTGCTTTTGCCAGCGCTCGCGCTTCCGTCGCGACTTCCTTGAAATCGGCGTTCCGCGCCTCGACGAAGCGCCGCTCGATCTCTTCGTCCGAGACCGCGTCGAAAAAATGCCCTTCGAGCAGCGAAGCCTGGCCGCCGAGCTCGCCGAGCTCGCGTGCGATCCACTGAAACGATTCGACGCAGTCGTCCCGATTCGGCAGCACGTAGACCGCGTTCTTCAGCGCGACCGCTCCCACCCTTTGAAGCTGTCGCCAGACCTTGACCCGCATCGACGTGTCTGCGGGCGGAATGCTCGGCAGGAGCAGAATCCACCGGGCCGGAACTTGTGTGACAGCTACACGCGAGGCCATGAGCGGAGTTTTCGTACCACGGCATTCGCCCGGTTGCAACAACAGTTACTTGATGTTATGTTTGTTACATAAAGCTTGTTAGTGTCGAATATCACTAAAGAAAATTCGGCCCACCGCTCGTTACGAGTGCGGAGCGCTGTCGAGCAAAACCGCCAGCGCGTGTGGGCGATCTGCTACCGCATGACGGGGCGCCGCGCGGACGCGGACGATCTCGCACAGGAAGCCGCGACTCGCGCCATCGAGCGCTCGGAACAGGCGACCGGGGACGATCCGACGGGGTGGCTGCTGCGCTTGACCACGCGTCTCTGCATCGATCACCTGCGCCGGAAAAAGATCCAGCGCCGCCTCAGCGAGCTCGTCGATCCACTCCATGGGGACGAGTGGGCGATCGGACAGGTTCGCGACGAAACGCCGGACGCCATCGCCGTGCTTCGCGAAGATATTCGTTACGCGGTCGTGGTGGCGCTTCAACGGCTGTCCGACCGGCAACGCGTGGTCCTGATTCTGCACGACGTTTGCGATTGTTCGCTGGAAGAAATCGCGCAGCTGCTCGAAACCAATTCGAATGCGGCGAAAGCCACGCTGCACCGAGCGCGCGCAGCGCTAGCGGCCAAATAGTCGCGACTCCGAGTACCCTCGCACGGTCGTCGATCGTCCTTTTGGCATGACGATGACCTTTCACGAGTTTCTCAGGTACCTCGCGCTGGTGGGCACGCTCATGGCTTCGATCGCGCTGGTCGAGCTCGTGGTGCCGCTCTATCGGAGAGCCGGAAGCCGGCGCGGCCGGGCTCCGGCCAATCTCGCCCTGACGATCCTGATCTTCACGCTGAACTGGCTGCTGACGACCGCGCTAGCGGGATTCGTGCTCTGGTTCGCGAGCCAAGATCTCGGTCTTACCGCGCTTTCACGGCTGCCCGTGCTCGCGCAGATCCTGCTCGGCGTGCTGATCCTCGATTTTTTCACCTACGTGGCTCACTGGGCCATGCACAAGATCCCGCTCCTGTGGCGCCTCCACCGCGTTCACCACAGCGACCCTTTCCTCGACGTAACGACATCCTTCCGGACCCACCCAATGGAAGGGCTCTGGCGCTTCGCGTGGACCCTCGTGCCCGCGCTGGCGCTCGGCATCCCCGCCCAGGCCGTCGTGATCTATCGCATGATCTCGATGATCAATGCGCTGCTCGAGCACGCCAACGTCGCGGTTCCGCGCGGCGTCGATCGCGCTCTTTCCTCGGTCTGGGTCACTCCCAACATGCACAAGATCCACCACTCGACGGCGGCGCAACAAACCGACTCGAACTACGGAAATATCTCGTCGTGGTTCGACCGTCTATTCCGGACCTTCACGCCAACCGATCGCGCGTTCGCGCTCGAGTATGGCCTTCACGGCACGGATCCGGAGCAGGTGCGCTCGCTACGGAGCTTGTTGCGGATGCCGTTCGAGCCGAATCAGCGCGTTGCGGGCTCGCCGATTGCGGAGCAAGTTCGGGGAACTTAGTGCCGGTGCCGGTGATGCAAGTCGGGCGAATGCGGATGCGCGTGCGAAAGCTCGTCGTGCTCGTGCTCGTGGGTGTGCTCGACTCCCGCAGGTAACCCTAGGTGCTCGTGGTCGTGATGACCGTCGTCGTGAGTGTGGGCGTGGCGATGGCGTTGGCGCGGATGCACGTGAGGGTGAGCGTGCCGTTCGCGCCCCAGTAGGACGAAGCCGAAAGCCATGAGCGCCGCTGCAACCAGTTGCTCCGTGCCGATGCGATCGATCGCGATCGCCCACGCCAGGGCGGCTCCCCAGAGCGGAGCCGTCGAGAACACGAGCTGCGAGCGCGTTGCGCCGATCTGCTGGGCAGCGCTCACGTAGAGAACGAGCGAAACGCCGTAGCCGATGGCCCCGACGCCGAGACCGGCGGAGAGGCTCGTGATGGCGGGCGCGCCCTCGAGGAGCGCTCCGAGCCCGAAGCTGAGCGAGCCGGCAACCAGACCTTTGGCGAAGGTGATCTGAGCCGGGGACAGCTCGTCGATGACGGCGGTGAAGTTGTTGTCGAGCGCCCAGCACAGGCCGGCAGTCGCCGCCAGAAGCGCCGCGCCACTTCCGGCGATACCGTGCGGCACCGCGAGCACGATGCTGGCCACGGTCACGAGCAGCGCCGCGGCGGCCGCCCGCGAGCCGAGATATTCGTGAAAGAAGAGTCGCCCGAGGAGGGCGGTGAACACGCTCTCGAGGCTGAGCCAGAGCGAGACGGACGCGGCGCCGGCGCGCTGTAGGGCCAATAGCATCAGCACTGGACCGACGACGCCGCCGAGCACGACCGCGCCCGTGAGCCGCAGCAGATTGCTCCGGCTTCGGACCCGGAAATGGCTGCGCAGAGCGAACGGAAGCGTAGCGGCCGCCGCGCCGAGGTAGAGCGCACCGGCGAGTGTCAGCGGACCCAGGCGATCGAGACAGAGCTTGGCGGCCGGAGTCGATGCGCCGAAAAGCACGGCGGCGAGGAGCGCCGAAAGCACCGGGCCTCTCGAGCCGAATCTGGTCATCTAGCGCCGACGCTAGTCTAGCGCGTCGCAGCGTGTGATCATCGCGCGGTGATCGCCCTGGACGGCTGCCGCATCGAGCGCGCTGTCGATGGCCGCGTCGAGATCGTCGTGGCCGACGCCCGGAACCGCGCGTTTCCCGATCGCGTCACCGAGAGCCTGGGCGTATGCGTGAAGTTCGGCCCCGACCACGACGTCAGAGCGGACGGAAAAGAGCTCTGCTACCCGCGCGACGCGATCTGCGTCCGCCCCCCAGGCTGCGTATGGTCGACGCCGACGACCGGCCCGGTCGCGTTCCTTTCGATCGACATCGAGCCGTCCCTGCTCCCTCCGGGCCTGGCAGGAAGCATGTCTTTCGCAGATCGCGCTCATGTGCCCGACTTGCACTCGGTGGTCCACACGCTGCTCTCCACGGCGCCCAGGCTATGGAAGGAAGGGCTCGTCACCCAGCTCATCGACGGGCTGATCGTGCGCGGTCTCGTTCACGCCGGTGAGCTCGATCGCGAGCGAGCGCCGCACGCGGCCGAGCGCGCTCGCGAGATCCTGGAAAACGCGTTCGCCGAGCCACCGAGTCTGGCCGCGCTTGCCGCAGCGGTCGGAGCGAACCGATTCGTCTTGCTGAGGGAGTTTCGCCGCTGTTTCGGGCTGCCGCCTCATGCCTTCGTGGTGCGGCTGCGGGCCGATCGGGCTCGTGCGCTGCTGGCTCGGGGCGGTGACCTCGCGGAAGTCGCGCAGCGCCTCGGCTTCGCCGACCAGAGTCACATGACGCGGGTCTTCAAGCGCCTGTACGGCATCACTCCGGCTGCATACCGGCGTGCTGCCTCGCGCTGACTCGAAACTGGGCTCGGTCAATTTCTTTCAAGACCGCCGCGGCGCGCTGGCGTTAAGGGCTGCCCATGCCGGAGCCAATCACTTTTCATAGCCAGGGCGCGCGGCTCGCGGGTCGGCTGTGGGCAACACCCGGGCAGCGCCGTCCTGCCGTCCTCGTGACGGGATCGTGGATGACCGTGAAAGAACAGATGCCGGCGCGTTACGCACCCCTGCTCGCCGACGCGGGCTTCACCGCGATGACGTTCGACTTTCGCGGCTTCGGCGAGAGCGAAGGCGCGCCGCGCGAGCTCGAGTCTGCGACCCAGAAGGCGGAGGACATCCGAAATGCCGTGGCTTTTTTGCGAACTCATCCGGACGTCGACGGAGATCGCATCGGCACGCTCGCCGTGTGCGCGAGCGCCGGCTACACCGCGGCGGCCGCGGCGGGAGACGGCCGCCTTCGATCGATCGCGATGGTCGCGCCGTGGCTTCACGACGCCGAGATCGTGCGGGCCGTGTACGGCGGCGAAGCGGGCGTGAGCCAGCGGCTTTTGCAGGCCGCGGCGGCGCGGGAGCGCTACGCCCGCACGGGCGAAGTCGAATACGTGCCCGCCGCGAGTAACTCGGACGCGAGCGCGGCCATGTTCTGGCCGGGTGACGCGCTCGACTACTATCTGAACCCCCGGCGCGGCGCGATCCCACAATGGGGTGCTCGGTTCGCGGTGATGGCCTGGAAGGAATGGCTCGAGTTCGATCCGATCGCGCTCGCGCCACGGCTCGCGGTTCCCGTGCGCATCGTCACCGGAGATCAGACCGCGACGCCGGGCGGTGCACGGAAATTCGAAGCATCGCTGGCAGGAGCGCACGACAGCATCTGGATCGAGGGAACCCAGTTCGATTTCTACGACGACGCGAAGACGGTGGAAACCGCGGCACGGCTTGCCGCGGATCACCTGAGGGCGACGCTTTCATGACGACGGCACACGGCCAGGCCGACGCGGTGCGCGACGTCGTGGCGAGCGTGGCGCACCACATCGATGCCAAGCGCTGGAACGAGCTGCGCGTGCTCTACGCCAACGAGGTGCGCACGGACTACACTTCGCTGTTCGGCGGCGCGCCGCAACAGCAGGCGGGGGACGCGCTGATCGCCGGCTGGCGCGGCGTTCTCGAGAGGGTGCTGACGCAACACTTGCTCGGCCCGATCACGGTCGAGCTCGGCGCTTCAGTGGCGACCGGCCATTGCCACGTGCGCGCCCTGCATCATCTTCCGGGCGCTCCGAGCGGCGAGCACTGGGAGGTGCTCGGGCATTACGTCTTTTCGCTCCAGAACGACGCATCCGGCTGGAAGATCACGGCGATGAAGCTCGAGACGCTGCTCCAGACCGGCAACCGTAACCTGCTCGCCGAGGCGGCCGCGCCGGCGAACCGCTGAACGAGCGCCCGGGCTGGGTTATGCTCCACGCGGGCGCCCGATGCAGCTGGTCACGCTGACGCCGAGTCCCGAGATCGCCCCGTGGATCCATCACTTCTGGATCTTCCAGAGCCCGCTCGGCTTGCCTTCGGGCGACCTGCGCGTGGTCGTGCCAAACGGCCGTCACAAGCTGATCGTGCCGTTCCGCAACGGGCTCACGGCGGCGACGCCCGAGCGCGCTCAGCACAACCGCGAAGGCGATGCCGTCCTGGTCGGGCTCTGGGAGCGGCCGACCACGCTCTCGTCGACGATCGCCGAGACCGTCACGATCGGCGTCGAGTTCTTGCCGCACGGACTGCGCCGCTTTTTCCCCGGCCTCGTCGGCGAGCTCAGCGAGCGCATCGTGCCCGTCGACGACGCGCTCGGCCGGACGGGCCGCGAGCTCACCCGGCGCGTGATGGATCTCGAAACGCCGGAGGCGGCGGCCGCGGCCGTGGACGCGTTCCTGGTCGAGCGCTTGAGAGCGGCGGGAAGCTCCGAACGACACGTCATCGACGCAGCGCTGCGCCTGCTGGTAGAGAGCGGCTTTCGCCTGCAAATCAACGAGCTCGAACGCCGCATGGGTTACTCGCGGCGCCACCTTCACGCGCTGTTCCTCGAGCACGTCGGGCTGGCGCCCAAGCGGCTTTCCGGAGTGATGCTGTTCGAAAGGCTCTATCGGCGCTTCTCGCAGGACAAGTCCGCATCGCGGTTGCGCGACGACGCGCTCGACGTCTACTTCGACCAGTCGCACTTCATCCGCTCGTTCAAGCGCTTCACCGGATTTTCGCCGGGCGCATTCGCGGAGCTCGACAACGAGTTCGGGCGCATCTTCTACAAGGGGACTTCTCAAACGTACAATCCCGGCGGGCGCTGAAAAGCCATCCTGGGGTCAGTCGCGCGGCGAACACGCCGTGCCATCCGTGAAAGGAGCCGACCCCATGGAAACTCTGGTAAACGCATCGGAAATCCGCGTCACCGACCAGGAAATGCAACACCTGCTCGGCAGCGCACCCAAGCGCTTTGCGTTCGTGCTGCGCCCGGGCCCCGCGTTCGGCGCCGAGACGCAGGCCCTGCAATGGGAACACGCCCGCAACATGTTCAATTTGCTCCGAGCCGGCCGGCTGGCTTCGGTCACGGCGCTGATGGACGGCACCGACGTGCTCGGCATCGGCGTCATGGAGGCTTCCTCGAAGAGCGAGGTCGAGGCGCTGCTGCGCGATGATCCCGCCGTGCGCGGCCGCCGGCTGAGCTTCGAGGTCCTTTCGGCCGCGAGCTTCACGCGCGGCGAGATCTGAATCATGCCTCTCGTTCTCGTCTATTGCGCGAACGGATTTCAGGGCCGAGCGATAGCGACGGCGCTCCTCGACGCGGGCTATCGTGTTCGCGCGCTCGTCCGGGACGAGGCAAAAGCCGCCTCGCTCGAGCGACGCGGCGCCGAGCTCGCGGCCGCGAGTCTAGATGACCACGCGGCCCTTCAGCGCGCGCACGAAGACGTGGACGTCGCCGTCTTGCAGCTTCCGGCCGGGAACCCGGCCGAGCTCACGCGATACCAGAGCGCCATGGCGCTGACTGCGATTCGCGTGACAGGCGTCAGCAAGGTCGTACTGAACACGGCGGTGCAGTTCCCTCGCCTCACGCCGGATCTGCCCGCCTTCGCCGCCAAACAGGACCTCGAGCGCAGCGTCCTTTCGAGCGGCCTTCGCGTTACCGTGATCAGGCCGTCGTTCTTGCTCTCGAATCTGCTTTTGCCCTGGGCGACGCACTCGATCGCAAAGGAAGGCGTTTTGAGATATCCGATTGCGAACCAACAGACGCTGTCGTGGGCTGCGCCGGAAGACATCGGTCGACTCGCAGCGGCCACCATCGGCAACGAGCTCTACGGGCACACGATTCTCGCCGGGGCCAGACGCGCCGTCCGAGGCGAGGCGCTGGCCGCCGCATTCTCGCGAGCCCTCCGCAGGGAGATCCGCTACGAAGCTTTGCCGCTGGACGCGTTCGAGGCCGGGGTCGACGCCGCTTTGGGACCCGGCGTCGGCAAACAAGTCGGCGCGATGTTTCGTTTCATCCGTAGCAACCCGGAGGACCTCGACTTCGTCACGAGTGCGTTCTCTGCGCCCGCAGAGTTTCCGTCCTTCGAGCCGATGGCACTCGAGGACTGGGTGACGGCCCACCGCGACGCCTTCGAATGACCGAGCATCCGCACGCAAGTCGCTGGTGAGAAGCGCGCACTCGACGGTACAGCTCGATTTCGCCGAACTGTTGCGTGACTTTGGCACGCGCCTTGCGATGGTGGAAGGCATCACCCCATCGCTACAAGACCGCGTGGACGTCTGGCTGCTCCGCCAGAAGTCGAGAATCCGCAGGGCGCGATCTCAAGCCAATCGCAACGCCGAGGCGGAAAGCCTCTTCCGCCTGCTGGTGGAGAGCATCCAACAGTACGCGATCTTCGTTCTCGACCCGGCCGGACGCGTCATCACCTGGAATGTCGGAGCCGAGCGTATCAAGGGCTACACGAAGCGCGAGATCCTCGGACGCCACTTTTCGGTGTTTTACCCGCCCGAGGTCGTAGCGACCGGCAAATGCGCGCGCGTGCTCGAGGCCGCTGCCCGCGCAGGGCGTTTCGAGGAAGAGGGCTGGCGACTCCGCAAGAACGGCTCGCGGTTCTGGGCCCAGGTCACGATCACGGCGCTCCGTAGTCGCGACGGTACGCTGATTGGTTTCGTCAAGGTCACTCAAGACCTGACAGCGCGGAGAGCAGCCGAGGATCATCAGCGCGCTCTAGCGGCCGCGCTGGCGGAGAAGGTTCGCTTTCACGAGTTTCAGGAACAGTTTCTCGGGATCCTCGGCCACGATCTCCGAACCCCGCTCGCTGCCATCGAAATGGGCTCGGGCATCCTCCGGCAGCGGACGGGCGACCCAGACTTGCTCCACGTCATCGACCGCATGCATTCGAGTTTGTCGCGCATCTCGCGCATGGTCGGGCAGATCCTCGACATGACACGGAGCCGTCTCGCCGGCGGATTCGAGGTGAATCCACGACCGATGGATCTGTGCGAAGTGATCACGGCTGTCGTCGATGAGTTGCGCGCGGAGCATCCGACGCGAACGATCGAGCTTCACTGTCTCGAACTGCAGGGCACGTGGGACAGTGATCGGCTCGCACAAGTCTTCTCGAACCTGATCGGCAACGCCATCTTCCATGGTGAGCCCGGGTCGCCGGTCACGGTCCGAGCCTGTGCCGACGCCGAAGCGGTGCGCGTCGAAGTGCACAACCAGGGTCCCCCGATTCCGGACGAGCTTCGGACCACGCTCTTCGATCCCTTCCGGAGAGGGCGGCCGGACACCTCCCCCTCGAACCCGGCGGGGCTGGGCTTGGGTCTCTACATCTCTCGCGAGCTAGTGGAGGCGCACGGCGGGAGCCTGGATTTCGACTCGAGCTCGTCGCACGGAACGACCTTTCGAGTGACCCTGCCTCGCGCGGCGAGCTAAGTGCGCTCATTGCCTCGCCACGCGGCGCAGCTCTCGCGGCGTGGAGTTGGTTTCGCGACGGATCAGACGGCGTAGCGCGTTCGCGTCCGAGTACCCGACGCGGGGCCCGATCTCTTCGAGCGACAGCCGTGTGGTGCGGAGCAACTGCACCGCGGTCTCGACCCGCAAGCGCTGAACGAAAGCGATCGGGCTCAGGCCGACCGCCGCGGCCAAACGCCGGGCCAGGGTGCGCGGACTGGTGCCCGCCCTGCGCGCGAGCAACGCGATGTCGAAGTCGTCCGCCAGATGCTCGCGCACCCAGGCTTCGGCGCGCCGCACGCTCGGGTCGTTCGCGCTCAGATAGCCGATCGCCATGAACGGCGCTTGCGACGGGTGCACGTCGAGGAGCAGCACTCGAGCACAGCGACGCGCGAGCGACGGGCCGGCGAAACGCGATACCAGGTAGAGGGCGAGGTCGGCCTGCGCGAACACCGCGCCCGCCGAAAGCACGCGGCCTTGCACGATCAGCGCGCGGGCCGCTTCGACCTGGACCTGCGGCCTGCGCTGCTTCAAATGCGGAGCGAGCCACCAAGCCGTCGTCCCGGAGAGCCCGTCGAGCGCGCCCGCTTCGGCCAGTAGAAACGCCCCTCCGCACGACGAACCGACCACGGCTCCGCGCGCGTGCGCCGCACGCAGCGCGCCGATCAAGGCACGCATGTCCTTGCGCTCGAGCGCTGCGTCCATACCCGCCGCGTCTTCGACCCAGAATCCGGGAGCCAACACGACGTGGGCACGCGCCGCCGCTCGCAGCGATCGCGTCGGGTTCACGACCAGACCCGAGGCAGCGCGAACTCGCCCCCCGCGCGCCGACACGACGCTGACCTCGAACGGAGCTTGTCTGCCCGAGCGCCGCGCGAGCGCGTTGGCGCAACGAAACACGTCGAGCCCGACGCTCAAGCCCGAATCCGTGAAGCCGTCCGCAATCAGGATCGCGATCCGCCGTTGCATGCGACCGAGTATCGCCGAGGGCGATGGCGAAATCAGCCGGTTAATTGTCGATTCCGCCAGTAGCCCGGGAGGCTCGAGGCGCGTAGGTTGCGGGCATGCAACGCTTCGGCGACATGAACTGGGCCGCCGCCTCGGGCGGCAAAGTGCGCGGATGGGAGCGCATGCTCCAGATCACCGAGGCGCTTCGCTTGCGGATGTTCCGGCGCTTTCGCAAGGCGCCGGCGGCGATCGGGGCCGCATCCGCGGACGAGGTCGAACGCATGCTGCGGGAGCTCGAGCTGCCGGCGACGCCGCTCGTACACAAAGCCGCCGAGCTGGTGACGGACCTCGGACCGCCGGCGCTCGCGGCGCACGCGCTCCGGACCTGGGCCTGGGGCGGCGTGCTCGCTCTGCGCGACGGGTTGGCCCACGATCGCGAGACCTTCGCGCTCTCGGCGCTGCTCCACGACCTGGCGCTCGCGCGCCGATCCCCGGATCTGACCTGCTTTGCCGCGGATGGCGCCCGGCAAGCGGTCTCGCTACTCACGGCGTGGGGGGCGAGCGAGTCCACGTGCCGTTCGGTGGGTGACGCGATCTGTTTGCACTTGCGACTCGCAGTACCAAAAGAGCTCGGAGCGGAGGCACATCTGGTGCACGCCGGCGCGGCACTCGACGTGATCGGCGCACGCCTGAGCGACGTGCCACGTGAGCTCGCGCGGCGCATCCTCGAGCTCTATCCGCGCGAGGGCACCAAGGCATTTTTCGCCGATGCCGCGGCACGCGAGTGCGCCGCACACCCCGAATCGCGCATGGCGCTCTGGGTGTCCCTGGGATTTTTGGATCTGATCGAAAAGGCTCCGTTCGAAGGTTAATGAAATGTTGCTCTACTTCGCTCCCCTCGCCTGTTCGCTCGCGCCTCGGGTGGTTGCGGCGGAAGCCGGCATCGAGCTCGACTTCGTCCAGGTCGACTTCCGCACGAAGCTTCTCCCCGAAACCGGCGCCGACTACCGCGACGTGGCGCCGCTCGGGCTGGTGCCGCTCCTGCATCTGGACGACGGAACGAAGCTCATCGAGGTTTCGGCGATCGTGCAATACCTCGCCGATCGCAACCCGGCGGCGGGTCTCGCGCCGCCCTGGGGATCGAAGCAGCGCTACGAGCTCCTCGAGTGGCTCAGCTTCACGGCTACGGAGCATCACAAGAAAGTCCTATGGCCGCTCTTCAACCGGCCGACGTCGGAGGACGCCAAGCAGTTCGCGCGGCATGCTGCCCAGGCGGTGTTCGACCACCTGGAACGGCGCCTTGCCGATCGTACGTACGCGCTCGGTGAACGCTTCAGCGTGGCCGACGCCTACATCGGGTGGGCGCTCTGCTTGTCCCCCTATGCCAAGCTCGATCTCGGCGAGCGGCCCGCGTTGCGGGCCTATACCGAGCGCGTGCTGTCCCGCCCCAGCTTCCGCGAGGCGATCGCGTTCGAGACCCCGCTCGCGGCGGCCGCGCTGAAAAGGCAGAAACTTCCCGTCCCTGCCCGCGAGTGAGGGGCACCATCTGGTGACCATTTGGGTACCAAGCGGCCGCGGTCGTCCGCCGGCCTTGCTCGCCGTGACGCCCATCCGATATGCCGCGGGGGGGAAGCGAGCATGAGCTCCGATCCGATGGCGGCATCCCTGGCGAGCCTGCGCAAGGCCGGCATCCTCACGCGCTTCCGCGACGACGATCCCCAGCTCGCGCGGCGAAGAGCCGAAAGCCTGGACGCCTCGGAGGATTGGGAAGGCCCGGCTCGTACGCTGCTCGACATGGCCGAGCTCGACAAGGAGCGCGTTTGGTTTTCCGCGAATCTGCACGCGTACCGCCGGTCACCCGCGCCGCCCCCGTTCTGGAAGTCCAGCTTTTATTCGAGCTGCTTGCGTGAATGGAGCTCGATCGCGGGCGGGCGTTTCGAGCCCGTAGATATTCGCGAGATCTGGAGCGGCGACTCGCGGACCGAACCCGGCAGTTTCCAGCTGCCGGTGGCGGTCGAGATCCACTTTCGTCTCGACGGGCGCGAACGGTCGCTCCGGCTGCGCGCCGCCGGGCACTGGTGGTTCGACCCGGGGATCATCGCTGAGCTCAACCTGCACCTCGGCGGCACCGGGGTGAGGCTGCGTCACGCGCGCCTGGCTCGACAAAAAGGCGATCGCGACTGGCGCCGCTCCGCCGCTAGCGACGCTTTTTGCATGTTTCTCACCCCCGACGAACAGCAGACGCTCGAAACGGAGCTCGGCATCGCTTTTTACACCGACCATGAGCTACGCCTGCTCGTTACGGACATGACCGGGGAGACCACCGAAGCCGAGCTCGTGCTCGCGACCCGCGCGAACGATCCCGATCGGATGCGGGCGCTGCTGCTCGAAGGCGTCCCGGCGAACGCACTCGGACCTGTGCCCGACGGCATCTCGCCCAGGATCAAATACGCCGCCCTGACCGTCGCCGCAGAACGGAAGAACATCGACGCGGCTCGGCTGCTGCTCGAACACGGAGCTTCGCCGAACTTCCCGCACACCTCGCAGGGATACCCGGAGGGCGCGATCGGCCAGACTGCCATGCACGTCGTTGCCTCGAAACTCGACCACGACATGCTCCGCCTTTTTCTGGCGAACGGCGGTGACCCCAATACCAGGACCGAGTCGGGCGAGACACCTCTTGGCCAGGCCCTCCGGCAAATTCACGACGAGCAAATCATCCTGGCCGCCGTCAAGGCGTTGCTGGAAGGGGGGGCAGACCCGACGCTCACGGACGACCAAGAGGCACCGTTCGACATCGCGAGGAACTCGCCGTGGGGCACCGTTCGAGCGCTTTTCGAACGCCTTGCGCAGCGCACCGGTCGTGCTGCCGAGGTCGAATCGTGGGCAGCTGCGACAATCGCGAAGCTGCACCAGGCGCACTTCTTGGAGGACATCACCGAGACCGATCCGACGCGGCTGGTAGCGCTGCTCGAACGCCGGCTCGGCCCGCTGTCACCAAAGAGCGTCGACCAGTTTTTGCGACTGCTCGGCCTCGACGAGCGGCGCACGTTCGACAAACCACTGCATCAGATCGATGACCTGCCGAACCTGCGAAAGAGCGCGTACTACTCCGAGTGCATGCGGAACTGGGCCGCGATCTCGATGGGTGCCTTCTCTCCCGAGAATATCGTCGAGCGGTGGCAGGGTCGGGTCGTCGAGATCGACTTCGATCTCGGCGGGGTCAGCCAAACCTTGCGCATCGAGCCCTGCGACGGATTCGACATCGCGATTTTGGTCGACATCAACCGTTTGATCGCAAGCTCCGGTCGCTCGTTCGTGATTTATTGCGACCCGGACAACGGCGTCGACACGATGGTCATCTGCGTGACGAAGGAAGAACGCGCCCTCGTCGAGGAAGCCTTCGGTTTCCCCCTCGACGACGACGACGTGATGCTCGACATGCGGCGCTGGGCGCGCGAGGACCTCGAGGACGAAGTGGACGAGTGAATTCTTCGCACGGGGCAGTCTGCCCTTCCGGAAAAGTTCGCGCTTCGCCCTTGCGCGAGATCACAAGGTGCGGCGAGCGCGCTTCGTGATCAGTTTCCGAACCGTGCAAAAGGCGATGAGCAGGGCGCGTAGGACGAAAAGCTATCGGCTGGCGAGCCTCATGTGTTTGGGGTCCTTGATCCCTTTCGCATGCGAACGCGATCAGCCCGCCGACTCCCCGGAGCCCCCGGCAGAGTCGGTGGAATCGCAGGTGCCCGACGAGACCGAGGAGGAGATGGTGCCGGCGAGCGGCAAGGCGGAGCCGGCTGAAAAGACGGCGGATCAGGAGAGCGCGCCGGCAAGTCCGCCCAACTCGAAAAAGGGGAAGCGCCCGACCAAGCTGACCAACGACGGGGCGGAGGGTGCCGAGTCCTCGGACAACCCTTATGGCGGTGCCGTCGTCGCCGTGAACGTCGGTCCCGGCCAGCCCGTAAGCGATGCCGGCGCCGCCCCGGAACGTGTCACCCGTGTGGACGTGCCGGACGCCCCCGTCGAAGCTTCGAACGCGAAACCCGCACCGACCGAAGCGGGAGCGGGCACCAAACAGGGCCGGGGAACGAGCGACGCCGGCGTGGAAGGGGGCGCCAATCCCGGCGATCGGGGCGGCTGGTTCTGAGCACGGAGCTAGCCTGCAATTCTGCCGGTCACGGCTGCGGGC
>Ga0111538_10002444_pt1 | contig 26108 bp, 23 predicted proteins | sample SoiMethybrSBSTD1_FD_79669 | JGI IMG/M metagenome (GOLD analysis project Ga0111538, IMG submission 79669) | Bulk soil microbial communities from a Populus tree surrounding site in Tennessee, USA - Soil MetaG P. TD hybrid SBSTD1 (version 2)... | ecosystem: Environmental > Terrestrial > Soil >...
AGTCAGTCAGTCAGTCACTAGGAACCGCATCTGGCAGTGCGTCGTCTCACCAGGTTAGGTCACGGTTAAGGCTCAACGCTTCGTGGGTGGTTGCTGTCTGGTTTTTGGCCTCGGCTTGTTCCGCCGAACCCAGAGAATCAAGCGGGACGGACGACCCTGAACGAGGGAGCTCACAGCGTACAGCTCAGCTGCCAGTGACTGGCGCTCGCGAGCAGCTCGTTGGCGATGCTTGCACGACGGACAGGCAGTGTGGGCCGGGCATGACGTGCGTCGACAACAGCCTCTGCATGTGCCGCGTCCCGCGGATGGCGTGCTCCCAGAGGTGTATCGACGTCGATACGGATCCGAAGAACTGTGGTTTCTGCGGCATCCGTTGCGGAACGGGAGCGTCGTGCGTCAAAGGCCGGTGCACGGACGGTCCCGTAACAACGCTGGCGCCCACCGTGGGAGCGCCCTTCGGCATTAGCCCCTTCAACGGAAGCGATTGCAAGATCGCCCAGGAAGGCAAGCCTGTGTGGTACCCGAACGGCGGCTTTGGCGAGGTGCTGACCCCTTTCAATTTCATCGGTGGTTTCGGTGTTGCCTGCGGAGGGATCGACTGCCAAGGCAACAGCTTTTCGACGGGCTGGACGTCGTACTCGAACACCGACCGCTTCGTGCAAGCGTCGGGCAGCATCTGCGCGCGGGCGGATCCGTGGACGACCATTTCCGGCAACGGCAACGTGATCTATTCCGCTTTCGTTGGTCTGCGAAAGACCGGCCCTGGCGGTACCTGTAACTTTAACGACAAGTGCCCGGCAATCTCGGCCATCACGCCGGCCAACGTCGCGAGCAACACCTGGGACTTTCCGGGCATCTGTACCACCAACCAAACGGCCGCCGACGGTCCCGCCATCGACTACGATTGGGCAGGTTCGGCTCTGTGGGCGGTCTCGTTGGATCTTCCGACGACTACGCGACTCGCGATTTTCAGCAACTGTGGCGCGGCCGCACCCGGACAGGCAGGGTGTGCGCGCACATTCAACGCGAACGTGTTCAGCGGCATCACGTTTGGGCATCCCAATGTGGTGGTGAACCCCTCCACGCACCGAGGCATCCTGGCCATCAGAGACACGAGCAATCAGATCCGTGTTGAATTCCGTAACGTTTCTGGAACTCTTCATACCTCGTTCATTGCTGCTAACGATCCCTTTGGATCGAACGCCGGGTGTCAGGCGGGTGGCTTCATTACCAAGTGCACGGGCACAGCGGGGGCCGATTGCAGCACCGGCGTGCCCGGCGAGGTGTGCGGCAGGATCGTGTCGCGGGTTCAGATGGCCGAACGCTATGACGGCACGGTGAACAAGCAGTACCTCTACCTCGCGACTGACCAATACTGCACAACGCAAGGTCGCTTCAAGGCTCGCCTCAGGGTGTACGACATCACCGACGAGACCAATCCGATCCTGAAGACAAGCATCGTTTCAAGCCCGTGCTCCACGAACACGCAGGAGTGGGGATCGGTCGTCGAGACCGCCCGAGGCTCGCCCAACAGCGGCTGGTACTACTACCGGCAGAATGCCGGAGTGAGTGCGCCGAATCCTTGCAGCACGGATTTCGTGGGAACGGTTACGACGTCAGCCCTTTTCGGCTCATCCTCGAGCACGTTCGTTCAAATTTCTAATGGGACTTTCCCCACAGTGATCTTTGCGGGTCCGTCGATGGGTGACTACGTCGGCACGACCGACGGCCTTCTGTTCGGCGTCCTGAACCCAACGTGGTCGCAACCCATCACGACGGGTGCACCGGCGGGTACTCTGGGTTGCGTGAGCTGCCAAGGAACCAAGTACACCCTCCGCGTCATGGGCAATACCATCACCCAGTAGTCCTAGGGCTGGTTGGGAAAGGCAGAGCAAGATGAAACGCGTGATGCCAATAACAGCTCTTGGAATTCTTTTCATCGCGATGAGCGGCTGCAGCACGGAGGACAAAGGCGAAAATACGTCAGGTGGCACCTCTGCGTCCGGCGGAAGCGCTGGTGCCGGAGCCAAGGGCGGCGATGGGGGTGCGGGCGGGACAGCGGGATCCGGAGGGGCGTCGGGCGGAACCGGCGGAGCCGATGCCACGGGCGGCTCCGGTGGAACGGCGGGTGCCCCGGAGTGCAACTGTGCCGGCGGCGAGCCAGGACCGTGCAGACCCGCCGAGGTTCGGCAATGCCAAGGTGCCGCGTTACAGCAGTGTGCGTGCGACGGAGGCGTGTGGTTGCCCTGTTACGTGTCGAGCCATGGACACATCTACTGCGATGGCGGCACCGCCGACTGATCGTTGCAGCGGGAAGCTGGCCTGAGTTCGCCGCGCTTCCGCGAATACAAGCAACCTGAAGAACCTCGTTCGGGGCTCGTCGTCGGCAGCGATCCGGTCGAAGGCCGCGAACGCTGGATGCACGCGGGTGTCGTCGCTAGCCGGTATCAACCGTCTACCAGGCCGCTTTTTGAGCGCCGGTACCGGGGGAGCCCATGGGCGAAGCGATGCGGCCGGAGGCTGTCCGGACCAGACCTGGGGCCGGACCGCGCGTTCTCGAACAGGGGCGCCCTCAACGCTATCGTGGATTCGCGCCCCGTCGCCGAGCGATGGTCCGGCAAGCCGCAAAGCGTCGGGAAGGGTGTGGCTCCCCAGCAGCGCGAAAAAGTCGAACGATTGCCAGGCCGATGCGTTTTCGTCGCTTTGGCTCCACGATTAGGTCCGCGGGGATTTCTCGTCATCGTCGTTGCCCCCGCGCCTTGACACCCCCGGGGTCAAAAGGTAGTTCTTCAGCCCCTGTTTATCGGAGAGTCAAACACGGGTGGATTCCACAGGACCCTGGCTGCCACCCAGGTCCCCACCCAAATCCCAGAGGCGCGTAGCTCAGTGGTAGAGCACTACCTTGACACGGTAGGGGTCGGCAGTTCAATCCTGCCCGCGCCTACCGCTTCCGGCGCTTCCGGCTCTCTCACTCTCCTGTACGCGACCTGATGGCAGTCTCCGCGGGCCGCACGGCACGCGAGCTGCTGACCGACCGGGGGCAGCTCACGCCAGACGTCGTCGCCGTTCGTTGCGGCGGCAGGATCGTCGATCTGCACACGCCGATCGACCCGGCGCTCGACCTGACGCCGGTCCGCGCCGACGACAAGGACGCGTTGCGCGTGATTCGCCACTCGGCCGCGCACGTGATGGCGGACGCCGTTCAAAGGCTGTTCCCGGGCACCCAGGTGACGATCGGCCCCGCGATCGACTCGGGCTTCTACTACGACTTCGATCGTCCGGACGGCGCCTTCAGCGACAAGGACCTCGAGCGCATCGAGGCGGAGATGCGCCGCATCATCAAGCAGAACGTGCCGTTCTTCCGCCAGGAAGTGAGCCGCGACGAAGCGCGGCAGCTGTTCGAGGGCATGGGCGAGCGCTACAAGCTCGAGCTGCTCGACGCGATTCCACCCGGCGAGGCTATTTCGCTCTATCGCCACGGCCAGCCCGCGAAGCCCGAGTCGGCGTGGGTCGACCTGTGCGAGGGCCCGCACGTGCCGAGCACGGGGTTTCTGGGCGCGATCAAGCTGACCAGCGTGGCCGGCGCTTACTGGCGCGGCGACGAGCACAACCCGATGTTGCAGCGGGTCTACGGCACGGCGTTTCCGACCAAGGAGCAGCTCGATCAGCACCTCAAGCTGATCGAAGAGGCGAAGGCGCGCGACCACCGGAAGCTCGGCCGCGAGCTCGAGCTCGTGATGTTCCACGAGTACGCGCCGGCGATGCCGTTTTTCTTGCCTCGCGGCGCGGGCATCTACAACCGCTTGATCGACTACATCCGCGGCCTCTACGTCGACTACGGCTACCAGGAAGTGATCACGCCGCAGGTCTTCGACAAGAAGCTTTTTGTCACGAGCGGGCACTGGGACAACTACCGCGAGAACATGTACCTGCCGCTGACGTTGGACGCGCTGAACCAAGCCGCGGTGGCGGAGGGCAAGGCGGCGAGCGAGCTGCTCGAGTCGGAGCTGGTCGGGCTGAAGCCGATGAATTGCCCGGGGCACTGTCTGATCTTCGGCAGCACTAGGCGCAGCTACCGCGAGCTGCCGTGGCGCGTCGCGGACTTCGGCCGGCTGCACCGCTACGAGCGCGGCGGCGTGGTGCACGGGCTCGCGCGCGTCAGGACCTTCTGTCAGGACGACGCTCACATCTTCTGCACCAGCGAGCAGATCGAGCAGGAGATTGCCGCCTTCAACCGGCTCCTGTTCGAGGTCTTCCACGCGTTCGAGTTCCGTGACGTCGCGGTGAAACTCGCGCTGCGGCCGGAAAAGCGCATCGGCAGCGACGCCGACTGGGACCACTCGGAGGCTGTGCTCGAGCGCGTGCTGGTCGACGGCAAAATCGACTTCGAGAAGCTCCCCGGCGAAGGTGCCTTCTACGGTCCCAAGCTCGAGTTTCACGTGGTCGACGCCATCGGGCGCAGCTGGCAGCTCGGGACGATCCAGGTGGACTACGGGCTGCCGGAGCGCTTCGAGCTCGAGTACGTCGGCAGCGACGGCTCGGCGCACCGTCCAGTGATGCTGCACCGGGCGATATTGGGATCGATCGAGCGTTTTTTCGGCATGTACATCGAGCACGTGGCGGGGCGTTTCCCGGTATGGCTGGCGCCGGAACAGGCCGTCCTGGTGACGGTGAGCGAAAAACAGGCCGAATACGCGGAGCGCGTGAAACGCGAGCTCGAGGCGGCCGGCTTGCGCATCGCCATCGACGCGGGGCCCGATAAGCTGGGCGCCAAGATCCGCAATGCCCGGCTGATGCGGGTCCCCTACGTGGCGGTGATCGGTGAAAAGGAAGTGGAGGGCGGCACGGTGAGCCCGCGCGCCCGCGACGACGGCGATCTAGGCAGCCTGAGCGTCGCCGAATTTCGTGAACGTCTGACGCGCGAGGCCAGGCCACCGCGTCTTTCCGCTCGTACCAACTGAAAACCAAAAAGGAGAATCCAGGAATCACCCATGTCAGTCGAACAGCGCTTCTCTCGGGAGCCGAGGGGTACCCCTCAAATCCGCGTCAATCACCGGATTCGCGTGCCGGAGGTTCGCGTCGTCGCGGACGACGGCTCGAATCTCGGCGTTCTGCCCACGAATGAGGCGCTGCGCCGCGCTCAGGAGCGCGGTCTCGACCTGGTCGAGGTGAACCCGAAGGCGAGCCCGCCGGTCTGCAAAATCCTCGATTTCGGTAAATACAAATACGAGGAGAAGAAGAAGCAGCGCGACGCCAAGCGCAAGCAGACCGTGGTCGAGGTCAAGGAGATCAAGATCCGGCCGAAGACGGACGATCACGACATCGACGTGAAGGTGCGGGCGATTCGCAAGTTCATCGAGCAGGGCAACAAGGTCAAGGTGACCTGCCGCTTTCGTGGCCGCGAGATCATGCATCCGCAGCGCGCCGAGATGCAGCTCGTGCTGATCGTGAGCAAGGTCGAGGACATGGTGAACGTCGAGCAGCGCCCGACGATGGAGGCGCGCACGATGGCCGTGCTGCTCGCACCCAAGCCCCAGGTGCTGCAGCGGCTGGCCAACGAACGAGCCGCCCGCGAGCGTGAGCAGGCAAAGCAGGGCCACGGCGCTCACTCGACGCAAGGCCGTGATCACGGTCACGATCACGAGCACGAAGATCACGACGACGTTGACGTCGACGACGATGACGACGACGACGAGGGCGAGGACTGAAAATCGGGGGTTTTGCCCACGCGTAGAGGCCTTTTGGTCTTTGCCGAGAGGTTTCGGCTGAGCTTTGCTGTCGCGCGTGCCCCGGTTTCGTGATCTGATCGCGCCCCGGAGGACACCTTGAAGCGACGAACGTTTTTGCCCGTGCTGGCTGTCACGGTCGCGCTGGGTTTCGGTCTGGGCTGCAACAAGGGGGGCGCCGGCGGCGGCGGCAGCGGAGGTGCGACGGCGAGCGGCGGGTCGAACGTGGTCAAGATCGTGAGCAGCCTGCCTCGCACAGGCAGCGCGAACGCTCAGACGACGACCATCGTCAACGGCATCCGAATGGCGATCGACGAGGTAGGCGGCAAGGTCGGCCCGTTCACCATCGCCTACGAGGACTGGGACGACGCGTCGGCAAAGAAGGGCGACTGGGATCCCGAGGTCGAGGCGGCCAACGCCGACAAGGCGGTCAAGGACTCCGACGTGCTTTTCTACATCGGCACCTTCAACTCCGGCGCCGCCAAGATCTCGATGCCGGTACTGAACCGCGCCGGATTGGTGATGATTTCTCCCGCCAACACGGCTCCCGGGCTGACCAAGCCAGGCATGGGCGAGCCGAACGAGCCCGCGGTCTACCGTCCGAGTGGCAAGGTCAGTTACTTCCGAGTCGTGCCGGCCGACGACATCCAGGGCAAGGTCGCGGCCGAATGGATGAAGCAGCTCGGCGGTGCGAGTGTCTACGTGCTCGACGACCGCGGCGTGTACGGCAAGGGCATCGCCGACGTGTTCAACGCGACCGCGGAGCAGATCGGCATCAAGGTGCTCGGACGCGAGGGCATCGACCCCAAGGCTCAGGAATACAAGAGCCTGATGACGAAGATCAAAAGCAAAAACCCCGATTTCATCTACTTCGGCGGCACCACGCAGACCAACGCCGGCCAGATCATCAAGGACATGGTGGCGAGCGGCCTGCGCTCCAAGATCATGGTGCCGGACGGATGCTTCGAGGACGCGCTGATCGCCTCCGCCGGTGCCGAGAACGTCAACGAGCGGGCGTACTTCACCTTCGGCGGGCTACCTCCCGAGAAGCTCACCGGCAAGGGTGCCGAGTTCGTGGCCAAGTACAAGCAGCGCTACGGCGCGATGCCGCAAGCCTACGCGGTCTACGGGTACGCGTGCGCGCAGGTCGCGCTCGAGGCTCTGAAGAGCGCCGGCAAGAAGGACCGCGAGCTCGTCCGCGAGGCGACCGCAAAGGTCAAGTCGAGCGACGGCGTGCTCGGGACGTGGGAGTTCGACGCCAACGGCGACACCACGGCCAAGATGATGAGCGGCAACGTCGTCAAGAACGGCAAATTCGAGTTTTCGACGGTGCTCGGCCAGAGCAAGTGACCGGTGGAGCTGGTTCTTCAGCAGCTGATCATCGGCCTCACCAACGGCATGGTGTTCGCGCTGATCGCGCTCGGCTACACCATGGTCTACGGGATCCTCGAGCTGATCAACTTCGCGCACGGCGATCTGTTCATGCTGGCGTCGTTTCTGGCGCTGACCTTGATCGGCATCCTGGGGCTACAAGATGCGGGGCCGCTCGGGGTGACGCTGGGCTTGTTCGGGATCGTGATCGCGTGCTCCGCTTTCGCCGCGGGGCTAAACTTCGCCGTCGATCGGCTGGTTTACCGCCCGCTGCGCAACGCGCCGAAGCTGGCGCCGCTGGTCTCCGCGATCGGCGTTTCGTTCATCTTCCAGAACTTCGGCTTGTTCTGGGGTGCGCTGCCGATGGGCGTTTTCGACGGCGGCAACGCCGCAGCCGCACCCAAGGCATTTCCGGCGCTGGTCTCCAACCAGAACCTGCTCCACAGCGACTCGCTACGGATCACGGCGAATCAGCTGGTGGTGTTCACGAGCTCGCTTTTGGTGATGGTCGGCCTCTACTTCTTCGTGCGCCACTCGCGCCTCGGCAAGGCGATGCGCGCCACGGCGCAGAATCCGGTGGCCGCGCGCCTGATGGGCATCGACGTCGACCGCGTGATCGGCTGGACGTTCGTGATCGGCGGCGCGCTGGCGGGCTTTGCCTCGGTGATCTACGGCCTCTACATCAACACCATCAACTATCAGATCGGTTATCAGAACGGCCTGTACGCGTTCACCGCCGCCGTACTCGGCGGCATCGGCAACATTCCGGGCGCCGTGCTCGGCGGGCTCGTGATCGGGCTCGTGCGCGCCTTCTCCGACCAGTACATCGGCGCCCAGTGGCAGCCGGCGGTGCTGTTCACGATCCTGATCTTGATCCTGGTGTTTCGACCGTCGGGCCTGCTCGGCGCGCAAACCCGGGAGAAGGTCTGATGCCGGGGCCGGGCGCTGGATGGCGCCGCTACGTGCGTCTCGAGACGGTGGCGATCGCCGTGCTGCTGATCTACCCGTTCGCTCCCGCGCTCGACTGGGTGGTCGAAGCCGTGGCCGGGGCGCCGCTCCGGCTCGATCGCCAGCTGGTCAACATCTACATCTTCGCGATCCTGGCTCTGGCGCTGAACCTGCAGGTCGGCTACGCGGGCTTGTTGCAGCTCGGGATCGCGGCGTTTTTTGCGATCGGCGCGTTTTCGACGGGTATCCTCACGGTCGAAAAGTACCCGTTCCAGATCGGCTTCTGGGGCGCGGTGCTCGCGGCGCCGCTGTGCGCCGGCCTCTCGGGCCTGGCGCTCGGTGCGCCGACGATCCGGCTGCGCGGCGACTACCTGGCCATCGTCACGCTCGGCTTCGGCGAAGTCGTGCGCGTCGTATTGCTCAATCTCGAAGCCATCACCGATGGGCCGCGCGGCTTGAATCCGATTCCCGAGCCTTGGTTGCCCGCGTGGCTGGTCGGCTCGGACACGCAGGCCACCGGTCGCGCCAGCTTCCTGACGATGTACTACGTCGCACTCGCGCTGCTGGTGACGCTGGTCGTGGTGTTCCAGAACCTCGAGCGCTCCCGGCTCGGGCGCGCCTTCGTCGCCTTGCGCGAGGACGAGCTCGCGAGCGCTTGCATGGGTCTGAATCCGGTCCGCAGCAAGCTTTTCGCGTTCACGATCGGCGCCGGCATCGCCGGCCTGGCCGGCGCGCTCTACTCGACCAACCTGACCACGACCGCCGAGCCCAACACCTACGACTTCAGCTACTCGATCATGGTGCTGTGTTGTCTGATCATCGGCGGCCTCGGCAGCCTGCGCGGCGTGTTGATCGGCGCCTTCGTGCTGCTCGGCTTCGACAACGTGCTGTCACCGCTCCTGACATCGCTGATGCAGCGCGCGAGCCACGGTTCTTCCAGCGTATTTTTGACGTTTTCGAACTGGCGCTGGATGATCTTCGGCTTGGTGCTGGTGCTGATGATGCGCTTCCGCCCCGAGGGTCTGTGGCCCTCGTCGCGGCTCAAAGCCGAGCTGCATCATCAGGAGGAAACGACGTGAGCGCGGCGGAGAGCCCACCGCTGCTCGAGCTCGAGCGGGTCAGCGTGCGCTTCGGCGGGCTGCTCGCGGTCAGTGAAGTCGACCTCAAGGTCGAACAGGGCCAGGTCTTCAGCGTGATCGGGCCGAACGGCGCCGGTAAGACCACGGTGTTCAACGCGATCGCGGGGATCTACGAACCGACTTCGGGGCGAGTTCGCTTCGACGGCAGCGAGCTCTTGCGCCCGCTCACGCGCGGGCACTTCCTGTGGTGGGCGCTGACCGGTCTATCGGTGGGGATCGCCACGCTCCTGTTCGTCGCCGGCGTCGACGGCTTGTGGCAAGCGTCGGTGAAGAACAACTACTTCGGCAAGCAGGCGGGCTTCGAGCTCGGTGCGGCGCTGCGCGACGCGATTTCCTACCTGAAGGCGGAGCCGCGGATCGAAGTGCGGCTCGGCCGCTATCAGCTGTCGTCGCACGACGGCACGCTCGGCCTCGGCACCGCGCCGACCACGACCGAGGCGCACGCACGGCGCGCGGCGCTCGAAGAAATGGCCGAGCTCGCCGGCCGCAAGGACACCATCGAGCAGCGCGGCGATGATTTCGCGATTCTGACGCCGGATCGCGCGCGGGTGCTCGACACCCTGCCGAGCCGGGAACAGGCCGAGTCCCGGATCGACGACGCCGCGAGCGCCGCCAGAGGGGCCCGCCGCGCCCGGGTCATCAGAGTCGTCGCTTTCTTGCTGGGCCTCGCGGTGGGCGCGCTCGGCGGCTTCGCGGTGTGGCGCCAGTCGCGGCGCGCACCGGCCTTCATCGCTGGCCGCGGCATCGCGCGCACGTTCCAGAACATCCGCCTGTTCCAAGAAATGAGCGTGCTGGAGAACGTGTTGGTCGGGATGGACCGCCACCTCGGCGCCACCGATCCCTGGTACGGCAAAACGCGGCTGTTGTACGCGCTGATGCCGGCGGGTCTGGTCGGCCTCCTGCTCGTCTGGGCGCTCGGCCAGCGCCTTCAGTGGTTCCCGGACACGGTCGGCGGCCTGCTGCTCGTGACACTGTTCGCGGGTGCGATCGTCTACGTCGTGCATTTGGCGGCGCTCGGCGCCTTCAGCCGCCACGCGCTGAAGCGGCGAGGCCTCGCCGTGAGCGAGGCGCACGAGCTCCTCGATTTCGTCGGCCTCGGAAAAAAGGCGGAAGCGGTCTCGAAGAATCTGGCTTACGGCGACCAGCGCCGGCTCGAGATCGCGCGCGCGCTCGCCACGCGGCCGCGGCTCTTGCTTCTGGACGAGCCCGCGGCCGGGATGAATCCGGCGGAGAGCCGCGCCCTGACCGAGCTCGTCGGTCGGATTCGCGACCGCGGCATCACCGTGCTCTTGATCGAGCATCACATGCGCGTGGTGATGGGCATCAGCGATCGGATCGCGGTGCTCGAATACGGACGCAAGATTGCCGAAGGCACCCCCGAGCAGATCCGCACCGATCCCAAGGTGATCGAAGCCTATCTGGGCAAGGAAGAGTTCGGGTGATGCTCAAGCTCGACGGCATCCACGCCGGCTACGGCGCGATCGAGGTGCTCAAGGGTGTGAGCTTGCACGTCGACGAGGGTGAAATCGTCACCTTGATCGGCGCCAACGGCGCCGGAAAAACCACCACGCTGATGACGATCTGCGGCGTTCTGAGACCGCGCGCGGGCAAGATCGAATTCAGGGGCCAGAATCTGTTGCCGCTGCCCGCCCACGCGATCGTACGCCTCGGAATCGCGCAGTCCCCGGAAGGGCGGAAGATCTTTCCGCGGCTGACCGTGCTCGAAAATCTCGAAATGGGCGCCTTCACGCGCAACGACCCGGGCGAGGTCAAGCGCGACGTCGAACGTATGTTCGAGCGCTTTCCGATCCTGGCCGAGCGCCGCGATCAGGCCGGCGGCACGCTGTCGGGCGGTGAGCAGCAGATGCTCGCCGTGGCGCGCGCCTTGATGGCGCGACCCAAGCTGCTCCTGCTCGACGAACCTTCGCTCGGTTTGGCGCCGCTGATCGTGAAGAAGATCTTCGACGTGATCTCCGAGCTCAACCAACAAGGCGTGACGGTGCTCCTGGTCGAGCAAAACGCGCGGGCGGCGCTCAAGCTCGCGCACTACGGCTACGTGCTCGAGACCGGCGAGATCACGATCCAGAACACGGCCGAAGCGCTGCTCGCCGACGAGCGCGTCCAGAGCGCCTACCTGGGCGACTGAGGGTGCTATTGTGCCGGAGGAGTCGGACGATCGAGCGCTCCTCGAGCGCTGGCGCGCAGGCTTACGGGGCGACAGGGACCGCGCGAGCTACGCGCTGACGCGCTTCGTCGTGCTGCGCTGGCTCGGCGCGATGTACGGCGTGGGCTTTCTGATCGGGCTGTTTCAGATCCGCGGTTTGCTCGGCGAAAACGGGATCTTGCCGGTCGGCTGGTTTCTGGCCGACGTGCGCGACGAGCTCGGGTCGAGCGCGTTTTTAAAGCTTCCGACGCTGTTCTGGCTCGGTCATTCCGACGCGGCGCTCATGGTCGCGATGGGCGCTGGTTTCGCCCTGAGTCTGTGCGTCGTGTGCGGCTTCGCCAACGCGCCCGTGCTGATCGCGCTCTGGGCGCTTTACCTGTCGTTGATCCACGTCGGGCAGACCTTCTACTCGTTCGGCTGGGAGATCCTGCTGCTCGAGGCCGGCTTTCTGGCGATCTTCCTCGCGCCGCCCTGGCGATTGCGACCGTTCGCGCCGCCGCCGGCGCCGCTGCCCGTGATCTGGCTTTTGCGCTGGCTCGCGTTCCGGCTGATGTTCGGCGCCGGATTGATCAAGCTCCGCGGCGACGCGTGCTGGACGGACCTGACCTGCCTCCAGTTCCACTACGAAACGCAGCCGAACCCGAGCCCGCTCAGCTGGTACTTCCACCACCTTCCGGCCCCATTCCACACCGGGGGAGTCCTGTTCAATCACTTCGTCGAGCTGATCGCGCCGTGGGGGTTGTTCGGCCCGCGCCGCGTGCGGCACGTGGCCGGGGTGTTCCTGGTGGTGTTTCAGATCACGCTGATCTTGAGCGGAAATCTGAGCTTTTTGAACTGGCTGACGATCGGCGTCTGCCTGAGCGCGTTCGACGACGCGGCGCTCTTGCGCGTCGTGCCACGGAACCTTCGAGCCGCGGTCGAACGGCGGACCGCGGAGCTCGCCGCGGCCCGCATCGAGCCCTTGTGGCACAAGGGCGTGATCTGGGCGCTGGTCGCGATCGTGAGTCTGCTCAGCATCAACCCGGTCGTGAACATGCTTTCCACGCGCCAGGCCATGAACGCGTCGTTCGACCCGCTGCACCTGGTCAACACCTACGGCGCCTTCGGCAGCGTCACCCGCGAGCGCAACGAGATCGTGCTCGAGGGCACCGACGACGAGACGCTCGATGAGTTCACCGAGTGGAAGGAATACGAATTTCCGTGCAAGCCCGGGGACCCGCAGCGGCGCCCGTGCCTGATCACACCGTACCACTACCGGCTCGACTGGCAGATGTGGTTCGCCGCGTTCGGGGACTACCGGTCTCAGCCCTGGATCCTGCGGCTGATCTGGGAGCTGCTCGACAACGATCGCGCGGTGCTCGGCCTGTTCGCGAAGAACCCGTTCCCGGATCGGCCGCCGCGCTACATCCGCGCCCTGGTCTACCGCTACCATTTCACGGACGATCGCAGGGAGGGGTGGTGGCGGCGCGAGCTGGTCGGCGAGTACCTGCCTCCGCTGTCGCGCGACAATCGCGAGTTTCGCGCGCTACTCGAGCGGCGCGGCTGGCTGCGCTGAGATTGCTGCCGTGGCCGCGCCGTGCGATGCCCGGGCGCGTGACGGCTGCGATTCCCGAAGCAGAGCTCGCGGCCACACGGGCGCTGCGCACGCGGGCGCGGCGCGCGCTCGAGCGCGCGCATTCCGAGGCGCGGCCCTACGAGAGCGCAATGCTCGAAGTGCTGCGTTCGGCAGTGCTGACCTGTGCCGAGCAACGCGGTCTCGATCCCGAGCGCCTCGGAGAAGCGCGTCTGTTCGAGCGCGCGCCCGACCTTTCGGCTCGCGCCGCGGACTGGGGCGAGCTCGAAGCGGAGTCTCTTGGCACGATCTACGAGACGCTCAACGCCCAGGCGCCAGGAGCTGCACGCAAACGGAGCGGCAGCTTCTTCACGCCGCGCCCCCTGACCCGGGTGGTCGTCGGTCTCGCACTCGAACGCCTGCGCGGTCGCGAGTCCGGCGCGTTCCGCGTGTGTGATCCAGCCCTGGGCGCCGGAGCCTTCCTGCTCGAGGCTTGCCGCCAGCTCGGGACGGCCGCCGGGCTCTACGGCGTCGATCGCAGCCCGCTCGCGGTGGCGGTGGCGGAGGCGTCGCTGTGGCTTTTGGTCGGCGACGCCGCGCTCTCGCCGCGCGAGCTGGGTCAGAACCTCCGGGTCGGTGACTCGCTGCTCGACGCGGAGTTCGACTGGGAAAAAGCTTTCCCCGACGCGTTCGCGGGCGGCGCTGGCTTCGACGCCGTCGTCGGCAATCCGCCGTGGGTCGCCTTCGCCGGCCGCGCAGCGCAGCCGCTCGAGCCGGGGTTGCGCAAACTCTATCTCGAGAGATACCAGGCGTTTCGCGGCTACCCGACGCTGCACGGGCTGTTCGTCGAGCGTGCGCTCGCGATCGCGCCCGCGGGGGTGATCGCGCTCGTGGTGCCGAGCCCGATCGCCGATCTCGACGGCTATCGCGCGGTGCGCCGCGTCGCGACGCGCCACCACACCCCGCGCGAGCCGCTGCTCGAGTTCGGCCAGGACGCGTTCGAAGCGGTGACGCAGCCGTGTTTCGCGCTGGTGCTCGATCCAGTGCCCGCGGGAAATTCGAGCGATCGACCCTGGCGGCTCGTCGAACGCCAGCGCTCGCAGTACGAAGCCGAAGCGCTGGAGGAGCTCGCCGTGCTCGAGCTGCTCCGGCGAGCCCCGCGCTTGCCGCCGGAGTTGTTCGGCGAGATGGGCTTTCAGACTTCGCGCGCCGCGAGCGAGTCGCTCCTCCTGCGCAGCGCGGCGCCCGACGCCATCCACGACTACCCGCTGCTCGAGGGCCGTGACGTGTCGGAGTTTCGTCAGGGCGAGCCGCGCTTGTTCCTGTGCGCCGACCCCGAACGGCTGCGAGTCGCGCGCTGCAGGGTGCGGCCGCGCGCCGACTACCAGCGCGTGCGATTCGTGGTGCGGCAGACCGCGGCGGTGACGATCGCCGCGTTGCACCGCGGGCTGCCGTTCCGCAATACGCTGCTCGCGGGGTTCGAGCACGCGGACTACTCGCCGGAGCTACTGGTTGGGCTCTTGAACAGTGCGCTCTACCGCGCGCTCCACTTGACCGCGGTGCGCGATGCGCGCCAGGCCGTGTTTCCGCAGGTCAAGATCGGCCACCTGCGCGCCCTCCCGCGCCCGCCCGCGGATCGCAAGGGCCGCGAGCGGGTGTCGACGCTGGCGCTCGAAGCCACCAAGAGCGGCATGCGTCCGCCCCTGCGCGTCGAGCTCGATCGCGCCGTTTTCGAGCTCTTCGCCGTGCCCGAGGACCACCGAGCAGGCGTGCTGGCGCTGCTCGCGTCGCGCGCACCGAAGCTGGGCCACGTGCCGACCGGCCCGACGGCCGCGCCCCGGTCGTCGCTGGCTGAAATGCAGCGGCTGAATTTCGACCGATGAGTTTTCGAGGCCACTCCCGTCGGTACCGGGCACGAAGGGAGAAAACCTCGAATGACCAGCGAATCTCTCGTTTTGCTCAGCGTCCGTGGCACGCTCGTTCCGACCAGCCTCGAGGCCGCGTGCCGGCTTCACAACGAAACCGCGGGCTCCGCGCCCGGCATCGCCGCCGCCCGTGAGCTCGGCGATCTGAGCCACAAGGTCTACTCGCCCGTCACCGGTGCACCGGGAGCGGAGCCGGGTGAGCTCTTGTTCCTCGACGTCTGGGCGAGCGCGGAAGGTATCGGCAGGTTCTTCTCGAACAAGGCCGTACTGGAGCAAGGCACGAAGCTGTTCTCCAAGCGCGATGCGACGATCTGGGCGCCGGCGCCGGGCTCGTTCGGATTCGACTTGCCCGCGCCCCGCGGCAAGGACGAGCGCTACCTCGGAGTCGTTCGCGGTCCGGTCGCCTCGAAGGAGCAGGCGATCGGAGCCTTCCGAGCAACGCTTGCGCCGAAGCTCGCTGACGCGCGCCGCCGCGGCCAGCTCTCGCACATGATCTTCTTCAAGCTCCCGATGCCTGGCGACAGCTCGCCGCCCGAGCTGTTCGGGCTCGACGTCTGGTGCGACGGCCCGGGCATGCAGGAGCACTATCGCGAGATCTCTGGTCTCGATAGAGCGTTCAGCGGCGCGCCCCAGATGTCGGTTTGGGAGCAGGCCGCGGGCGGTTCGTGGTCGGAGTGGTAAGCGCGAGATCGTCGCGGGCGGCCGCGTGGTACGAAGCATCGATGGATAGTGAATCCACGCTGGCCGCCGCGCGGGCGGGCGATCAAAAAGCCTTTGCGGAGCTGGTCGCTCCCTACCAGCGCGAGCTCCGCGCCTACTGTTATCGAATGGCGGGGTCGCTCTACGACTCCGAGGATCTCCTTCAGGAGAGCCTTTTGCGCGCGTGGCGCGGGCTTGCCGGATTCGAAGGCCGCTCGAGCCTGCGCACCTGGCTCTACCGCGTCACCTTCACGGCCTGCATGGACACGCTCGAAAAGAAATCCGCGCGCTCGCTGGTGGTGGACTCGGGGCCGCCGGCCGATCCGCACGATCCGGTGCCGGCGCCCGGCGGCGACGAATGGATCGGCCCGTGCCCCCCATCGCTCTATGCGGACGAAGAGCAGTCACCGGAGGCGCGCTACAGCGCGCGAGAGAGCGTCGCGCTCGCCTTCCTGGCGGCGCTTCAGCTGCTTCCGCCGCGGCAACGGGCAGCGCTGCTGGCGCGCGACGTACTCGGTTGGAGCGCCGAGGAATGCGCGGAGCTGCTCGGCGCCAGCGTCGCGTCGACCAACAGCGCCCTGCAGCGGGCTCGGCAGACCATCGACGAGCGGGCGTCGCGCTGGCGACCGCGCCTCGGCGACGAGCAAACCAGGCGCAGTCTGCTGCTTCGCTACGTGGAAGCCTGGGAGCGCGCCGACGTTGGCGCCCTGGTTTCGCTCTTGCACCAGGAGGCCACGCTCTCGATGCCGCCGCTGCCGATCTGGCTCCGGTCGCCGGAAGCGATCGGCGCATCGATCGGCGGGATGGTGCTCACGCCCGACGCCCGCGGCGCCTTTCGCTTCATCGTCACCGAGTCGAACGGCCTGCCCGCGCTCGCCGCCTACAAGCAGGATGAGGCGGGCCGATTCACGCCCGCGGCGCTGCACGTGCTCTCGATCCGCGACGGTCGCATCGACTCGATCACGGCCTTCCTGGATCCCGGCCTGTTCGAGAGCTTCGGTTTGCCGCTCGAAGCAGCCTAGCGCTGAGACCGTCGAGCCGGCCGCTCGGCCCGGCCGTTTCTCATTCGACGATCACCGTGCTGACGCGATTTTTGCCGGACGATTTTGCGTCGCGCACGGCGCGCTCGGCGCTTTGAACCAGTAGCGAGGCCTGCGCGGGATCCGTTCCGGGCGCCCAGGCAACGCCGACGCTGACCGTCACATGAAACGTCTTGTCATGCGCGACCAGGGGTAAACCGTGGACAGTGCGACGGATTCTCTCCGCGAGGATAGCCGCGTTGCGCTCCGAGATGTCCCGGGCCAAGACCGCGAACGCGTCGCCCCCGTGGGCGAGCACATCTGCCGGATTGAGAATGCGCTGAACCGAAGCGCTGACGATCCGCAGCACGGCGTTGCCAATGCGGTGGCCGACGGACCCGTTGATCTGCTCGAAGTCGTCGACATCGAAGCGCAGCAGCGAGATCGGCGAGCGCGGCCGAGCCTGATCAGCGAGCGCCGAGGCAAACCATTCTGCGAAGTAGCGATGATTGAACGCGCCGGTCGTGACGCCGGTTTCGTCTCTCGAAGACAACACGAGCGAGGCCGAAGCATGCCGTGTGCCAGCATGGGCTGGCGATCCGGGTGAGCTCGTGGCCGGCACGACGGACGTGGTCCCGGTCGATCCACTCAAGTGGGGCCAGCGGCGGTGGTAGCTGGTTGTCGGGTGCCTGGTCGTCGAGAATCTCGAAGGATGACGTGGTCGATCCCGTCCGGTGTCAGCGGCTGGCCCTCCAGCAATTCGACTCGACGGACCAACTTACGGACAAGCGACTCGAACGCGAGAATCGTCCGCGCATAGATGACCTTCTCGATCGTCACGAGCACTACATAAGCGAGGAAGGCGGCCACCATGACCGCCAGAGCGCCTTGCCACAATGCAAATAGTCCTACACAAACGGCAACGAACGCACCGACTACGACAACGTTTCGAATGCGGCGATACATCACTTCTGGATTGAAACTTCCGTCGAGAAGGGCCTTCTCGGTTTCGTCCATGCGTTCGACGTCAGTTCGGTCCATGTTGATGCTCCCGTCGGCTCAGAGTGGCCGATCCATATCGCGGGTGAGCAAGCGGCGTACCAGCCTCGTTCACGCGGAGAATTGACCTCGTGCACCGAGTGCTTAAGTCTTGCGTGTCGTGTGAAGTGCCGTCCGCCGATGCTGGCGAGACGGGGCGGCGCTTTCGGTTTCCCCAGCGGGTGGCGGGCATCAGCACATGAAGTGGAAACGCAATGACGAAATCCGAGTCGCGCAAGCGAGTTCTTTTTCTGTGCACCGAGAACTCCGCCAGAAGCCAGATTGCCGAGGTCCTGCTGCGCACGCTGAGTCGTGGCGACATGGTCACGTTCAGCGCCGGTGCTGCCCCCGCCGAAGCGCTGGACCGAGCTACTCTGCGCCTCCTCCGACGCCACGGCTTGCCCGTCGAAGGCCTGACCCCGAAGGACTTGTCGACTTTCGCGGGCCAGGCGTTCGACTACGCGATCACACTCTGTGATCGCCTGAACGAGAAATGCATCGAGTTGCCGGGGACCGATAGCATCCGTTGGTCGTTTCCCGATCCGGCACGAACCGAGGAAGGTCCCACGCGCGAATCCGCATACGAGGACTATTTCCAGGCACTCAATCGGCGCCTCCGGCTGCTGATCCTCATCGCAGACAAGGCGGGGCTCGCATCCTAGACGCGGCGAATGCACTCGAGCTCCTGCAGGCTTTGGGCTTCAGAATCACTTGTTTGTTCGGTCAGATAGGCCGCTTGTGACGGCGCTGGGCGAGATGCGAACCTCGGCGGCGAGCTGCTTCTGCAGCTCAACAGCGCGCCGACATTGCACGCCGGCGAGGCGGACCTTCAGTCGGATCTCGTCCCTCAGCTGTCTCAACTGCACGATCTCGTCGATTTCGAGACTTATCAGGTCGTCGGACGATTCGAGGGTGGTAGGCGCTGGCTGGAACATGGTTGGCTCCCTCCAACCGAGAGACCTTGCATTGAGCGAGCCAAACGCCCCCGGCGCCACGACTTCGGCCTGACTCATCATCTTCTGCCGGTGATAGCGGTCATCGTGGTTCTGGTGAAAGTGCTCCAAGGCCGAGGAGCTACCGTCTGACACGACGGTCGCGCGGCACAATTGTTGCGTTGAGCGTGTCTGTCGGCCTCATCGAGACGCTCATGCAAACCAGCCAGGTCCAAAGAGTCATGATCACCGAGCCTGACGGCAAGCTCGTGGGACTGCTCCACGATGTTGACTGAACCGCCAGTCGAAGAGCCGCTGGCTACCTGGGAGAGCGAGGGTGGAAGCATCCCAGCGTCTGATTGCTTCGACAGACCGCCGCTTCGCACGACCACCGAGCCAAGCTCTTCCCGACTACTGACAGAGCATCCGGACGTTCGTCCTCACGGCGCGGCACGCCGCCGAGACCAGAACCACGCGCCAGCGAGTCCGCACGACCCGGCGATCGAGATCCAGAACAAGACGTTGGCAATGGTCGTTGCGACCGGAGACTCCTCGGGACGCATGTAGCGCCGCGCGGCGAAGAAAGCGGGCAGCGTGGACAGCCTGAAACCAAGAGTGATCTTGTCGCCGTCGCCTCCGATCACCGTTGAACGCGTGAGTGTGCGGTGCGGATAGATGGGCAGAACGGCAGTCGGGAGCAACGCAACTGCCGTACACAGGAACAAGCGACGGAAAAACGGGGCCGAGAGCGTTTTCAAATGCCACCTTCGGTTCCGCGTGACCCGATCTCGAAGCACGCGGTGTGCCACCAGCTGAGCTCCCGAGCAAGCGGAGCTTCCGCGCTCACGAGCTAGGCACGGATCGTGCGTCGTCTTGCGCTTCCATGCTCGAGATCAATCGCATCCTTTGCGCGGTGGACGTGCTCAAGCCCGCACAAGCTGCGCTGAGCCATGCCGTCTGGCTCGCGGGAGCTTTCGAGACCGCCCAGCTCGATATCGTCAACGTCTCGCTGGCGTCGTCGGTCGATCAGAGCGTGTTTGCGTCGGGTATTCGTCGCGTCGAAAACCTGATGCTGGCGCACAACGATCGTGAAAAGCTCGACCGATTGTTGGAAGCGGGCGAGCCCGAGCTCGTGGCGCGCTCCACCGCGCACGTACTCACGGGCAAGGCCATTCCGGCGATCCTCGCGCATGCGTACGCCTGGAACGCGGACGTGATCGTCGTGGGTGTCGGACAGAGCTGGGTGTTCGCTCGGCTGCTCCTGGCCGGCATGGCAGAGCAAATCGTCCACGCCAACGCCTGTTCCGTCCTCAGCGTGCGGGAAGGTGCCGTCGCCCCGGGTCGCATCGATCGCATCCTGCTGCCCGTAGACTTTTCGTCTAGCACCGACGTCGCGCTCGAGTGGGCTACCGCACTCGCCGCGCGTTTCGGGGCTCAGCTGGGGCTCTTGCACGTGAACAAGAACAGCGGCTCTGCCCAATCCGACAACAAGCCATCTCGCCACGCGCAGCTGCTCGATCTCGCCCAACGCGCGCGCCTGCGCGGGACCGACGTGGGCGAAGTGACGCGCGCCGACGGCAGCACCTCGGCGCGTATTCTCGAGCTCGCCGCGTCCGGTGCGTACGACTTGATAGTGATGGGGCTGCATCCCGCTCGAGGCCGAGCGCGGGTTTTCGGCAGCGGAGTAGGATGCAGAGTGCGTCTCCGGTCGTCGATCCCAGTGCTGTCGGTACATGCCGGCGCCTTTCGGCCTGGCTGATCCTACATATCCATGCCGCCCATGCCACCCTGCATGCCGGCGGTCGAAACCTCGCCTTGCTTGCCGGGTCGTGAGGCGATCAACGCTTCCGTCGTGAGCATCAGCGAGGCCACGGAAGCCGCATTCTGCAGCGCCACGCGCACGACTTTGGTCGGATCGATGACGCCCGCCAGCGTCAGGTCCTCGTACACGTTCGTGGCCACGTTGTAGCCGAACGCGCCCGAGCCTTCGCGGACCTTGTTCACGGCCACGGCGCCCTCGGTTCCGCCGTTCTGCGCGATCTGGCGCAACGGCTCTTCGAGCGCGCGACAGATCGTGTTTACGCCGTACTGCTGATCGCCGGCGAGCACGAGTTTCTCCAGCGCGGGAAGCGTGCGGAGTAGCGCGACGCCACCTCCGGGCACGATACCTTCCTCGACGGCGGCGCGGGTCGCATGGAGTGCGTCTTCGACTCGGGCTTTTTTCTCTTTCATCTCGCTCTCGGTGGCCGCGCCGACCTTGATCACGGCCACGCCGCCCGCGAGCTTCGCCACCCGCTCCTGCAGCTTCTCGCGGTCGTAGTCCGAAGTAGTCTCCTCGAGCTGCGAGCGAATTTGCCGTAAGCGTGCCTGGACCTCCTCTTTCGTGCCGGCGCCCTCGATGAGGATCGTTTTGTCCTTGTCCACCGTGATTGTCTTGGCGTGACCGAGGTCGTTCAATGTCAGGTTCAGGAGCTTGAGGCCGAGGTCCTCCGTGATGGCCTGGCAGCCCGCCAGCACGGCGATGTCCTTCAGCATGTCTTTGCGGCGGTCGCCGAACCCCGGAGCTTTGACCGCGCACACTTCGAGCGTACCGCGGAGCTTGTTGACCACCAGCGTCGCCAGCGCCTCGCCGTCGATCTCCTCGGAAAGAACGAGCAACGGCTTTTTCGCCTTTGCCACCTGCTCCAGCACCGGCAATAGCTCCTGCATGCTCGAGATCTTTTTCTCGTGGATCAGGATGTAGGCGTCGCTCAGCACCGCTTCCATCCGCTCGGGATCGGTGACGAAGTACGGCGAGAGATAACCACGGTCGAACTGCATGCCCTCGACGACCTCGAGGGTGGTCTCCATCGCCTTGGCTTCTTCGATCGTGATGACGCCTTCTTTACCGACCTTTTCCATGGCCTCGGCGATCAAATTGCCGATGGTTTCGTCGCCGTTTGCGCTGATGCTGCCGACCTGCGCGATTTCTTCCTTTCCCTTGGTGGGCTTGGATTGGCGTTTCAGCTCGGCGACCACGGTCTCCACGGCCGCATCGATGCCGCGTTTGATGTCCATCGGGTTGGCGCCGGCGGTGACGAGCTTCGAGCCCTCGGCGTAGATCGCCTGCGCGAGCACGGTGGCGGTGGTGGTGCCGTCGCCGGCCACGTCGGAGGTCTTGGACGCGACCTCCTTCACCATTTGCGCGCCCATGTTGGCGAAATGGTTCTCGAGCTCGATCTCCCTGGCGACGGTGACGCCGTCCTTGGTGATGGTCGGCGCGCCCCACGACTTCTCGAGGACGACATTGCGCCCGCGTGGCCCGAGGGTCACCTTCACCGCATCGGCGAGCGCATTGAGCCCATTCGCGATCTGCTTGCGGGCGCTGGTACTGTACAGAATTTCCTTGGCTGCCATTTTTGCGCTCTCCCTATTTCTCGAGGATCGCGAGGACGTCGTCCTCGCTCAAGATGATGTGGTCCTCACCGTCGAGCTTCACTTCGGAGCCCGAGTACTTGCCGATGAGCACTTGATCGCCGGGTTTTACCGAGAGCGGCAACGTCTGGCCGTTCTCGAGGATCTTGCCGCTGCCGACGGACACGACCAGCGCTTCGAGCGGCTTCTCCTTGGCGTTGTCGGGGATGAACAAGCCGCCGGCGGTCTTGTCTTGCTCGGCGAGTCGCTTGGCCAAAATGCGGTCATGGAGCGGACGGATCATCGTGTGGTTCCTTTGTCAGAAACTCGTCCACCGACTCGTGTAGACGGTGAAGAACGCAATGCTGAACAGTGCCATCACGGCGAGCCCGAACTGCCCCGCCAACGACAGCAGCACCAGAGTTTCAATCGACATGTGACGGATGGTGAAGGTGCATGGTTCGCGCCATCGGCTAAAACCGTGGAAAGTCAGCTCGCTACGCGGCGCGTGGACAACGCCTCAATCAAGATGACGTACCTGGGTGGTCAATTCGCTCCGACCATTCGACGGCGGCCGTGCGCTCCGACGGCGGCCAGAAGCGCCATGGCAACGATCACAGAGCCGATGAAGCCTGCGGTGTGCAGATCGAAGAAGGGGCGGCCGGCCAGCAAATTGCCGATGAGACCTCCGACGAGCGATCCGATCATGCCGAGCATTGCCGTCATCACGACTCCCATCGACTGGCGCCCCGGAAGCAGCGCACGCGAGGCGAGCCCCACGATCAAACCGAATACGATGAAAATTAGAATGCCCATGGTCGCTCCTCGTTGAGGTTGACGATGGGTGCTGCAACATCATGACCAAGTCCTCGCGGCTCGAACCGGGTTCGGGGGTGCAGGGGGCCCGGCTGCTCAGGCTCCGTTTCCCGGCAACCTGTCCGGTGTGGGCCGGCCCTTCGCTTCGGGCGCTCTGACCGTTTGGTCGGCCTCGATCATCGCGTTGCGCATCTGCTCGGTGAGGGTGGCGAGGTTGCCCGGGGAATGTGGAATCAGGATGGCGTTCGTGCGCGATGAGGCGCCGATCTCCTTGAGCATGTCGAAGTACTGGGTCATGAGCACGAGGTTCATCACGTCCTTGGCCGTCGTACCCGGCACGGACTTCTGGAATTCATCGACCGAGTCGCGCAGACCCGCGACGATGGCCTGCCGTTGATCGGCGATCCCGCGACCCTGCAGGGCCTTGCTCTGGGCTTCTCCCTCCGCCGCCTTGACCTTCAGGATCCGATCGGCTTCGCCCTTCTCGGTCGCCGCCACGCGCAAGCGCTGTGCCGCGTTGATTTCGTTCATCGACTCCTTGACCCGGGCGTCCGGCTCGATATCGGTGACGAGCGCCTTGAGGATCCCGTACCCGAAGCCGTCCATGACCTGAGCGAGCTCGCTCTTCACGATATCGGCGATCTCGTCCTTTTTCTCGAACACGTCGTCGAGCTTGATCTTCGGCACGCGGGCGCGAACGACGTCGAAGACGAACGACGTGATCTGCCGGGTCGCATCATCCAACTTGTAGAACGCGTCATAGACCTTCTCCGGCAGCACGTAGTACTGGACGGCGACGACCATGTGGACGAACACGTTGTCCTCGGTCTTCGTCTCGATCTTCACGTCGAGTTGCTGGACTCGCAGGTTGATGCGGCCGACCAGCTTGTCGACCAACGGGATCTTCACGTGCAGGCCCGGACCGGCCTCACGCAGGAATTTCCCCAGGCGCTGAACGATCACCGCCGTGCGTTGCTCCACCACGAAGAACGCGGAGGCGACGATCGCGATTGCCGAAAGCCCGCACGCACCCGCCATGGAGAACAGCACTACCTGTTGAATCGGCATCTAGCGGCCTCTCGAAGCACCTTTCGCGCCATCGCCCAGGAGCGCGAAAAAATCGAGTAGTTACAATACCTAAAGGAAACGCGAGTGTAGCAGTGAAATCAAAATGATGGACCAGTCACTCAATTCGAAGGAGTGGCTACACAGCCCTGCCTCACTGTGAACTTCGTGTCTTGAGGCGCTTCCTGAAACCGCGGACCGAGCTGCGAACCTCGGCGGCAATCTGGCGCGTCGTCTCCACGACGTGATCCCCTTCGTGGCCGAAGCGTTCCTCGAGCCTCGCAATGTGTCTCTCGAGCTCGATCCAGGCGCTCCGACCTTCCATGCCGGCGAGGTGGACCTTCAGCCGGACCTCGTCCCTCAGCCGCAGGAGCTCGTCGATCTCGAGACTTACCAGGTCATTGAACGTCTTGATGGGGGTGGGCGCCAACTGGATCATGGGGTTCTTCCTCGGATGAAAGGAGCGTGCACGCGGCGAGCCACGCTCCAGCTTGCCGCTACCTCGGCCTGGTCCGGCTCGCGGTCGAGGCACTCGAAGTACTGCGCGAACGAGCGGCCGGATGAACTCTACTTGCGCAGCTGAACGACGACCTCGACGCGCCGATTGTTGGCGCGACCCTCGGCCGTTTCATTGTCGGCGATGGGTCGGCTCGGGCCGTGGCCCTGGCAAACCAGGCGCTCGGGAGCCAACCCTTTCGACACCAGGTAGCTCCTGACGATGACCGCTCGATGCCTGGACAAGGCCTGATTGAGACTCTCAGGACCTCGGGAGTCGGTATGTCCTTCGAGAAGGATCGTCGTCTGCGCGTCAACGTGCACGAGGGCACCCGCTACCTGATCGAGCTTGGCTTGGGCGCACGGCATCAGATCGGCCCTTCCGCTCGCGAAAATCACGGAGTCTGACCGGGTAGTCACTGTTCCGCGCCGCTTCTGCTTGGCCGATGCTGGTGCCACATCCAGCTCTTCTGGCGGCTCCGGCGGCCAACGAGAAAGCAGCCGAGAATCTATTTCTTTCATCGGACTGCGCGCCATGCCTTCCAAAGGCGAGAGTGAGCGACTTCTGTGCCAGGTCAGGGTCGTCGACGCTCGGTCCTCGCTGCGCGAGATTGTGGGGCGTCCGTGCGAGGCGAAAGTGCGGCCTCTGACACAAACGCGCCGCTAGCTCGATTCTCGCGGGCACCCCTTCAGGGAGAAAGGACGCCAGCCATGCGGCCGGCGAGGCGCGCCACCTCGATCACCAGCTCGGCGGGGGCCACCGGCTTCTCGAGATGCTTCTGGAAGCCTGTTTTCATCACTTTCTTGCGGTGCTCAGCGGTCGCATACGCGCTGACCGCGAGCGACGGAAGCCGGCCACCCGCGTCTGCCGGCAGAAGCCTGACCCTTCGGATCAGCTCGTAACCATCTTCGCCGGGCATGCCGAGATCGCTGATCAGCACATCGGGCAAATCGGTCTCCAGGGCGACCATTGCTTCGGCCACCGAAGCGGCGGGCCGCACCTCGGCGCCGTACCTTTCCAGAAGGCTGACGAGGGCGTCGCGCGCGTCGGCCTCGTCGTCGACGACCAGCACTCTCGTGCCCTCGAGCACGTTGTACGGTGGTGCCAGCGAGAGCGGTGGGATGGTCGACGGAGTCGGCTCTTCCTCTGCCAGCGGCAGCAGCAGCAGGGCTGCAATCGGAAGGATGACGGTGAAGGTGGCGCCCAGGTCTTTACCGGGGCTCTCCGCGTGCACCGTTCCTCCGTGCAGCTCGACCAGCTCGCGGACCAGGGTGAGCCCCAAGCCGAGCCCGGGCTGGCTCCGGCTGCTCGAACCCTCGGCCTGGCGGAAGCGCTCGAAGACGTGGGGCAAAAACTCCTGGGAGATGCCACTGCCGCTGTCGCTCACGGTGACGTGAACGCGGTTGCTGAAGCGTTCCACCAAAATGCGCACGCGCCCTCCGCGCGGCGTGAACTTGACCGCATTGAGCAACAAGTTCCAAAAGACCTGTTGCATGCGGTCCGAATCCCCGAGGACGACGCTGGTTGCGTGTTTGCCGGACAGTTGGAGGTCGATGTCTTTGGCCTCCGCCGCCGCCCGCACGCCGACGATCGCGGCCTCTGCGACCGTCATCAGGTCGATCGGTACGCGCTGCAACTCGACCTTGCCCGTGATGATCCGCGAGTGGTCGAGCAGGTCGGACAGCAGGCGGCCTTGCGCCGTGACGCCGCGGCCGATGGCCGCGAGCGCCTTGGCCAGGGTGGCGGTGTCGGGGCTCTGGCCCGCCCCCAGCAGTACGTTCAACCAGCCGGAGATGACGGTGAGCGGCCCGCGTAGCTCGTGCGA